>Ga0302176_10000471_pt1 | contig 24235 bp, 15 predicted proteins | sample I_Palsa_E1_1_FD_198787 | JGI IMG/M metagenome (GOLD analysis project Ga0302176, IMG submission 198787) | Peat permafrost microbial communities from Stordalen Mire near Abisko, Sweden - I_Palsa_E1_1 | ecosystem: Environmental > Terrestrial > Soil > Palsa > Peat permafrost | place: Sweden...
GCGCGGATCTCGATCAAGGGCTGGTATTTAAGTCCGAACTCCTGGCGCGAGCTTTTCCCTTGAAAGAAGGCGATATTTTTTCCTCGGAAAAGATCCGCAAGGCGCTGGAGAACTATAAAAAACTATATGGTGAATACGGTTACATCGATTTCGTTGCAACCCCGCTGACCGATATCGACAATCAGAAAAAAATCGTCAACCTCACGATGGAGTTCGACCAACAGAAGCAGTTCTTTGTGCGGCGCATCGAATTTTCGGGAAACACCACCACGCGCGACAAAGTCATTCGCCGCGAGATCCTGCTCGACGAAGGCCAGGTCTTCAACAACCGACTGTGGGAACTCAGCTTGCTCCGTTTGAACCAACTCAACTATTTCGACACCATCAAGCCGGAAAACGCCGAATTGAAACGCAACGTGAAAGCCGGAACGGTGGACATTCGCTTGAAGCTCAAGGAAAAAGGAAAGCAGTCCATCAGTTTTTCCGGCGGCATCAGCGGGATCGCCGGAACCTTCGTGGGCGCCTCGTACAGCACCAATAATTTCCTAGGGCTCGGCGAGACGCTGTCCCTTTCCGCTCAGATCGGCAGCTTCCAGCGCAACATTCAGTTCAGTTTCACAGAGCCATATCTTTTCGACCGGCCCATCGCCACCGGCTTCACGATTTTCACCAACAAATTCGATTACAACCAGGCCAAGCAGCTCGGTATCCAACTGGGGCAGGAAATCGCACTGAATCCGGCATTGCAGGAAAACTACACCACGAACTCCAAAGGAGTGACGGTGTTTGCGAGTTACCCGCTCCGTAAGTTTTCCTTTACGCGCATTGGTATCACTTACGGCTATTCAACGACGAACATTCAAACCTTCAGCACCTCTGCGCAATTGCTATTTGAAAGCATTCAGTTCACCAGCCTCGCCGGACCCTCGGCGCTGAATGGAATCGTTTCGAGCAAGATCACACCGACGATTTCCTATAGCACAGTGAACAATCCGCAAAATCCGACCAGCGGAAAAAGCTTTTACTATGGGCTCGGATTTGAAGGTGGCCCACTGCAGGGCAACGTCAATACCATCACCAACTCGTTCGTCACGACCTATTTTCATCCGGTCAACAAGCGGCGCAACGTGATCGGTGTGAAATTCCAAAGTGGAATGATCACCGGCTACGGCGGGAAAAACATTCCGCCCAACAGCCGCTATTATCTGGGCGGCGAAAACGACGTTCGCGGATTCAATTTCTACACAATTTCGCCTTTTGTGGAGATTCCGTTCTCCACTACCGCGACCGTATCCTATGTCGACCCCCGAAACCTCAACAACGGCCGGCCCGCGATTCGGACGTTGACCGTGCCCACGCTGGAATTCTTCCCGACGCGACCTGGCGGGGATTTTCAAAACGTCAACAATTTGGAATATCGAATTCCGATCGCCGGACCCGTTACCCTGGTGCTGTTCAACGACATCGGATTCAACACCATCTTGCGGAAATCGCAGCTCTCCCTGGATTCGGAAGCGCTCGCGAAATTCCAGCAGGGATTTCCGAACCCGGATTTTCCGAATTTGAAAATTGCCAGCCAACTGCCGATTTTGGGCGGCACCAATTACCGTCCGCGCACCTCGGCCGGAGTCGAGCTCGACGTGATTCTGCCGATCGTGAATGCTCCTTTCCGCGTCTATTACGCTTACAATTACCTGCGGTTGAATAGCACCATCACCGGCGCAACCGGAGGGTACGATTTGACCGACGCGGTCAAAAACGAACTGCCCCCCGGCGTGCTACAGACCCAAATTGTTCCGCAATTGCTGCTGGACGTGGCCGCCGCACAACAAAAAATTCCGGCGGGCCTGCTGGAGCCGGCCCACACGTTCCGCTTTACGGTCGGCAAGACTTTCTAATTCTTGATAGGGAATCATTACAAAAAATAATCTGGGCAGGGCGAACGCACAGCGTCGGTTCGCCGAAACGCGGAGAGGATGAAAGAAATGCGTAATATTTTTAAGACTGGTACGGTGGCCCTATTGGGCGCCTGGATGACAATTATTTCGGGATGCGGCGGAAATTCGACTCCGGTCGGAATCACGGTGTTCCCGGTTAATCCGACCATCCTGCTCGGCAAACCGGTGCAATTCAGCGCGGCGGTGACTGGCGCGGCGACCACCACGGTAACCTGGCAGATTTGCCTGCCGCCTTCGCCGACCAACTTGCAGCCCACGATCTGCAGTCCGGCCGCAACGGGACAGACTCAGCTGCCTGCGGGATACGGCACCATCACCACCGGTGCAAATAACACTCCGGGAGGTTTATATACCGCTCCCGCGACCTTGCCACCGACCAACGGATTTTTGGTGGTAGCGACCAGCACCATCCAATCGACCGCATTTGCCACGACCGTGGTAACCATCAGTTCCGGCATCGGTGTGACGGTGACGCCAACCTCGGCGTCACTCGCTGTTGGCGAGCACCAGCAGTTTTTGGCCAGCGTGAATGGCGGCACGGCCAGTGGCTCGAACGTGACTTGGGAAGTGAACGGAGTCGCGGGCGGATCCACGGCTGACGGATTCATTTGTCCCAGCACTTCACTGCCAGCGAACTGCACGGCTGGCGAATACTTTGCACCGACGGTCGCTCCATCCGGCGCAATAACGATCACCGCGGTTTCAGCCGCAGACCCTTCGAAGGAAGGGCAGGCGAGCGTCACCATCGCCGGTGCCGCCGATCCGACGCTGACCTCGATGTCGCCGAATACAGTAGGCGAAGGTTCAGTTCAGCAGGATGTCTATTTGTCCGGGACCAACTTTCTGACCACCAGCACGGTCCTGGCCGGGAATCCGCTCACTCCGGTGCCGACCATATTCATCAGCGGAGAGTTGCTGCGAGCTACGATTCCAGCGAATTTGTTGGTAGGGCCCGGCCCAACTCCGGTAGCGATTGTGGTGCAGACCCAGGATGGGAGCACTTCCAATACCCTGCCTGGACCGCAGGGTTTAACAATTGTGCCGACCCAGCCGATCCTGCTGGCCACTCTGCCCAACACCGTGACGCCATCAGGTACCAGCGCAAACCTGAGTTTGATTGGCGGATATTTTTCGCCGAACTCACCGACCACCACGACTTTCAACGGGCAAACTCTCGCGACGACGTTCACTAGCAGCCGGCAATTAACGGCCAACATCGCCAGCGGCGCTGTGCCAGGCCCCGGTTTGTATCCTTTGATCGTGCGGAATGGCGATGTGGTGGCCCCGAATCCGGCCGCCTCGGCGTTGAATATTTCGGTTGAACCGTCTTCCAATTCCATTCCCACCGCGCCGCAATCTTCGTTCGCGGTGGGCACGGCGCCGCAGTCGATTGCGATCGATCAAGGACTGGGCCTAGCCGTCGTCGCGAACAAGGGTTCCAACAACGTCAGTATCATTAATCTCGCGACGAAAACGGCGGTTCCCGGCTCGCCCGTTCCGGTAGGAACTGCTCCCACCAGCGTAGCGATCGACGATCAGTTGCCCGACCACATCGCAGCGGTAACGAATAGTGCGGACAACACGATTTCGGTCATCAACCTGACCACGCTTGCAGTGACCACCCTAAATTTGCCTAATCCCAACACTGCGCCGAACCCGGCACCCGTGCCCTGGGCCATCGGAATCAATTCTTTGACTCATCGTGGATTGGTGGCGATACAGCAGAGCAACACCGCGGAAATTGTCGACTTTACGAATGGCGTTCCAACCTTTGTGCAAAGCGTCGGCGGGACTTTCACGTTGTTCAGCACCGCCACGTTCCCATCGGTCGCAGTGGACCCCCGGTTGAACTGGGCCATCGCGACACCGGGCGGGCAGGGAATCATCAATATCGTCGACCTTGGGCACAATGCTTCCAGCAGCGATCCGGGGACTGACCCTCTGCGCGCGCCTTCAGTGATCGCAAATATTACGATTTCCTCTACGATTCAAGGCGTGGCTATAAATTCCGAAACCCATCAGGCCCTGTTTGCCGATCCCGACGGGGGAATTCTGCAGACGGGAGGAGTCACGAACAGCCTGTCGACCTTCAGCCTGCTAGACCAGACGGTCAAAACGGTGCTGGCTACGCAGAATGGGGCCGCGGTGAATATTTCGGGCTTCGTGGCTGCGGCTGTGAATCCGCTCGACAATATTGGAATTGCGGTGAATGACAATGGCAGCGCGTATGTGATCGACGCGGCGAATGGGATCGTTTTGCAAACTCTGTTAGGTCTCAATGCGCCGCAAAGTGTGGCGATCGATGCAATCACCGACACCGCTTACGTGGCGAATTCCGGGAACAACACGGTTTCGGTCGTGCCGCTGAGCACTTCTACCGTTAACCCCCTGCAAGTCGTCGAGTCGAGTCCGGCCACAACTTATGTGCAGACACCGAACGCCGGCTTAACACTTTCGATTATTGGAGGCGGCTTTACCGCGGCCTCCAAGATCGTATTGGACGGGACAACAGTTCCGACGACCTTCGTCAGCAGCAGGGAACTCACCGCGTCCGTATCGGCCTCAATGCTTTCCGGAGCCCGCGGCTATGTGGTTTACATCCAGAATTCCGCATCGGCAATTTCGAATGTGGCGCATCTCAACGTGATTCAGCCGGTGACCGTCGGAAATTCTCCGGTGGCTGTGGCGGTCGATAACGTGCGGGATCAGGTCGTCGTGACCAATTCCGGTAGTGGAAGCATTTCGGTGGTTAACCTGCTGGATGGATCGCTGCTCAACCCCCAGTCGCCCACCTCATTCTTGACTGGGGCGAGCCCCTTCGGCGTCGCCGTACTTCCGAGGCTAGGGTTGGCGTTCGTGGTGAACAACGCATCGAACACCGCAACGGTCTTGGACGAAGTCGGTTTAAACGGAGTATTTAAACCGCCCATCACCGTACCGCTATGCGCCGATTGTATTCTGCCAATCGGGGCTACGATTAACCCGGACACCGCTCTCGCCGTGTTCACCTTGTCCGAGGGGACCACGAATCCCGAAGGGTTTCTTGGCGAAATTTCAATCGCAGATGCCGCTACGGGTTCGGTTCCAGGCGCGAGCACCACTCAAATTGATTATCTGCCGCTTGGTGTGGCGGTTGATCCGAGCTTGGCCAGCGATACCACGCAGAGTATTACCGTAGTGGCGACCGCCGCGGGACTAAATCAAGCTACGGGCGCGGGCACCAGCGCGCTGGATTTTCTGTCCTCGGCGGGAACGTTGCTACCCCGGGTCAGCAATCTGGACTTGCCTACCGATGTCACTTTCGATCCGGCGAATCAGGCATTTCTGGCGACGGACAGTGGCAGCAACAATGTTTTGGTGGTAAACCCGGGATCGACCGTTCTTTCTTCGATCGCTGCCAGCATCAATCCCACATCGCTTGATTACAATTACAACACCAGCGCCATCGTGACGGCGAATTCCGGAACCAGCACCATCTCGGTCATCGACTACGTGTGCCCGCCAGGCGGCGGTACGAGTTGTCCGACGCCCCACGTGCAGAGCGTATTGGCGGCTGGAAGCCTGGTGCCATCTTCCGCGGTAGTAGTCGGGGTCAAGGCCGTGGGGATCGATTTGCGACTCAACCTGGTGGTCGAGGTGGATCAGGTTAACAACCGGATCTTGCTGATACCGCTTCCGAATTAGAAACGACCGGCGCGATGGCGCAAAACAACGACTTTCTGCAGGGTTGCATCTAAGACCTATCGGCTTTGGTTCCGTTCAAAGGTGGCGAGACTCAAAAGGAATTGACCAATTTCCACGAGGAACGCTATAATCTGCGATTTGTTTGATGATTAAATGTTTGACTATCTGACCGTTAACCTGATGAAGGAGTGAGAATGAAGATTCGATTGGCAGTACCCGCCCTGGTGGCTGTATTGATGGCACCAGCGGCCATGTGGGCTCAGGCGGCACCAGCGTCCGCCGGCAAGATTGGCGTGATTGACGTGCAAGTTGCGATTACCAGCACGGCTGAAGGAAAGCAAGCAGCGGCGGAATTGCAATCGCAGTTCGCGCCTCGCCAGACCGAACTGACGAATATGCAGAAACAAATGGAAGATGTTCAGACCAGGTTGCGTACCGGGCAAACCACGTTGAGCGACGATGAAAAGGCCCGGCTCGGCCGCGAAGGCGAACAGCTCCAGCGCACCTACCAACGCCGTTCGCAGGACGCGCAGGACGATTTCAACGAAGCCCAACGCGAGGTTGTGGATCGCATCGGCCGCCGGATGATCGACGTGCTGAACAAGTATTCGCGCGACAACGGCTACTCGATCATCCTTGATCGCTCGGGCCAAAGCTCCCCCGTGATTTTCGCGGCGAATTCGACCGACGTGACCCAGGAAATCATTCGCCTGTTTGACCAGACTTACCCGGCGAAGGCAGCCACCACCGCGACGCCGAAATCCACCACGCCGCGGGCGCCGGCTGCTGCTAAACCAGCGGCACCTCAGCAGTAAACGCTTTTTCAATCTGTAGAATCAGTTTTTCGAACGTCGAAGGCCTCGGGAGTAATCCCGGGGCCTGTTGTTTTGGGGCAGACGGATTCAGTTTGGCATCCACTCGATCGGGAATAATTTTCCGGCCGCAGCAGGTTCGAGAGTCACCCCCGCGAGTTCCGCGGCGCGCGATAATACCGGATCCCATCCGCGCGCGAGATCTTTGGCGGTGGGCAGGACCGTTTCGTCGGGCGTGACCCCGACGTGCTCCAGACTTTTCCCATCTTTCATGATCAAGTCGGCTTCCGTAATGGAAAACCCGTAGAAGATTTTAGTGTCCACGCCCTGAGAGGCCGGATAACGCAACGACTCCATCACTGCTCCGGAGGAACGATCGCCGATGACCGTTCCTCGCTTCTCGAGCTGAATTACCCGCGCCAATAGTTCAGCGGCCGAGGCTGATCCACTATCCAGAATTACGATGACTTTTCCGGAAAACTTGTCGCCTCCGTGGGCTTTGGCTATCTCGGGCTTCAGATCTTTGCGCCCGATGCGATCCGCCACCTTCACTTCGCCTTCGAACATGTCGCTGATGATGCGTTCCAGGGTGACGACCGCGCCTCCGGGATTTCCGCGCAGATCAATTATCAGCGCTCGATGTTTCCTGGCTTCGGCGAATATGTGATCTATTTCCGTATCTTCCAGAAAGAATATCGGCATCTTCCAAATCATAACGTCGCTCACATTCACCCAGCGTTGGCGCATGATCCGATTGCTGTTCTCCCCTTCGCGCACAAGATCCCACATATCGCCGCCACTGTTGGCTCCTGTCAGATCCATGACTTTTTTCAATTCGCGCACCTTGGCATCGACGGTTACTTTTCGTTCTTGTCCGGCGGGGTCGCGGAGCTCCAGGACGGACGCTGGCTGGGGCGCCAAGGCTTTGAAGTAGTATTCCATCTTCCACTTATCCGCCCGATTTACGTTGTAATTGTTGTAAGTCAGCACTTGATCGCCGATATGGACTTTGGCCTCCGCGTCGGTTCCCGGCCGAACCGCCACTACGAAGCAGTTGTCGCCATATATTCGCAGCTGATAACCATCCTCAGTCCGGGAGGTTCGCGACGGCGGCTCAAAGAAAGTGTGGGAGTCATTTAATCCATCAAGAAATGCCGCGACCATGCGGAAAGCCTGGCCGAGGTTCGGAGCATTTTTTACCCTGGCGTCAAAATCGTGATAGCGGGCGTCCAGGTCGAGCCCGTGATACTTCGAATCGTAATAGTGTTTCTTAACGTTATCGTAGGCATCACGCAAAATCTGCTCGCTCTGTGCGCGCTGGATAGAGTCCATTTTTTGCTGGGAGAACAGCATTACGGCGGGCTGGAACATCGCTAGAATCAGCAAACCGAGAAAAGCAGTGAACAGGCACCGGCTTCCCATGGCAACCTCCTGGGTGAAGCGGCGGGAACGTACCGAGAATATACACATTGGCCCCCTCCTGCAAAGTCGTTCTGGGAGACTGTTCCTAGCTTCAAACATGGCGGAAATCACGGATTTAACAGGACTTGGGGTTGGCCTCGAGCTGTTCTTGCGTTTTTGGCGCTGAGAAATTATACTGTGGTGCTTCCAGACAGGTCGCAAGAGCCAGTGGGCGCGAGCCCACTTTTTTGTTGGAGGCGACATTTTTGGTGGCTCTGCCGCTTGGGGCGCCTCCGGGAGTCTGGCCGGATGCAGCTAACTGTCGCGCTTGGAATAGAATGGAACTGGGCAAGATTCGAGAGGCAGCGCAGCGCGTGGCGGTATCGCTCGGCCTCGACGTTTTCGACGTAGAATGGAAGATAGGCAAGGAGCGTTTGCTCCGTGTCTACATCGACCGGCTGCCCGGCCCGCAGAACCCGGATGACCTTGGTGTCAGTCATAACGACTGCCAGCAGGTCAGCGAGCAGTTAAGTGTGATCCTCGACGTCGAGGAGTTGGTGCCCGGTCCGGCGTATACGCTGGAAATCAGTTCACCAGGTCTTGACCGGAAATTAATCAAGCCGGCGGACTATGAACGCTTCGTTGGACGGCTGGCCAAGATTTGGTTGGCGGATCCATTGAACAAGCAGGCATTTCTGGAAGGTCGCCTGGCGGGGTACGCGGATGGCATGGTGAAAGTAACGCAGCGCAGCAAGGATCAGGAAAAGCAAATTGAGATCCCCTATGCCGGGATCAAGAAGGCGAACTTAGTTGTCGAACTGTAGCGCGGGCCAGGTAGATGGGCGGTCGTTCTTAAAGCATTCATACTTTTATCGAATTTTGTACGGGAGAAACTCAAATGGCGAGTCAGCTGTACCAGCAGATCGAGCTGATCAGCCGGGAAAAGCACATTGAACCGGAGATCATCGTCGCCGCAATCGAAGATGCGATGGTGGTGGCGGCGCGAAAATTCTATCGCACCGAAGAAGAACTCCGTTCGAAGTTCAATCCGGATACCGGCCAGGTTGACGTTTTCTCGGTGCACACTGTAGTCGACGAAGTCGTCGACCCCATACGCGAAATTTCCCTGAACGACGCGCGCAAGCGCATGCCCGAAATTGAAATCGGTGGCGAGATCACCCAGGGCAAGCCGACGGATGTGCTGGGCCGCATCGCGGCGCAGACCGCCAAGCAAGTTATTCTGCAAAAAGTTCGCGAAGCCGAGCGCGACACGATCTACAACGAGTTTCACACGCGGGTCGGCGAGCTAATCAATAGCGTCGTGAAACGCATGGAAGGCCCGGACATCATCGTGGACATGGGACGCACCGAAGCGCGGCTGCCCAAGCGCGAACAATCCCGTCTCGAGGCCTACAACGTGGGCGACCGTTTGCGCGTAACGATTCGCGCGGTGGAGCGCGCGGCCAAAGGCCCACAGGTGGTGGTTTCCCGCGCCGATCCGGCCTTGGTGCAGCGTTTGTTTGAAATGGAAGTTCCGGAAATTTACGACGGTACGGTGCAGATTCGCGCGGTAGCGCGGGAGGCGGGCGAGCGCACCAAAATCGCCGTGGAAAGCCGGGACAAGGATGTCGACCCGGTCGGCGCTTGCGTGGGTATGAAGGGCATGCGCGTCCAATCCATCATCCGCGAACTGCGCGGTGAAAAAATCGACATCATTCCCTGGAACGAGGAAACCGTCGCATTCGCGCAGAAAGCCCTGAGCCCGGCGAAAGTAACGCGAGTGCAGATTGTCGATCCGGAAGAAAAGCGGCTCGAAGTGATTGTCGAAGATACGCAGTTGTCTTTGGCGATCGGCAAGAAAGGCCAGAACGTGCGCCTGGCCAGCAAGCTGATCGGCTGGAACATCGACATCAAGAGCGAGGAAGAAAAGCGCGTCGAAATTGAAGCGCAGATGGCAGCCCTGACTGCGCCGGGAACCCCGCTGACGGAGCTGGTGAATGTCGGACCGAAGACGATTGAGAAGCTCGAGGCTGCCGGCATAACGTCGATCGAGAAATTGGCCGACATGACTCCGGAACAACTCGTTGAAATTCCGGGCATCGGCGAGAAGTTGGTGGAGAAGATCCATCAATCCGTCGCCGCCTATTTCGAAGCGCTGGAAACGGCGGCCACCAGTGGAGCCACCACTGCTGAAGATTTGAACGAAGGTGGAGCGCCCGATACCGGTACGGTGGAAACTGAAGCTGCGTTGCTCGACGAAGCTACGGAAGAAGCGGAGAGCGAAGTGGCGGCGAGTGGCGAGCACGAAGCTGCGGCTGACGCAGTCCTCGACGAAGGAACCGTTCAAGCCGAAGCTGCGGCGCTCGATGAAGCCACGGCCGAGGCCACCGAGGACGTGCGGGAAGAAGAGATCGGCGATTCAGTGGAAGGCGCGGAAAAGCCGTAAGCAAGTTTTGAACATTTTCGCGCGTAGTATCGCGGCCGTACCGAGGTACGTAGTCGCAGTTCAGACAAGAGGCGAATGGCAGATTCCAATCAAGTCCGGATCAACGAACTGGCTAGAGAACTCGAGATCAAGGCGAAAGTCCTGATCGAGTACCTCCCAGAAGCCGGCGTCACCGAAAAGAAGACGCACTCGAGCTCGATCGATCTCGTGCACGCCGAGCGGGTGCGCAAGCACTTTCGCGATCTGGCGGCGGCTGAAGAAGCGGCCGAAGCCGAGAAGTCCGCGAAGACTACTGCGGCGAAAAAGCCTGCGCCGAAACCGGCGGCGGCTCCGACCGCTGCGCCGGTAACCGCTGCTGCTCCGATAGCGGCGAAGCCGGCCGCGCCCGTGTCGGCCACTGCGCCGGCGAGCGTAGCGCGACCGGGAGTCGCGCCGACTGCGGGCGCTACGCCGCCAGCCGCGCGGCCAGCTGTGCCGACGCGTCCAGCCGCACCCGGCGCTACCGCCGCAACGCATGTTCCTGTTGCCGCATCGCCCTCTGGTACGGCGCCTCGACCTGCTCCCCCTGTCCCCACAGGCTCATCCGCTACCACTCAGACTTCTCGGCCTACCGGCCCGCTTAGTACATCCATGCCGCGCCCGGGTCAGCCCTTGCGTCCGTCGGCACCCGGCGCTCCGCGCCCGGCTGGTTCGGCCCCGTCTACGCAAAGGTACCCGCCCGCGACGCCGCGCCCTTCTGGCCCCGGTCAGCGCCCTGGCGCGCCGCAAGGCATGCGTCCTGCGGGTGCCCCGCAATCCTATCGTCCGGCCGGAGCGCCGCAAGGTCGCCCCGGTGGAGCCCCTGGCCAAGGCGGTCGGCCTGGCGGTCCTCCGTCGCGCTTTCCGCAGCGGCCTGGCGCTGGCGGCCCCGGCGGCCGCGACAACAAAGCTCCCGTAGGCGGTCAACGCCCAGGCGCTGGCGTGCCGAAAGCCGAACCGGGCAAACCGCTGTACGCGCGCAAACCTGCGGCGCGTGGCGGTCGTCCACTTATCGAAAAGCGTTACGCCGAAGGCGAACGCAAGCTGCATCCGGTGCGTCCACGTTCCGGTGCCGGTCCGGGTGGTCGCGCTACTGCCGTTCAACCGGTAGAGGCGGTAAAGCGTGAACCGCGTGAGGTTACCGTTACCGAAGGCATCACCGTCCGCGAACTCGCCGAGAAGCTCGACGTTCGCGCCAAAGAATTGCTGAAGACCCTGCTCGACCGCGGCATTTTCGCCAGCATCAACCAAGCTCTCGACGTGGCCACGGCGACAAGTCTCGCTGAAGCGTTTAGCGGCATCGTAAAAGTTGTTTCGTTCGAAGAGCAGATCGTCGAAGAAGAAAAAGTCAAAGAAACGCGCACCGGCAATGAAGTGCCGCGCGCTCCCGTCGTCACCGTCATGGGTCACGTCGACCACGGCAAAACCAGTTTGCTCGACGCGATTCGTTCGGAAGATGTGGCCGGCGGCGAAGCCGGAGGCATCACGCAACACATTGGCGCGTACGAAGCGCGCGCCAACGGCAAGCGCATTGTGTTCATCGATACGCCGGGTCACGAAGCGTTCACTCGCATGCGTGCGCGCGGCGCGAAAGTGACCGACATCGTGGTGCTGGTGGTCGGAGCCGATGACGGCGTGATGCCGCAAACCGAAGAGGCGATTTCGCACGCCCGCGCCGCGAACGTGCCCATCATTGTCGCGATCAACAAAATCGACAAGGGTGACGCACAGCCCGAACGCGTAAAGCGCCAGCTCAGCGACAAGGGCTTGATGCCGGAAGAATGGGGCGGCGAGACGGTAATGGTCGAAGTCTCGGCCAAAGCCAAAAAGAATATCGACAAGCTGCTCGAAATGATTCTGCTCGTCGGCGATTTGCGCGAGCTGAAAGCTGATCCGGGCATTCCGGCCAGCGGTACGGTTCTCGAATCGCGCGTCGACAAGGGCCGCGGCCCGGTGGCAACCGTTCTAGTGCAGAACGGCACCCTGCACGTCGGCGACGTCTTCATCGTCGGGGCGGTTTACGGAAAAGTCCGTGCGATGTTTGACGATCACGGCGCGGCCATCAAGCAGGCCGGTCCGGCCACGCCCGTCGAAGTTCTCGGATTGCAGGGCGTACCCGACGCTGGCGACCAGTTCCAGGTCGCGGACGAAGCTAAGGCGCGGCACATCGTCGAATATCGCCAGGGCAAGCAGCGCGACGCTTCGCTCGCCAAATCGGCCAGCGGCCGCCTGACGCTCGATCAATTGCACGAGCAGTTGCGCGCCGGTGAAGTTAAGGAACTTCCGGTGGTCGTAAAGGCGGACGTGCAAGGTTCGGTGGAAGTTCTAAACGAAATGTTGCCGCGGCTCTCGACCGATCTAGTCAAGTTGAAAGTGCTGCATGCCAGCGTCGGTGCCGTCAACGAATCGGACGTTCTGCTCGCTTCCACTTCGGGCGCGGTCATTGTCGCGTTCAACGTGAAGCCGGAACGCAAAGCCGAAGAGCTGGCACAGCGCGAGAACGTGGACATTCGCCGGTACACCATCATTTACGAATTGCTCGACGAATTGACTAAGGCTATGCAGGGCTTGCTCTCGCCGGTCATCAAGGAACATCATCTCGGGCGGGCGCAGGTCCGCGATACGTTCCGGGTCAAGGGCGTAGGCACCATCGCCGGTTGCTCGGTCCTCGAAGGCATCATGAAACGCGACGCGGAAGTGCGCGTGATTCGCGAAGCGGCCGTGGTTTTCACCGGCAAGATCAATTCGCTGAAACGTTTCAAGGAAGACGTAAAAGAGGTTCGCACCGGTTTTGAGTGCGGCATCGGCATCGCGAATTTTGCCGACGTGAAGGTCGGCGATCTGCTGGAATGTTTCTCGATCGAGAAGAGCGCGGCGCCCGATATGGGAGCTCCCTCGGTGCGCACCCAGCGCCAACCGGAGCGCGCCGAAGCGTCGCACAGCTAGACTTTTCGATTCCGGCCGGCGCTGCCATGCGGCCAGCGTGATTTTCGGCGATTGATTTTTTGGGCTCGCGTGCGAATCCTGCGTCGCTCGCGTTGTGGGATGGAAATGCCGATAGGCCTCCTCACCCTCGAAATTCACATCCTTGATGCGCAGTCTCTCAAAGACAAGCGACAGGTGCTCCGCAGTCTGAAAGACCGGCTGCGTGCTCATTTCAACGTGGCCGTTGCGGAATTGGCCCACCAGGAAACCTGGCAGCGTTCGCGCGTCGGTGTGGTTTCGATTTCGGGCGATGCGGGCCACCTGGAAAAATCGCTGGCGGATATCGCCGCGGAATCCGAACGCGTGCTGGGCCGCGATCTGGTATCGCAGCAAATTGATTACTACGAAGACGGGGAAGAATCATGAAGTCTCAAGGGCATCACGCGGGTCACCGCAGTGAACGGATTGCCGAAGAAGTTCGCAACGAAGTGAGCTTGATGCTCGCCGGGGAATTGAAGGACCCGCGCCTGGCCGCTCCGGTGCTGGTCACCGAAGTCCGCCTGGGCGCGGGCATGCGCACTATTCGCGTGTTCGTGAGCCTGAGCGGCGACCAGGCCGAGCGCGCTACCACGCTGGCCGGGTTGCAAGCCGCGACGGGTTTCGTCCGCCATGAATTGGTCGACCGCCTGCATTTGCGCCGCGCTCCCGAGGTTATTTTCATGCTGGACCAAACGGAAGAAATCGGAAACCGCATCGAGAGCCTCTTGCGCAAAGCAAAAACTCCGGAGGCTCTGTAGCGTCCGCGCCGGCTTCCGTGCTGTTCCGCCAACTCGCCTTGCTGCCAGTTTGCCGCCGCTGAGATTCTAAATCATTTATGCCGCGTCCGCCCAAACAGCCGCCCTTTGACGGCCTCATCGTGGTCAACAAGCCTTCCGGGAAAACCTCGCACGACGTGGTCGAGTACGTGCGCCGCATCGTCGGTTTTCGCGGCATCGGGCACCTCGGGACGCTCGATCCTTTGGCCACGGGCGTGTTGGTTCTGGCTCTGGGCCGCGCCACGCGCTTGGCGCGTTTCTATTCCGGTCGCCGCAAACGTTACAGCTGCGCTATGCGTTTTGGATTTGAAACGGACACCTACGACGCTGACGGCGAAGCGCTCGGTCCGGATTCCGCGCCAACGCTGAAAGCCGAAGAGATCGAAGCTCATGCGCTGCAATTCGTCGGCAAGATTCAGCAGGTTCCGCCCGCCTATTCGGCCAAAAAAATTGGCGGCCGCTCGGCACATCAATTGGCGCGAAAAAATAAGCCGGTGAATCTCGAACCGGCCGACGTGGAAGTCTTCGAATTCAAGCTGAAAGGCGTGGAAGGCTCCACTGCGCGGTTCGACGTCGAGTGTGGCGCGGGAACCTATATTCGTTCGCTGGCGCTGGACCTCGGCAGGATGCACGGAGCGGGTGCGCACCTTTCAGAAATTACGCGCACCGCCGTGGGTGAATTCACGATCGATCAAGCTGTAACGCTCCAAGATCTGGATCGCGATGCTAAAGCGGGCAAGCTGCAGGGCCATGTGTTGCGCCTGGAAAACGTATTACCCGATCTCCCCAGCGCCACGGTGCTGCCGATTATCGAGCGGCGCATCCGCCACGGCGCGAAATTCAATCTCTCCCTGGCGCAAATTCAACCGGGCCGTTCGACCGCGGCGCAAGGCGCTACCTCCGAACTCGATTCTGGCGAATGGAAGCCGGCGCGCCTGCGCGTGTTCAGCCAAAAAGGCCAATTGATTGCGATTGCCGAACCCGTGGTGCCCCGAACCTACCAACCGATTTTAGTTCTGGAAGCCATTCCCTAACTTGATCATCGACACGCAAGTTGGGCCGCCGAAAATCGATCCCAGGTCTGATCTAATCGGGCGGATTCGCGGGCGCAGGATTATTGTCCGGCTGGGGCTGCGGTTGCGGCGGCGCTGGTTGCGGTGCCTGCTGCGTAGGCTCTGGGGCAGGGGCGGGTGGAGGAGGCGGTTGCGGTTGTGCTTGGGGCTGCGGCGCGAAACCGCGGCGCTCCTGAATTGTAGGACCGGCCGAACCAAATCCTTGGATTTGTCCGCGTCCCGCATAGATCACGTGCTCTTTATGCGGCGAAAATTCCACCAGACGCGGCGTGATCATGATTATCAACTGGGTGTATTCCGTCTGGATCGTCGTGGACGCGCCCACCACCGGAATCTCATTGAGTCCCGGCTCACCGTTTTCCGAGGTAGTAGTCTGCGGAGAAGTGTATCCGGCGACGACGGTGGGTTCGTCGATTCTCATCCGCACATTTTGATGAATTTCCTGATTATCGACCACCGGAATGTTGTTCAGCATGGTGCCAGCCAGGCTGCTCAGAGTGAACTCCAGCGCCAGTGAAACTTCATCGTCATGGTGGACCCGCGGAGTAGCCTTCACTTTTAAGCCCACATCGATATATTCCGCGTTTGGAAATTGTGTTCCGGCCCCGCCAGTAGAAACGCCAAAAAGCGCGGCCGAATCGAGCACGATGGCCAGGCTGTTCGAACCAAAATTGGTCACGGCCACATCGGGCAGACCGTCGCCATTGAAGTCGGCGGTTGCGGCCGAACCGGGACTGGTTTGCAGCGGCAGCTCGATGGGGGGCGAAAAAATGCCGCCACCTACACCGATCAGGACCGCGAGCGCATTGTCTCCGGTGGCGGTGACGGCCATATCGGGGATGCCGTCGGCGTTAAAATCGGCGATAGCAATCGAAGTCGGATTAGTGCCGGCCGGAAAATCCAATCTGGCGGTGGTGGAGGTTCCGAAAGTTCCGTCGCCATTCCCCAAGAAGACCGAAACGCTGTTGATCACGGTATTGGTGCCGCTGGCCACGGTTCCACTATCCGCGACGATCAGATCGAGAACCTGATCGGCGTTCACGTCCGCGAGCGCGACGAAAACCGGGGTCACCCCGGTCGCGTACTTGATCGGGCTGAAAAACGTTCCGTCTCCCTTGCCAATATAAGTTTCGAGCGTGTTTTCCGCCGAGTTGGTGATGGCCAGATCGATGATCGCGTTGGAATTCGGATTGAAGGCTCCGGCCACGATCGAGGTTGGCTTCATGCCGGTCGCAATCAGCGTGGGCGGCTTAAAAGTTCCGTCGGTGTTGCGCAGATAAATGCCGATCGTGTTATCGCCCTGGTTCACTACCGCCAAATCGGAAAGACCGTCATTGTTGAAATCGGCCACCGCGATTGAGCTCGGCAGATGACCCGTGGTAATGGTCTGCGCCGGCTGAAATGTGCCGTCGCCGTTGCCCAGCAACAGGCTCAGCGTGTTGGCATTTTCGTTGGCCACCAGTATGTCCACGTTGTTGCTGGTGTCCGAGGTGAGATGAAAGTTTCCGGTCACGACCCACGCCGGGCCGGCCCCGACCGTCACCGTGGTCGGAAGGTTAAAAGTTCCGTCGCCAACGCCCAAAAATATAGAGAGCGTTCCAGCCGTGAAATTCGCGACGACCACATCTTGAAAACCGTCATTGTTCAGATCGGCCGTCGCTACGTAGTCTGGGTTTACGCCCGTGGTCAGGAACGAAACCTCCAGGTTGGCGGGCGACCCGCCGCTGACCGCGCTGGTTTGTGCGCTGCTTCCTAAACTCGACGAGTATTGCGCCAGGGAAACCGGAACGCGTTCGCCGATGAAGAATGTCGCCGGCTTTCCGTCCTCCGCGCGCAGCAGCATTTTTCGCCCCGAACGGACCGTGGATAGGAAATCCGAGAAATTCAGTGCTACGTCCGGAAGGGTATAAAGAAAAGTCGTGATGCCTCCCCCGAATGCCAGGAACGCCGGCAACGTCGAGGTTCCGAAAATTTGGGTAATGATCGTGGCGATCGAGGTGGTGCCGTCCGTCAGCTCGCGCGCCACATTTGACGGGATCGAAAAAACTTGCGCAGTTTGTGGCCCCACAATGCCTAAATCGCGCTGGTGGCTCTTATCGATTTCGAGCACTTCGATTTCTAGCACCAGTTCCGGCGCCGGACGCTCCAGATCGTCGATGATGCCGGCGGCAACGGCCATCGCTTGCGGAGCAGCCCGCATGGTAATCGTCCGGCTCTTGGTGTCCAGTTGAGTCCGGGTGATCCCGGCCACCTCGCGAACCAGCCTGGCGATTTCGGTCATCTGCTCGTCGCTGTCGGAATTCGGGAGCAGCACGGTGCGCGCGATCGAAACGTCATAATCTTTTCGTTTTTGCGCGGTATCCGAGGCCACAAAAAAAAGATGGGCTGTCAGCGGCCGCCAGAAAGTTCCGGTAGCCTGGCCCATGACCCGCATCGCGGTGACGAAGTCCACATCGTTCAATTCGAACTTTACCGGCACTTGTCGCAGGTCGACATCAAACGCCACCTCGACGCCAAATTTCTTCGCAATCTCTTCGTAAGCGCTTTGGGTCTGGCCCCGAAGTTGAAGGTTTTGCGTTCCTGGCAGGTGATCCAGCTGAACCGGCGGCGCGAGTTGGCGTTCAGCGACGGTTTGGACTCCGGCCCTCGGGCGCAAGGCATCCATTTGCGCCAGGCGCTCCGCCAGGACCTGATTCGAAGGGTCGAGTTCCCGCGCTTCGCGCAACGAACGTAGGGCCGCCGTCAGATCTCCGGCGACCGCCGTCTTTTCCGCCGCCTCGATCTTGGCCTGGACCACGTGGCTTCTTGCAATCGCCTGGTGCAGGCCGTAGGCGATGACCGTAGCATCAAAGTTGACCGCGTCGGAATACGCCTCAAAGGCGGTCGCCCAGTCGCCGTCCCGCTCGGCATTCAACCCTTTCTTGTAGGCTTCCTTACCTTTTTTTTGATCGGCTTTCGCGGGGGGCATCGAACCGGCGGGCGCCATCACTGGATTGGGAACGGTCTTTACCGGTTTCTTGGGAGGAGGTGACGGAGGCGCCTCCGCGTCATCTTGCGGCCACGGCAATCGAGCGCCAAAAGCCACGCCGTCAGCAGCGAGTAAAGCCAGCGATAACGCCAACGCCATGGCGATCACGATAACGCCAGGGTGGTTCGCGCCAGGTCGCGCCTGCGGCGAATGCGAAAAGAAAGCCATAAAGTATGAGATGGTAGTCTACCGGAAACGTGAGCAGGGGCGCGGAACAAGTTGAATTCGCTTGATTTCACGAGGGGCTGGCGTTAGACTTGAATTTCTAGTTGATACTGGTTTGCAACTAGCAATCCTATGCTCTCTGCTCTGCTGCTCTCTCTTCGTGAAGGTGTCGAAGCCGCCCTGGTTGTCGGCATTGTCCTCGTCTACCTTAACCGTACTGGCCGCCGTGCGCTCACCGGCTATGTCTGGGTCGGCGTCTTGCTTGCGGCTGCAGCCAGCTTTGTTGCGGCCATATTACTGCAGCGGTGGCAGGTGAGTGAAGACGGCTTTGAGGGCCTGCTGATGCTGGTGGCCTCGGCGCTCGTAATCTCCATGATTATTTGGATGAACCGGGCCGCACGCCATTTGAAGAAGGAAATCGAGCAGCGCGTGGAGTCATATGCCCAAAAATCTACACGGACCGCGGGCTGGGCGATTGGCTTTTTCGTTTTCATGATGGTGGTGCGTGAAGGCGCCGAATTGATTTTGATTCTGCGCGCCGTTGAACTCTCCAGCGCCGGAGTGCAGGTTTGGATCGGTACGGCGATCGGAATTGCCATCGCGATCGCGGTTGGACTGTTTTTCTTCCAGGGAACGCTGCGCATTCCTCTGCATCGTTTTTTCAAGGCGACCAGCGCCATTTTGATGGTCGTCGCGTTTCAGTTGGCGCTCACGGGCATTCATGAATTGAGCGAAGCCATGTGGATTCCGTCCAGCAAGACGGAAATGTCCACGATTGGCCCGATCGTGCGCAATGAAGTTTTCTTTTTCGTCGTGATCCTTGGCGCTGCCGCACTCGTGGTGTTACGCGAGTGGTTCAGTTCCAAAGCGCCGGTTGCTGACGCGGAAGGGAATTCGGCCGAGCGCCGGATGCGCGAACATGCCTTCCGCCGCCAGCGGGTGTGGAGCTTCGCGGCGGCGCTACTTTGCATCGGCGTAGTGCTTTCCTTCGCAGGCGAGTATGTCTACGGCAAGGTCGCTGCGGCTCCCGCGCCCTCGAAGCCGTTGGTCGCTCAGGACAATCTGGTCCGTATTCCGCTGACCGATCTGACCGACGCCAGTTTGCATTTTTACTCCGCCGATGTGAACGGCAGCGTGATCCGGTTCATCGTGATTCACAAGCCGAACGGCGATTACGCCACAGCGCTCGATGCCTGCCAGATTTGCGGCCCTGCCGGTTACCGCCAGGAAGGCCAGAGCATCATTTGCCGCACGTGCGGCGCGGCGATTTATATTCCGTCGATTGGCGAATCCGGCGGCTGCAACCCCATCGCGGTGAAATCTCACGTGGAGGCGGGCGCAGTCGTCGTGGATCTTTCCGCGATTGGCGACGCGGCCTCCAAGATTCACTCCTGACCCAATGCTGGCCCGCCTGGTAAGGGAATCCTTCACGCGCAATCCACGACGCAAGCTTCTGACTGGCGCTGCCCTGGTTGTTGGTATGGCGGTGGCCACCGCTACGCTTACGATCGCGCTGGAAGTCGGCGATCGCCTCGCACGTGAGTTTCGAAGTTTTGGCGCGAATCTGCTGGTAACGCCTCAGTCCGATACGCTTCCCGTACAAATTGGTGGCGTGGATTATCGCCCGGTAAATGAAGGCGCTTACCTGCAGGAAGCGGACCTCGGAAAGCTAAAAACAATTTTCTGGCGCCACAATATTGAAGGTTTCACGCCCTTTCTGGATGTTCCGGCATCGGTCGCCGAGGTCGGCGGAGCTGTGACCGTGATCGGCACCTGGTTCGAACACGGCGTGCCGGTGCCTGATGGAACCACGTTCAAGACTGGCCTAAGCATCACGCACCCGTGGTGGAAGATTGACGGGGGTTGGTTTCAAGACGGCGCGGCTGAATGCGTCGTGGGTGCGGCGTTGGCGGCGAAACACCCCGCCGAATTTAAGATCGGCGGCACGATTAACGTCGTGAAAGATGACGGCCGCGGCACTAAGATTCCTCTGACGATCACCGGAATCGTCTCCACTGGAGACGCGGAAGACAATTCCGTACTGGTGCCGTTGTCAGTCGCGCAAAAACTTTCCGGCCACCCGGGTGAATTCCGCTCCTTATTCGTAAGCGCGCTGACCAAGCCCGCCGACGGCTTGGCCGAGCGCGGCGAAATGGCCCAGAACGACAAAAACATTCAACTCACCCCAACCGAATACGACCGCTGGTTTTGTTCGCCGTATATTTCGTCGATCAGTTTTCAGATCAAGACGGTCTTGCCCAGAACCGACGTGCGCGCGATTCGCCGCGTGGCCGAAACTGAAGGCCGCGTTCTGTCACGCGTCAGCACTTTGCTTTGGATTGTCACGTTGGCAGCATTGATCGCCGCCGCCCTGGCCGTGGCCGCCACCTCCGCGACGACGGTGCTCGAACGGCGCTCGGAAATCGGCGTGATGAAAACTCTAGGCGCCAGCAATTTTGCGGTGACTGGACTTTTTCTACTTGAGCAGTTAATGCTGGCAATTTTCGGCGGCACGGTTGGTTTCATTTTTGGTGCGGGGCTCGCTCACGTTTTGGGAAACAGTGTCTTCGGCACTCCTGCAACTCCCCAATTCGTTCTGGTGCCCATCGTTCTCGGCCTCGCCTCCATCGTGGCGCTGGTTGGGAGCTTGATACCGTTGCGGCGCGCAGCGCATCTGCGTCCGTCGCTCATATTGCGGGGCCAGTAGTGTTCTGGCGTCTCGTATTTCGATTGCTGCTCGGCAGCCGCGCGCGTTTGACGGTCGCCATTCTCGCGCTGGTCAGCGGCGCGGCGGTTATTTCCGGCTTGCTGAATCTGGATTTCGGCGTCGAATACCAGCTAACCCAGCAATTCCGCACACTAGGCGCCAATATCATCATCGCTCCCAAGACCATGGAGTCGGCCGCGGAATCTACGCTCACGAATTCGGCGCTGATGAATGAAGACGCCGTAATGGGCCAAGTGCAGCGGGTCGCGACCGCGAACGTAGCGTTCGCGCCGTTTGCCTACGTAATCGCTCGCGTCGGCGAAACACAAGTCGTCGCGGTGGGCACCTGGCTCGACCAGCTTCAAAACTTGAACCCCACATGGAAGATGAATGGCGGATGGATTTCTTCGCGCGCCGACGCTGGGCAGTGTTTGGCGGGTCGAAACGCAGCCAGGGAATTGCACCTGGTGACGGGCGGTTCGTTGCAGCTGCAATATCTCACTCGCACGTCGCAATGCAAAATTTCTGGGATTCTCGATTCCGGCGCCGCAGACGACAATCAAGTGTTCATGAGCCTCGACTCGCTGCAAACCCTCGCCGACTTGCCGGACAAGGTGAGTGTGGTTCAACTGAGCGTGAGCGGCACGCCAAAATTGATTGCGACCACAGCCAGCCGGCTTAGTGCGGCACTGCCGCAACTTCAGGTCCACCCGATTCGCGAGGTGACCGAAGCGGAAGGAGCGCTGCTCGGCCGGATTCGTCTGCTGATTATTTCCATGATCATTCTCATTCTCGCGCTTACCGCGCTCTGCGTGCTGGCGACGATGGCCGCGCTGGCCATGGAGCGCCGCGCAGACGTTGGGTTGATGAAGGCGCTGGGTGGCTCGATCACGCGTATCGTGAGCCTTTTTGTTGCCGAAGTCGGATTGTTGGGCGCAGCGGGGGGATTGTTGGGCGGGGTCTTGGGAGTGGGTCTGTCGTACTGGATGGGCTTGCGGGTTTTTGATACAGCGGTGACACCGCAGTGGCAGATTTTTCCAATCACCATTATCCTGATGACCCTCGTGGCCATGGCCGGCGCCTTGCCTTTGCGCATGCTCGGCGAAGTGAAGCCTGCGATTATCTTGCGCGGAGAATAAAGCCTGGTGGCCACCGTCGTCCAAATCGAAAACCTGCGCAAAGAATTTGGCAAAGTGTGCGCGCTCGATGCCGTTTCATTCGAAATTCAAGAAGGCGAATGGATTGCAATCATGGGCCCGTCGGGTTCGGGTAAAACCACGCTGATCAATATTCTCGGCGGGCTCGACACCCCGACGAGCGGTCGAGCGATTGTCGATGGTGTTGACGTCGGCCGCTTAGACGAAGCGGGGCTGACGCGTTTCCGTGCGGAGAAAATTGGCTTCGTATTCCAGCAGTTTCATCTCGTGTCGTACCTTACCGCGCTCGAAAACGTTATGCTGGCCCAATATTTTCATAGCACGACAGATGAGAGGGAAGCGCAGCAGGCCCTGGAACGAGTGGGCCTTGGCGATCGCCTCGAACATTTACCGACGCAGTTGTCCGGCGGTGAACAACAACGTGTAGCCGTCGCGCGGGCGCTGATCAACCACCCAAAATTAATCCTGGCCGACGAACCTACCGGCAACCTCGATGAAGCGAACGAAAAAATCGTGCTCGATCTGCTCCGCGAACTTCACACCGAAGGCCGCACGATCTTGATGGTGACCCATGCACCAAGCATCGGCTCGCTCGCCGATCGCCGTATCGGTTTCTCTCACGGGCACCTGGTTCCTCAACTGGCGCCGGTGGGCTCTCAACGCCGATAGCCACCGGACTGACGTCTAGTCCACGCAATCCCGTGAAAATCCAAAATATGGGACACTGGAGGCGAAGTTTTGCGTCTCCTTTGAATTTTTGATTAGCTATGGGGCCATCGAATTTCCATGCCGATTCCACTCGACGTCCGAAAAAAGCCAACTAGCCTGAAAGTTCACATTTCCACCGGGGCAGGTGTCGATATCACCTGGGCCGATGCCCACACGAGCCATTACGATTTTCCTTATCTGCGCGATTCCTGCCCCTGTGCCATGTGCAACGACGAACGTGAGCAGAAAGCAAAGGCGGGTGGGGCCGCCAAGGTCTCGGCCGTGCTTCCAATGTACAAGCCACGGGTCACTGCGCAGGCTGCGACGCCGGTGGGGAACTACGCGATTCAAATCCAATTCTCGGATAGCCATGCGACCGGCATCTTCAGTTTCGGCCACCTTCGCGAGATCTGTCCTTGCGAAGCGTGTGCTCGAGAATTCCGGAACAAATCGGCCGAAGCTGCCGGATAATTCAACTTTCCAGCGTTACGGTGTCAGTTTCGATGTGTTTGGAGGCTTTCATTCTGCCGGTGTTTCAACGTATAGTTCTTACCCGCACCTAACTTAGTATATGGCATCGAACTCGACAGGTCCCACATTTACGCCAGGCCGCGTGCGTCCCGTAGCAAAGGTACTTGTCGCTACTACGGCGATGCTTGCCTTCATTTCGTTCTGGCGTGCCGCGGCTATCGTACTCAACGACCTGGCGTCGTCGGCCTATTACGCCGGCGGTGAAGCAGAGCAGTTCATCGGCAAAACCGCACCATGGTTCATCCTGGGCATCATGCTGTTCTCGTACGCCGTGCGCGCGGTTTACGTCGAAAGCTGCAGTATGTTCGTGCGCGGCGGCGTGTACCGCGTGGTCAAGGAAGCCCTCGGCGGAACGCTCGCCAAATTCTCTGTTTCGGCTCTGATGTTCGACTACGTGCTGACCGGCCCAATCAGCGGCGTTTCGGCTGGGCAATATCTGGTCGGCGTCATAAACGAACTCTTCGCCTACGCGCACATCAATTACCACATGAATGTGAACGCGACGGCCGCATCAGTCGCCGTCATCATCACCCTGTATTTCTGGTGGGAGAATATTAAGGGTGTGCCGGAATCGAGCGGTAAGGCGCTCCGCATCATGGAGCTCACCACCATCATGGTCGTGATGCTCATCACCTGGTGCGTTTACACCCTATGGGTGCGCACCGGCTGGCACCTGCCACCGTTTCCCAATGCCAGCAACATGAAGCTCGATAAAGGTTCGCTGGGCTGGCTGGACGGTTATCACTGGGCCCACACTCTCACGCTGATCATCATCTTCGTCGGCTTGGGCCATTCGGTGCTGGCCAT
>Ga0302176_10000475_pt1 | contig 24136 bp, 22 predicted proteins | sample I_Palsa_E1_1_FD_198787 | JGI IMG/M metagenome (GOLD analysis project Ga0302176, IMG submission 198787) | Peat permafrost microbial communities from Stordalen Mire near Abisko, Sweden - I_Palsa_E1_1 | ecosystem: Environmental > Terrestrial > Soil > Palsa > Peat permafrost | place: Sweden...
TGAACCGGATCATCTTCCCCTGCATCTTGTTTCTGGGATTGACCGCCCTGGCCTCGGGCATCCTGAACAGTTTTCGCCAATTTGCGCTGCCGACCTGGAGCAGCGTGACGTTCAATCTGGTCGTGATTGGATCGTCCTTCGCCGTGGTCTATCAGCCGCTGATAAAATGGGCGCCGGAGGCCTATCGCAGTCCCGCCGTGGCGCTGGCCGTTGGGATTGTAGTGGCGTCGATGGTTTCGCTGGCGATACAACTCCCGGCTCTGCGGAAGCTGGGGATGAAATTCCGCCCCGACGTAAATTTTCAGGATCCGGGGGTGCGCCAAACCGGAAAACTGATGGCGCCGGTTTTTTTCGGGGCCGGCGTGTTTCAGATCAATTTTTTCATCGACACGATTTTCGCCACCTCGTCGCGCATGCCTTCGGGCAGCATCACTTCACTCTACGTCTCCGATCGAGTGATGGAGCTGGTGCTGGGCGTTTACGCCATGGCGCTTTCGACCGTAATTTTCCCCACCATGTCGCATCAGGCGGCGGACGGCAAGCACGACGAGATGAAGCAGACCTTCGGTTTCGCGCTGCGCATCGTTTCGTTCATCACGATTCCGGCGGCGATTGGGCTGATCTTGCTGCGCGTGCCGATCACCCAGGTGCTGTTCCAGCACGGGGAATTCGGGGCGCGCTCGACGGCGCTGACCTCTCACGCGTTGCTGTTTTATTCGCTGGGACTTCCGGCGTTCGCGGCGATCAAGCTGATCACGCCGATGTATTACTCGACGCACGACACCTTGACTCCGACCAAAGTCGGAATTTATTCGCTGGCTCTGCATATTCTGCTAAATGTGTTTCTACTTTTCGCCTTCGGGCGATATTTGTGGAACGCCAGTCCGGCGCTGGCCAGCTCGCTGTCCGCGTATTTCAATTTCGCGGCGCTGTTTGTGATTTTTCGTGGGCGCTACGGCCGGCTGGGCGCCTCGGCCATTCTGTCATCTCTGGGCAAAATGATCGTTTGCGCGGCGGCGATGGCGGCGGCTTGTTACGCGGCGCTGCGTTTCACGCATTTCGAGTCCATCGAACACTTCGCGTCGCAAGCGGCAATGCTGGTCGCGATGATGGCGCTTTCCGTGGGCGTGTATTTCGCGCTGGCGAAGCTGCTGCGCTGCGAAGAGCTACCTGAGTTGTTTTTGCTCTTGCGACGCCCCGAGCCGGAAGCTGCGGCGTTGGGCATCGACGTTTAGTTTTGAATTTTTACGAGCTGAAACGAGGGAACCGAATTGGAAGCGGATATACGTTCATTTCTAAGTTATTTGCGGGTCGAGAAAGGCCTGTCCGATAACACCCTGTACGCCTACCAGCGCGACATGCTGAAGTTCGCTGAATTTACCGGCAAACACAAAGTCGGCACGGCGCAAATTGAACGTAGCCACGTGGTGGATTTTCTGCGGTCGCTGTATTTGAAGAAACTCGACAGCCGGTCGGTCGCGCGGCACCTGGTCACCCTTCGGCATTTTTTCCGGTTCTGCTTTGCGGAAGGGTTGATCAAAGAAGACCCCGCGGCAAATATCCAGTCGCCGAAATTCCGCCAAAGCCTGCCGGAATTTTTGAGCCTCGCGGAAGTGGATCGCTTGCTGGCGCAGCCCGACGCCACCTCGACGCTCGGCCTTCGTGACAAGGCGATGATTGAGTTGCTGTACTCCACCGGCCTGCGCGTATCGGAACTGTGCGGTTTGAAAATTAACGACATCCAAATCGACGTCGGCTGCCTGCGGTGCATCGGCAAAGGCAACAAAGAGCGGCTGGTGCCGGTGGGCAAGCAAGCTCTGCAGGTGGTCCAGGAATACATCAAGAAATCCCGTCCGCGAATACTCGGGGAGCGAACTTCGCTATTCCTATTTCCATCCCGCGCTGGCAGCGCGATTAGTCGCATCGCGTTCTGGAAAACTTTGGGTATGTATGGACGCAAAGCGGGCTTGCGCAAGGCGCTCACGCCGCACATGCTGCGCCACAGCTTTGCTACGCACCTGCTCGATCGCGGAGCGGATCTGCGTTCCGTGCAGATGATGTTGGGGCATGCGGACATCGCGACAACTCAGATTTACACGCACGTCGTTGAAGAACGGCTGAAACAAGTTTACAAAGCACATCACCCGCGCGCCTAAAGCGAGCGCCACGGGAATTCGAAAGGCGGATAAAGCATGCCCGATTACATGTACTTGCTGGAAAGCAGACTCACGCCGGAGCAGCGCGCGGTGATGGAGCGCGTGCAGGAACTTTCGCGCGCGCAGGATGTGAACGTCTACCTGACCGGCGGAGCGGTGCGCGATTTAATTTCGGGCATGCCCATCCGCGACCTGGATTTCACGGTAGAAGGCAATCCGGTGAAGATGGTGCGCGAGCTGGAGAAAGGCGGCGCGTCGGTGGTGTGGGAAAGCGAGAAGCTCCGCCACCACGAAGTTATTTTCGCCGGCGACGTGGACGGCTCCGTTTCTGCGGCGCGCGAGGACCACTATGAACGGCCTGGCGTGAAGCCAGAGTATCGCTTCTCGAGCATCATGGAAGATTTGAAGCGCCGCGACATCGGCATCAACGCCATCGCCATTTCACTAAACACCCAGTCGCGCGGCCTGCTGTTGGATCCAATGAACGGCCTGGCCGACCTGGAGAAGCAGGAAATTCGCGTGCTCTCGATTCACGCGTTCACCAATCAGCCGATTCGGCTGATGCGCACTTTGCGTTACGCGGCGCGCATGAATTTCAAAATGGAGCCGCGCACCCAGGAGTGGTTCGACCTGGCGATGGAACGTGGCTTGGTCGATCGCATCGAAAGCGGCGACGTGGGGCATGAGTTGCGCGCCATGGCTCGCGACGACAATGCTGCCGCCACGCTGAAGCAATGGGAATCGCACGAAATGCTCGAGCTGATTCACCCTGCGTTGCAGAAACGAAAACCGGACTACGACAGCCTGAACAAGCTGGCGCGAGTGCGCTCGAATCTGTATGGCGCTGGGTTGCGTCCGCGGCTGCATCTGGCGGTCACCTACTACACCTTGGGACGGCTCAAAGATCGCGAAGCGTCTTCGGCGCTCCGCAATCTGGAATATCGCGCGGCGGAAATCGACGCGCTGGACAAATTGGTTCCGGAAACGCAAAAAGTCTTGAAGATGCTGAAGAGTCCCAAGACCAATGCGCCCAAGGACGCCTACTACTATCTCGCGTCGGTTCCGCCGGAGGCGCTGGCGTTCATCGAAACGGAGATGCCGAATTCGAAGGCGCTTTCCAAGATTCGGAATTATCTGCAGAAATGGCGGCCACTGCGCATGGCGTCGCCGGCCGGGGAACTCGAGGCGCTGGGCGTCGAGCGTGGCCCAAAATTCGACAAGGTCATCGACCAGTTCTTCGAGATGCAGCTGCGCGGCAAAGGCAAGACTCCCGAGGACCGCACCAAGATCCTGAAAAATCTTGCGGGCATAAAAGACGAGCCCAAAAAGCCGGAAAAGGTAAAAAAAGAAAAGAAGGGCGACAAGGAAGTGGCCGCTACGACCGACGCGAAAGGGAAGGCCAAAGCGCAACCGGTTGCGCCGGGAAAACCGGCGACTGGAAAATCACCCGCGCCGGCGGAAAAACCCGTGCAATCCGCTGCCGCGGCCATCGGGGCGCGCGCTCAGGCCAAACACGATAAGGCCGAACACGACAGCGATAAGGCCAAAAAGAAAGCTGCCGGGAAGAAGCCTGCGAAAAAATCCAAGAAGTAACAGGGCACGATCGCACTGAAGATCTCGAAGTATTTTGCGTTCGTTTTTAGGCTGTGGATTGGCGTTAACGCAAATGGCGGAGCTGGTTTAAAATAAAAAAGAATGGCGTCTTCGAACTTCGTTCATCTGCATTTGCATACGGATTACTCGCTCCTGGATGGAGCCTGCGAAATCGGCGAACTGACGGCGGAAGCCGCGCGGAGGGGCATGCCGGCTGTCGCGGTGACCGATCACGGCAATTTATTCGCGGCCGCGAGTTTTTATCATCAGGCCACCACCCACGGCGTTAAGCCCATCATCGGCTGCGAAATGTACGTCGCGCCCGACAATCACAAGAACCGCGGCACCGGCGCGGAGCGTTCAAACCACCTCGTCCTCTTGTGCGAAAACGAGACCGGCTACAAGAACTTGATCAAGCTGGTCTCCACCGGCTACCTCGATGGGTTCTATTACAAGCCGCGCGTCGACCATGAATTGCTGGCCAAACACAGCGAGGGCTTGATTGCGCTGTCCGCCTGCCTGCGCGGGGAAGTGGCCGACGCGATCCTCTCCGACAAGTACGACCAGGCCAAAGCCAACGCGCATCGCCTCCGCGACATTTTCGGCAAACAGAATTTCTTCCTCGAAGTGCAGGACCAGGGCCTCGAACAGGACATTCGCGTGAACCGCGACCTGGTGCGCCTGTCCAAAGAAAGCGGCATCCCGCTGGTTGCCACCAACGATTGCCACTACCTGACCCAGTCGGACTCGCACGCCCAAGAAGTGCTGATGTGCATTCAGACCGGCAAGACCATGAGCGACGCCGCGCGCATGAAATTCGCCACCGACCAGTTTTATTTCAAGAGCGGCGAGGAAATGGCGCAAGTGTTTCGCGAATTGCCGGACGCGGTGACGCGCACCGTAGCGATCGCCGATCGCTGCAACGTAAAAATCCAGCGCGTCGGCAATCCGTTCCCGGAATTCAAAGTTCCAGAAGGCCACACCACCGATTCGTACTTCGAAAAAGTGGTGCGCCAGGGCTTCGTCGAGCGCGCCCAAGTGCTGGAACGGTTGGCCAAGGAAAATCGCTTGCGCCATCCGCTCAGCGATTACGAAAGCCGCCTGACCGCCGAAATCGAAATGATCAAGAAGATGCGCTTCACCGGCTACTTCCTGATCGTTTGGGATTTCATTCATTACGCGCGAGCCCAGGGCGTCCCGGTGGGTCCCGGCCGCGGATCGGCCGCGGGGAGCTTGGTCAGCTACGCGCTGAAAATTACCGACGTCGATCCGATGCAGTATGAATTGCTCTTCGAGCGCTTTCTGAACCCCGAGCGCATTTCGATGCCCGATATCGACATCGATTTCTGCATGCGGCGGCGCGGCGAAATCATCGAGTACGTGCGCCAAAAATACGGCAGCGAGAGCGTCGCGCAGATCATCACCTTTGGAACTATGGCCGCGAAAGCCGTACTAAAAGACGCCGGCCGCGCGCTGGACATGCCCTACGGCGACGTGGATCGCCTGGCGAAAATGATTCCGCTGACGCTGAACATTTCGCTCGAAGAAGCGCTGAAGCAATCGCCGCAACTGGAATCAGCCTGCAAAGACGGCCCGTACAAAGCGCTGATCGATGTGGCCATGCGCCTCGAAGGTTTGGCGCGGCACGCCTCGACCCACGCGGCCGGCGTGGTGATTTCGCCGCAGCCGCTCACCGAAATCGTGCCGCTGTACAAGTCGAACAAGGAAGAAATCACCACGCAGTACGATATGAATGCGCTGGAGCGCATCGGCCTGCTCAAGATGGATTTCCTCGGTCTGACCACGCTGACGGTGCTCGACGACGCCGTGCGCATGATCAAAGAAAATCGCGGCGTGGAAATCGATCTCGCCAGCCTGCAGTTCGACGACGAGAAAACCTACGCGCTGTTCGCGCGCGGCGAGACCAGCGGCATCTTTCAATTTGAATCGCACGGCATGCGCGACATTTTGAAGCGTTACCAGCCCACGCGCCTCGAAGATTTGACGGCGCTGAACGCGTTGTATCGTCCCGGCCCGATTCAGGGCGGCATGATCGACGACTTCATCGCCCGCAAGCACGGCAAGAAAAAAGTCGCCTACGACTTGCCGGAGCTGGAGCAGATTCTCTCCGAAACCTGGGGCGTCATTCTGTATCAGGAACAGGTGATGCAAATCGCCAACCGCCTGGCCGGGTTTTCGCTGGGCGATGCGGACCTGCTGCGCCGCGCCATGGGCAAAAAGAAACACGAGGAAATGGCCGCGCAGCGCGAAAAATTCCTGACCGGATGCGCGGCGCGAAAAGTAAACGCCAAGAAAGCCGAAAAGATTTTCGACCTGATGGCCGAATTCGCGGGCTACGGATTCAACAAATCCCATTCCTGCGCCTACGCGCTTCTTGCGTATCAGACGGCCTACCTGAAAGTTCACTATCCGGTGGAATTCATGGCCGCCATGCTCAGCGCCGAAGCGGGGAACACCGACAAAGTGGTGAAGTACATCAACGAAGCGCGGGGCATGGGCATTCGCGTCTTGCCGCCCGATGTCCACGAGAGCGGCTTGTATTTCACGCCGGTGGGCAACGACATTCGTTTCGGCCTGGCTGCCGTAAAAAACGTGGGCGAGAACACCGCGATCGCCATCAGCAAAACGCGCGAGGAAAACGGAAACTTTCATGGCTTCTTCGGTTTCTGCGAAGCGGTCGAATCGAAATTCATCAACAAACGAGTTTTGGAAAGTTTAACCAAAGCGGGCGCGTTCGATTGCCTGGGGAAATCGCGCGGACGGATTTACGCGGCGATCGACCAGGGCATTTCGCGCGGCGCAAAAAAAGCGCAAGCCAAAGCCGTGGGCCAGGGCGGATTGTTTCTGGTGAATCCCGGAACAAGCCACGCGGGCAACGGCTCGTCGACGGAAGCGGAATTGCCTCCGGCCGAAGACTGGACCGAAGAGCAACAGCTCGCCGGCGAATACGCCGTCCTCGGTTTTTACATTTCCGGGCATCCGCTCGATAAATATGCCGGTCGCCTGAAAGATTTAAAAGCGATCGACCTTTCGAGCATGGAAGCGCGGCGGAATGGTGAAGACATTGTAGTCGCCGGAATCATCGTGCAGATGCGCCCCATGCGTTCGCGGCGCGGCGCGCGCTGGGCGATTTTCACGCTACAGGATCGAACCGGCGTAATCGAGGCGCTGGCGTTCCCCGAAGCGTTCGGGAAACTCGAACACGTGATGAAAACGAATACGCCGCTGCTGGTCAAGGGCCGCGTGGCGATCGAGGACGTAGGCACGCGGCTGATCGTGGCCGATGCTCGATTGTTGGACCAAGTGGCCGACCAAGCGCCCACCCAGTTGCGGGTGCGCGTGGATTTGAGCACCCTCGATTCCGGTGCGCTCGACCGCCTGCACGAACTTTTTGGCAGCCGCCCCGGACGCTGCAAAGTTTCATTCGATCTCATCCAGCAGGACGGCACCGAAGCAACTTTAGATTCGGGGAGCGCCGTGCAAGCCGACCGCGAACTGGTCGAACGCGTGCGCGAAATCTGCGGAACCGATTCCGTGGCGGTAGTGCAGTGAGCGAAAAAGACACCGGCGGAAAAGCGGCAGGGAAGAAAGTCCGCACCCGCCAGGAACGCCGCGAGCGGCTGAAGAAACTCAAAGTGCTGAAAGAAGCGCGCCGCACTGCGCGGGAGGCCGCGGCCGCCAAACTCGCAGCACAAAGCGTAATCGAAGCGCCGACGACCCGGGTCGCGCCGGTCAAGGAATCCGTGGCGAAAATAAAAGCGCCCGCCGCAGCGGCCAAACCAAAACCCGCTCCAGCTGCCGCCGTAGCGGCTCCGGACATCGAAAAACAGAAACAGCGCGTGATCGACGCGCTGGAACGCGACGTAGCCGAATTGAGCCGCCTCTCCACGCCCACCGGTGAGCAGTCAACAGAAATCGAACGAATCCGCCGGGAAGTCGAGGAACTGAAGCACGATTTCTACACGAATCTCGGCGTGTGGCAACGCGTGCTGCTGGCGCGCCATCCGCTGCGGCCCTACACGGACGACTACATCCGCTTGCTCTTTGAAGACTTCTCCGAGATTCATGGCGACCGCAATTTTTCCGACGATCCCGCGTTGATTACCGGCATGGCCAAATTTCACGGCCGCCCGGTGTTGATCGTCGGCAATCAGAAAGGCCGGGATCTCAAGCAGCGCATGGCGCGCAATTTTGGTCAGGCCAAGCCTGAAGGCTATCGCAAAGCCCTGCGCGCGATGCAACTTGCCGCGAAATTTGGCCGGCCCATCATGGTTTTTATCGATACGCCGGGCGCGTATCCGGGCGTTGACGCCGAAGAGCGCGGCCAGGCCGAAGCCATCGCGCACAATCTGCGCGAAATGGCGCGGCTGCCGGTGCCGATCATCGTTACCATCACCGGCGAGGGCGGCTCGGGCGGCGCGCTGGCCATCGCCATCGGCGATCGGATTTACATGCTGGAAAATTCGGTGTACTCGGTGATTTCGCCCGAAGGCTGCGCCTCGATCATGTGGCGCGACGCCACGAAAACCGAAGTCGCCGCCGAAGCCTTGAAAATCACCGCGGCGAATCTGCTTGAATTCAAAATCATCGACGAAATCGTGCCGGAACCCGAAGGCGGCGCGCATACCAATCCCGAAGCGACCGCAAAATTCCTGGATCCGATCCTGACCAGCGCGCTGGCCGAGCTTTCGCAACTCACCCCCAAACAGATTGTCGACCAGCGTTACGAAAAGTTTCGCAACATGGGCCAGTTCTTCGCCTAAACCATCCCGGAGCTCGTTGCCGCTCCCAAAATCCGTCGCGCTACCTCAATGATTTTCGGTGGGCTCGCCCGTGCAATCTTCGCTATACTCCGCCCGCGCACGTTTTTCGCTTCGTTCGAGGTGACATGTTCAAGGCTTGGCTTGGTCTATTTATATTTTTCGCCGTTGCGGCAACTGTGGGTGCCGCCCCGGGCGCCGTGCGCTGCGCGCACCTGCTCGACGTGCGATCCGGCGAAATTCGCGACGATCAGACCATCGTTTTCGCCGCGGACGGAACCATCACGACCGTCGGCCCCACGCGAACCGCAGTCGTTCCGGCTGGTATCACTCCGGTAATTCTGACCGGAACGTGCCTGCCGGGCCTGATCGACGTTCACACCCACCTGACCGATGACCCGCAGGATTCGGGTTATCAGGGCTTGGCCGTGTCGGTGCCAAGCGAAGCGATCAAGGGCGTCAAGAACGCGCGCCGCACATTGAATGCCGGTTTCACCACTGTGCGCAACGTGGGCGCCGGAGACTTCACCGACGTAGCGTTGCGCGATGCGGTCAATGACGGCAGCGTCGACGGCCCGCGCATGCTCGTATCTGGACCGCCGCTCGGGATCACCGGCGGGCACTGCGACGACAACCTGCTGCCGTATCAATATCACCATGTCAGCGAAGGCGTCGCCGATGGCCCGTGGGCCGCGCGCGCGAAAGTTCGCGAAAACGTGAAGTACGGCGTCGATCTGATCAAGGTTTGCGCTTCCGGAGGCGTGCTGAGCAAAGGCGATCAACCTGGCACGCCGCAATACACGCTCGAGGAATTGCAGGCCATCACCGAAGAGGCACACAAGCTCGGCCGCAAAGTGGCCGCGCACGCGCACGGCACACAATCAATTAAAGACGGGATTCGCGCGGGCATCGATTCGATTGAACACTCCAGCCTGATTGACGACGAGGGCATTGCGCTGGCCAAAGCGCACGGTACCTATCTGGTCTTCGATATTTACAACGACGATTTCATTCTCCAGCAAGGCGCCAAATCCGGAATGCTTCCGGAATCGATTGAGAAGGAGAAAAAACTTGGCCAGATGCAACGCGAGAGTTTTCGGCGCGCCTGGCAAGCGGGCGCCAAGATCGCGTTTGGCACCGACGCCGGCGTCTATCCCCACGGCGACAACGCCAAACAATTCGCCACCATGGTGCAGTGGGGCATGCCGGTGATCGACGCTATTCGTTGCGCCACGCTGAACGCCGCCGACTTGATGGGCTGGGCCGGCAAGGTCGGAGTTCTCGAGCCGGGAGCCTACGCCGACATTATTGCAGTCGATGGTAAGAGCCCGTTGAGCGACGTCACCGTCTTGCAATCGGTGGGATTCGTGATGAAGGGCGGCACGGTGGTGAAGAGTAATTTGCCGGCGCCGCATTAGAATTCTGCGTGCAGCCGCCCGGATTTTGAGCTAATTTGCGGGGGAGGGAACGATGCGAGGTCTGGGAATTTTGTGGGTGCTGTACGGGCTGCTGCGGCTGGTCATGGCCCTGGCAATATTCATGTGGAGCGGCACGCTCACGTTGATGTGGGGCGCGCTGCTGTCGCGGGTGCCGAGTCCCTTCGCGATGATGGATTATTTCCATTTGTTCCTCGGGTTTGCGATTGTTTTGGGCATCGTTGCGGGGATCGTCTCAATCATCGCGGGCTTGGCGCTGATGTCGGGCGGCGATTCAGCGCGCAAGCTAGGCCTGATCGCGGCGTTTTTTGGGCTGATCAATGGCCCGCTGGGCACAGCGCTGGGCGCTTATACCTTAGCGGTTCTGGTTCCGGCCGGTTCGCGCCCGCCTGTAACTCGCTGAGCGCCCCAGCCGCAGCGTACTCGTTCATGTTCACGATCGCTTCGTAATTCGTTCCCCATTGGAAGATTAGGCACGTCTCTGAGTGTTTCGATTGCCGTGCGCCACGGACTGCTTTAGTTTGCATGGCAGGGGTCTCCTGGATATGTCCGACTCAAATCCGTTGATGGCCGACGTGTTTCGCCCGTACGAAAAGCTGGTCGAGATTACTATTCTCGGCAAGACCTTCTTGGTGCCGGAGCGGAATTCGCTGCTGCGGGCCTTTCAATTCATCAGCCCGGAAACGGTGCCGTATGGTCGCTTCTGTTGGAATCAGGAATGTCAATACTGCAAAGTCAGCTGCCAGCTCGCCGACGACGATCAATCCCGCCCCATCCTGAGCTGCAAATTTTTGGTTTCCGAAGGCATGAATATCACCGAAATGGCCCCGGAACTGATGGGCTGCCTGCGCACGAAACTGGGGCAGGCTGCCGCGGCCCAACCGCCCAAGCCACTCGACGCGCCCATCTCGATCGCGCCGTTGCCCCCAACGGACCAAGTCACACCTCCGGGCCAAAGCGCATCAACTCCGGCAATTCTCGAAGACACCCAGAACGATTAATCCTGCCCGCTTAGTCCAAACCCGCCGTGCGTTTCCGTTCTGAGTTTTTCTGAACATGCATTCCGCCTGCTGTTCGCTTGCAACTTGTTCGCCGCGCATGTCATTCTTTTGCTCCGAACGATTTAGGAGAATTTGAATGCCAGTTTGTGACGGTTGCGGCGCGCAAGTCGACGACGCGCATATCCGCGCCAGAATTGAACGGCTGGAGATGGCGACGCGCTATCGGCCGATCCATATCCAGGTTTTGCTGCTGGACGCGGCGCCACCCGAGCGCGCCGAGGATTTCTTCTATCGCGCGGTAGGTAATCGCTCCGAACGTTCGGACGGCGCGCGCGCGTACTCCAATGCCTTGCTGAAGTGCACCGGCGAAGATCCGTCGCGATTTTCATCCGAAATCGATGCGCGGGCCGAACTGCAGCGGCACGGATTATTCCTGGCGAATGTTGTGGAATGCTCCACGGGTTCCGGACTGGCCGCGGCCTTACAACGCTGCGCGCCATCGCTGCTGAAGCGACTCCAATTTTCGTACAAGCCGAAATATGTTGTGCCGATTTCAACGGCACTGCGGGGAATCCTGCCGCTTCTGCGGGAGGGTGGCTGGACGGATCGCTTGATTCTAGACGGCGGCGCGCCATTCGACGTTCGCCCCTCAGCCGCGGCGCATGCTCCCGGCGACTTGGCGGCGGCAGTGAGTGAAAAATTGACGAAGGCCGTTTCGAATTCGGCGTAGCCCGCGCGCGACTTCCAGTCGTCATTCTGAGGAGCGCAGCGACGAAGAATCTCTACACGTATTGGTGCGGGCGTACGGTGATGGATGAGATCTTTTGCTGCGCTCCAGGATGACGTCAAAGGCGGGTTTTATCTTGGCCGAATCATTTCACATGAAGTCCCACGAATTCCGCGAAAGCGGAAAGCGACTGATCGATTGGCTCGCAGACTACTACGCACGCGTCGACCAGCTTCCGGTACTGGCGCCGGTGAATCCGGGAGAAATTCGCGCGTCGTTGCCGGCGGAACCGCCCCAAACCGGCGTGGCGATCGACACGATCATCGAGCAACTGAATTCCAAAATTATGCCCGGCATCACGCACTGGCAATCTCCGAATTTTTTCGCGTATTTTCCCGCCAATGCTTCGGAGCCGTCGGTCCTCGGCGATCTGATTTCTTCCGGCTTGGGTGTGCAAGGCATGTTGTGGGCCACCAGTCCGGCGTGCACCGAAGTCGAAACGCATGTTCTCGACTGGCTGGCAAACATGCTGGCTCTGCCAAAGACGTTTCTGTCCAATTCCGCCGGCGGGGGAGGAATTCAAGATTCCGCGTCTAGCGCTTCGCTGTGCGCGATTCTGGCCGCCCGCGAGCGCGCCACGAATTTCAAGAGCAACGAACGCGGCTGTCGCGAAAACCTGGTGGCCTACACCTCGACGCAGGCGCATTCCTCGATCGAGAAAGACATCAAGGTCGCCGGAATTGGCCGCGCCAATTTGCGGCTGATCGACGTCGATGAGCAATTCGCTATGCGCCCCGAACTACTGGAAAAGGCGATCGAAGAAGATAAGCGCGCCGGACGGATTCCATTCTTGGTTTGCGCCACCGTGGGCACCACGTCGTCGCTGGCCTTCGACCCTCTTCCGGCCATCGGAGAAATTTGCAAGCGGCATAACCTCTGGCTACACGTCGACGCCGCCATGGCGGGCACCGCGGCGCTGTGTTCCGAGTTTCGTTACATCCAGAATGGCCTGGAGCTCGCCGACAGCTACTGCTTCGATGCGCACAAGTGGATGTTCACCAATTTCGACTGCACCTGCTTCTACGTCGCTAACCGCGAGACGCTGACGCACAGCCTGAGCGTCACGCCGGAATATTTGCGCAACCAGGCCACTGAGTCTGGCTCGGTCTTCGATTATCGCGACTGGCACGTGCCCCTCGGCCGACGCTTCCGCGCGCTCAAACTATGGTTCGTCATCCAGCACTACGGCGTCGAAGGACTGCAGTTTCACATCCGGCGCCATGTGGCGATCGCCCAAAAATTTCTAGAGTTCGTGCGAAAAGACGATCGCTTCGAAATCATTGCTCCTGCGCCGTTGAACCTGATCTGCTTCCGGGTTAAAGGCGACGACGGGCTGAATGAAGAATTGCTCCGCCGGCTCAACGCCTCCGGCCAGCTTTACCTTTCCCATACAAAACTTAACGGAAAATTCACTCTGCGCTTCTGCGTCGCCCAAATGCGCACAGAATTGCACCATGTGGAAAACGCCTGGGCCGCGATTTGCGCCGAAGCCACAAAGCTGATCGCCGCCCGCGATCGCCGAAGTCATTCAAATCAAGCCGCTTCTGGCCGCGAATAGCTTTCCCAGCTCTCGGACTCGATGTGGTAGACTCCGATTGTTCCGCGAAATTCTCCTGGGAGTACCCGGATGAAGGCTCGCTCAAAATTCCTGATCGGCTCGGGGATCATCGTCGTCACCCTGCTGGCTCTGGCCTACGTCGGATTCACCCAGAGCAAAACCTATTACCACACCATTACCGAGCTTTCGACGCTGCAAGGTTCCGCGCTGCACCAGCGCATGCGCGTTTCGGGGAACGTCCAGGCCGGTTCCATCGACCATCTCACCGGACGCGTCGATTTTATTTTGATCGAGCAGGGCAAGACGCTGCCGGTCAGCTACGTAGGCCACGACCCACTCCCGGATACTTTTAAAGACGGCGCGCAAGCCCTGGTCGAAGGCAAAATGATGCCGGACAATCGTTTCGTTGCCGAGCAGGTCCAGGCCAAGTGCGCTTCGAAATATGAAGCGACCCCCGATGGCGCGCCGGTTTCGGCTCCCGCGCGAAATCCGGGACAAACTTCAACTGGGACCAACGCCCGGCCCTCAGGGTACTAATATTTTGCCAGCCCGCGCAGTGCACGAACCTATGAGCCATTCGCCAGAAGGTCGCCGGGAGTCTCTGTGGACATACTAGGATCCGTTGCGCTTCTGCTCGCGTTCCTGGCGGCGGTGTACGCCTTCGTCGCCGGCATCGTCGGCATCGTTACCCGACGTCCGCTGATCACCAAGAGCGCGCGTAACGCGGGCATGGCCGTCTTCGGACTGGTCATCATCGCCGCCGCCTGCCTCGAATATTTTTTCTTCGCCAACGATTTTTCCTCCGCGTATGTTGCCGAGCACAGCAATCGCGCGCTGCCGGCCTATTACAAGTTCGCCGCGCTATGGTCCGGGCAAGAAGGCTCGCTGGTCCTGTGGACCTTCCTGCTTTCGATGTATGCCTTCCTGGTTTTATTTTTCAACCGCAAAAAACATCCGGAGTTGATGCCCTACGTCGGCGTGGTGCTGGCCGGGACCCAGACGTTTTTCCTCACCCTGAATAATTTCGTGGCCAGCCCGTTCCGCATGCTGGGAAATATGGATGCGGGCGGAGTGATGCGCCTCGCCTCGATTTCCGACGGCCACGGATTGAACCCGCTGCTGCAATATCCGGAAATGGTGATCCACCCGCCGATGCTGTACCTCGGCTACACCGGATTCACCGTGCCATTCGCGTTTGCATTGGCCGCGCTGCTCGGCCGCTATCCCGGCGAGAAATGGATTCACATCACCCGGCGCTGGACCATGATCGCCTGGTGCTTCCAAAGCGTGGGAATTTTGCTGGGCGCGCACTGGGCTTACGCAGTCCTGGGTTGGGGCGGTTATTGGGCTTGGGATCCGGTGGAAAATGCGTCGCTGCTGCCGTGGATTACCGGAACCGCTTTTCTGCATTCGGTGATGATGCAGGAAAAGCGCGGCATGATGAAAATCTGGAACGTCTGGCTGGTTTTCGTCACCTTCATGCTGTGCATCATGGGCACGCTGTTAACGCGTTCCGGTGTGGTGAGTTCGGTGCATGCCTTCGCCCAGTCCTCGATCGGCGGGTGGTTCGTCGGATTTCTGATTATCATTTTCGTGGTGTGCTGCGCGGCGTACTGGAAGAATCGCGATTATCTGCGCAGCGACAATCAACTGGACTCGCTGGTTTCGCGCGAATCGAGCTTCCTGTTCAACAATCTCGTGCTCCTGGCGGCCTGCTTCGCGGTTCTGTGGGGCACTTTGTTTCCAGTGCTTTCGGAATGGGTGCAGGGCAGTAAAATCAGCGTGGGTCCGCCATTCTTCAACAAGGTCAATATTCCCATCGCGCTGTTTTTGCTGCTGCTGACCGGTGTCGGCCCGCTCCTCGCCTGGCGCAAGACTTCGTTCGACGCGCTGCGCCGGAATTTCGCCTGGCCGCTCGTCGGTGGAGTTGTGGCGGGCGTGGTCGCGTTTATTTTTGGTTTCCGCGATGTGTATTCGCTGATTTGCATGATTCTTGGCGTATTCGTGACGCTGACGATTGCCTCGGAGTTCTTCCGTGGCGCGCGTGTGATTTCATCGCGGGACGGCTCGAATATTTTCACCGCCGTGGGCGAATTGACCATGCGCAATACGCGCCGCTACGGCGGGTACGTTGTCCATTTCGGCATGGTGCTGATTTTCATCGGCATCGCCGGGACGCCATTCAACAAAGACATTCAAAAAGAAATGTCCATCGGCGACACCCTGAATATCGGCTCGTACTCCATCCTGTGCCAGAATTTCGACGCGGTGAATAACGACAATTACGAATCGGAACGCGCCACGCTGGAAGTCTTCAAAGGCGGCAAATCGGTGATGATGTTGTACCCTGAACGCCGTTTTTTCCTGGCCAGCCAGGTCACCGAGACCATGGTCGCGGTGCAGTCTAATCCGTTTCACGATTTGTACGTGGTGTACGCCGGACGCAGCCCCGAAGGCGGCAAGCCGGTGATTCACGCCTACCTGCTGCCGCTGGTGAAGTGGATTTGGTTTGGCGGAATTGTAGTGGTCTTGGGGACCATCCTCGCGCTGCTGCCTAATCGCAAAGCGGTACTGGTTCTGCGCCCCGCCACCGAAACATCGTGGGGTGGGGCGATTTCCGCGACTGGTTCGGCCATCGGTGCGGTTGCGCGGCGAGCGGATGCGAATGACTAAGTCGACGAATTCGCGCTCGCAGAACAAAACCGCATCGCTAGTCGCGCTGGCGATGCTGGTAAGCGCGCCGCTGGTTGCGTCGCTCGCACCCGTCGCCTTCGCCCAGAACGCGCCTCGCGCCAAAAAGCTGGCCAACGGCCTGAAGTGCATGTGCGGCGGCTGCGAAGATTCGGCAGGGCAGTGCAGCCATCCCGGCGGATCGTTTTCGGGTCCTTGTGAAACCGCGCGCGGGATGCAGAAAGATCTCGACGATCGTGTGGCCAAAAACGAATCGGACGACGCAATTCTAGCCGCCTACGTGACGCAATACGGCCCGACGGTGCTGGTCGAGCCGCCGAAGAAGGGTTTCGATTTGCTGGCGTGGATCATGCCGGTGCTGTTGCCCATTCTGGCGTTGGTTCTGGTCTGGTACGTGGTTCGGAACTGGCGCAAGAAAGCGCAGCTCGCACCCGCCGGCGGTCCGCACATCGACGCGGAATTTCTGGCACGGGCCCAACGCGAAGCGAAGGGCGACCTTGAGTAGCGTCGACATCGCAGTGGCCTGTGCCGCGCTCACCATCGCCACGATTTGGTTCGTCTTCCATGTGCGCCTGGACGCTTCGGATCTGGCGCCGCATCGCACCATGCTCGATCAGCTGATGGAGCGCCGCGACGCCATTTACGAAAATCTGCGCGACCTGCGCTTCGAATTTCGCGCCGGTAAATTTTCCGAGGCGGATTACGAGGAAACCAAGCAGTCGCTGGAACTGGAAGCGGCACGGGTCCTCGCCAATATGGACCGCCTGACCGGCGGCACGCCGACGCCCGCTACGATTCAAGCCTCGACCGAGAAGGTAAGACATTCATGATTTTGCATGCCGCCAAAGTCCGAATCGCGCCATCGCTCGCGCTATTGCTGATTCTTTTCGCGCTCGGCGCCGTACCGTCGGTCGCGCAAGGCGGCACCGTCGATGGCACGGTGAAGAATGGAACTACCGGAAAAGTAGAAGCGGGCGCCGACGTCATCCTCATTCAATTGCAGGGCGGCATGCAGCCGGTAGCAAAAACAAAAAGCGACGCGCAGGGCCACTATCATTTCGACCACCCGCAGCTCGGCACCGTGCCGATGCTGATTCGCGTGGTCTATCGCGGCGTGAATTATCACGAGCCGATTGCGCCGGGCAAAACCGTCGCGGATGTGGAAGTCTTCGAACCCACCACCCAACCGAGCGCGTTCAGCGTCGCCAATCACGCGCTGATTCTCCAGGCGAACGGCAGCGACCTGATGGTTGGCGAAGAATACATGATCACCAATAAAACCCAGCCGCCGGTCGCGTTCTATCGCGAAGACGGTTCCTTCAATTTTAATTTGCCGGATGGCGCGCAGTTCGGCCAGGCGTCCGCCTGGGGCGCGGCCAATATGCCGGTGGTGCAGGGCACCATCGACAAGGGCAAAGACAAGATGGCCATCGCTTTTCCGTTTCGTCCCGGCGAAAGCGGCGTGCGCCTCGCCTATAAAATGCCGTATCCCGACAATCATTTGATGCTGCGCAATATTTCGCCCTACGCCACGGAGCGCCTGATCATCGCCGCGCCGCCGACCATGAAGATCGCCGGCTCCGGCATCGCGCCGGCGGGTCAAGATCAAGGATTCAACGTGTACACCATGGACCACGTCGCTGCCAACGCGCCGGTGGACATCACCGTCTCCGGCACCGCGCCGCTCCCGCCGAATTCGGCGGACGCTCCTCCGGGCGGCGGTCCCGCTGGCGGCGGTGACAATTCGCAGAACCCCTCAGTGAATTCGCGCGCGGCAGATGGTGGCGGCGCCGGCGATGCGGCATCGGTAACCGCGACGGCGATTCCGGCGCGCCTCGACAGTTTGAAGTGGGTGCTCACCGGCGGCTTCGCCTCGATTTTTGTTTTGGGTTTTGTGTACCTGTGGATGAGGCCACAGGCGACGGGCACGCAAATTGCCGCGCACGCCATGGCCGCAGCATCTGTCGCTCCCAAGCCGGCCTCGCGACCCTCTGTCGCCACGACGAACGCTGTAGCGAATGCCGCGGACGTTCATCGCGAAGTCAGCGGCAGCATGGACGAACTGAAAGACCGCATGTTCCGGCTCGAATTGCGGCATCAGGCCGGAACCATCGCCGAAGACGAATATCAGCAAGAGCGTACGCGCCTGGAACAAACCATCCGCGGCCTGGTCCAAGGCTAGGCGCAATCGCTTGGCTGCTCCCGCAAACACCGCAGCCTCGCCGTCCGCAAGCCGTCCCTCAGGTTTAGGAATTTCCTTCCAGGGCATCGAAAAACGATTCGGCTCGCTCGCGGCCTTGCGCGGTGTCTCCCTCGAAATACAATCCGGAGAATTCGTCGCGCTGCTGGGCCACAACGGAGCAGGTAAGACCACCCTGCTGCGAATCGCCGCGCTACTGATGAAACCATCACGAGGCTCGGTTTCCTTCAATTCGGCTGCAAAGACGCGGAACAGCGTGACCCCGGGCGTCGACCGCGAATTCCAACCCAAATCCGCGATCGGCCTGGTCGGCCACAGCACGCTGCTTTACGACGAACTGACCGCTGCGGAAAATCTCAATTTATTTGCGAAGCTCTACGATTTGGGCGATGTCGAAATACGCGTAAAGACTTCGCTCGCTGACTGCGGCCTCGAATCGCGCTCCGGAAGCCTGGTGCGCAACTTCTCCCGCGGCATGCGTCAGCGTCTCGCCATCGCTCGCGCGCTGCTGCATGCGCCCACGCTCTTTCTGCTTGATGAGCCCGCGGCGGGCCTCGATCGTCAGGGCCTCGACTGGTTCAGCGCGAAGCTAACGAAATTGAAGCAAGCCGGCTGCACGATTCTAATGAGCACGCACGCGCGCAACGAATCGCTGGATCTAGCCACCCGCGCCGTGTCCCTCGCCGCCGGAAGCATTCAGCAGGACAGCGGCTCGGCCGGCGACCCACGCCCATTACTCGCCGCGCTGCGGGCCGAGGCCTAGCGCATGACCACCGTGCGCGCAGCCGGAATCCTGCTGGGCAAAGAGCTGCGCCTGGAATTTCGTTCCCGCGAACTGCTCAGCGCCACAATTATTTTCGCGCTGGTCGTAGTCGTGCTCTTCAGTTTTGCTTTCGATCCCACCGCGGCCGAATCGCGGCGCTACGGTCCCGGCCTGCTGTGGATTGCCTTTCTCTTTGCCGGCTCGCTGATGCTGAACCCGTCGTTCTCGCGGGAGCAAAACAACGAAACGCTCGACGCCCTGCGCCTGGCGCCGATTTCACCCTTCGCGATTCTGCTCGGCAAGATGCTGGCGAATTTCATTTTTATGTCGGTGGCCGAGCTGATTCTGGTCCCAGTGTTCGCCGTGCTTTACAACATTTCCCTCGCGGGCATCGTCTGGCGCCTGGCGCTGGTCCTGATGCTCGGAACGATCGGCCTCACCGTGACCGGCACCGTATTTTCCGCGGTTTCGGCGCACGCCCGCATGCGCGAGCTCCTGCTGCCGCTGCTGCTCCTGCCGATTCTTACGCCGCTGCTGATTGCTTCAGTCGAATCGACCGCTTCGCTTTTTCAGGAGCAGCCCGCGCTCGACCGCACCTGGGTCGCGTTTCTGGCTGGATTTGATATTGTGTTTCTTACAGCCTCCTGGCTGCTGAGCGACTATTTGTTGGACGAATGATTTTTGAATGAGAGTGAGGAAGCGAGAAAGATGAAGGCCCGCTGGTTTTTCACCATGGTCATCGCCGCCCTGATTTTCTTGGCGGGGTATGCGGCGCTGTTCGTCGCGCCCGACGAAAAAACCATGCACGCCGTCCAGCGCATCTTTTACTTCCACCTGCCGAGCTGGATCGCGATGTTTTCCGCGCTGTGCGTCGTTTTCTACGCCAACGTGGCGTATCTCGTCACCAAGAAACGCAAGTTCGACGCGCTGGGTGTGGCTGGAGTCGAAGTCGGCGTGATGTGCTGCACCATCGGCCTGATCACCGGCCCGCTGTGGGCCCGCCCGGTGTGGGGCATTTGGTGGACCTGGGATGCGCGCCTGACCACCACGTTCATCCTGTGGATACTTTATATTTCGTATCTTCTGTTGCGCGTCCTGCTGGAAGATCCGGAAAAGAAGGCGACGCTGTCCGCAATTTTCGGAATCTTCGCGTTTCTCGATGTGCCGCTGGTCTATCTCTCGAATCGTTTGTGGCGCACCCAGCATCCTCAGCCGGTCATCGCCGGTGGAAACGGTTCGGGACTCGATCCGCTGATGGGCAAAGTTTTGTTGCTGTGCGTGGTCGCGGTATTCTGCGTCATGGTTCTGGTTTACATCGATCGCTACCGGCTGGAACTGTTGCGTAACGAGTGTGACGAGCTAAAGTTTGAAATCGAATCGCGGAACACCCAGCCTGCGAATCTGGGTGCAACCTCAACCGGAAGGGCGGGCTCATGAAGAATTTCGAATTTCTACTAACGGCGTGGATCGTGGTCTGGGCCGTCTTTTTCGCTTATGAAATCACGGTAGCGCGACGCATCACGCAAGTGCGCGAAGAAATCGCCCGCTTGCGGCAGCAACTGAATGGAAACTAGCTCGATTTTGCGTAATCATAGAAGCGGTTGTGAGGTGAGTGATGGCTGCGCCAAGCAGAGTTGCTATCGTCATGTTTCAGTTGGGCGGCCCGGACAGCCAGGCCGCCGTCGAGCCGTTTCTTTATAATTTGTTTTGCGATCCGGACATCATTAATTTTCCCGGCGCGTTTCTGGCGCGCAAAGCCCTTGCCAAATTAATTTCGACCACGCGCTCGAAAGTGGTCGGCCAGCATTACGCTGAAATCGGCGGAGGCTCGCCGATTCGCCGGCTTACCGAGCAGCAAGCCCGCGCACTGCAGGAAACTCTCCGCCCGCATCTCAACGCGCGCACCATCGTGGCCATGCGCTACTGGCATCCCGACACCGCGGAAGCGGTATCCGCGCTGGAAAGCGAACCCTACGACGAACTGGTTCTGCTGCCGCTCTATCCGCACTATTCCTTCGCTACCACCCGCAGCAGCCTGCGCGAATGGGACCGCCAGTACAGCGCCAAGCTGAAGAACAAGCCCGGCCCGAAGCCGCCCGTAAAACTCATAGACCATTTCTACGATCATCCGGACTACGTCGCCGGAATCGTCGAGCGCATTAACAGCGTGCTTCAAGAAGTTCCGGACCCGGAAAACGTACAGCTGGTCTTCAGCGCGCACGGCCTGCCGATGACCCTGGTGGAGAAAGGCGATCCCTACCCGCAGCACATCGAGCAGACCGTGCAGCTCGTGCGCCAGCTGGGCGCCTGGCGAAATCCCTACGTGCTCTGCTATCAGAGCAAAGTGGGCCCGCAAAAATGGCTGCAACCGTCGCTGACCGGCACGATCGAATCGCTGGCAAAGTCCGGCGTGAAACGCATGTTGGTCATTCCCATCGCGTTCCTCACCGAGCACATCGAAACCCTGCACGAAATTAATATTGAAGCGCGCGAGCAGGCCGAGCATCTGGGCGTGAAGGATTTTTATCTCATGCCGGCGCTGAATGACTCGCCGCTGCTGATCCGCGCCCTCGCCGACTTGGTGCTGCGTGCGGTCGGCGTACGCAGCGGGGTCGCCTCATTGGCGATGTAATCGTTCGTCAATGTATTGAAATTCGCGGGAATGTCCCGACGTAGTAACCGAATAGAGGCCCAGTCTTCTTGATCAAACGAATTCAGCTTTTATTTTCGCTCTGCATTGCTACCCTTGTGTTCGTCGGGTGCGGCACCCAGACTGGTAAACCCTCCGCGCCACTCGCGGCGCCCACCAAGAGCATCGATCCCACGACCGCGGGCTCCATCATTGGAAAAGTGACATTGCAGGGCGCGCCGCCAATCACCAAACCGATCGACATGAGCGCCGAGCCGTTCTGCGCCAATTTAAATTCGGCGCCGGTGCTGCCGCAGCAAGTTGTTACCGGAGATGCCGGCGCGCTCGCCAACGTCATCGTGTACCTAAAGGATTTTCCTGAGGATTACATCGTAGATCCGCCGCCCGCACCGGCGGCACTCGCCCAGCGCGGCTGCATGTACGACCCGCACGTCGTCGCGTTGCGCGTCGGCCAAACCCTCGAAATCAAAAACGAAGACCAGGCCACGCACAACGTGCTGGCGATGCCCGCCCAGAATCCGAAGTGGAATCGATCTGAGACGCCGGGCGCGGCGCCCCTCGAGGAAACTTTTGCGATTCCCGAACTTGCCATCCCGCTGCGCTGCAACGTCCACCCCTGGATGAAAAGTTATGTCTTCGTTTTCAGCCATCCCTATTACGCGGTCACCGGGAATGACGGCCGGTTCGAACTGAAAAATCTGCCTCCAGGAACCTACACGATCGAAGCTTGGCAGGAAAAATACGGCGTTCAAGAATCGACAATCACGATCAGCGCGAAGCAATCAAAACCGCTAAATTTTACGTTCAACGCGGCAAGCGGAGTAGGGAATTAGCGGAATTCGAGCGGTTTCGTCGAGGTCGATTGCCACGCGCCGCCAAACCCATCCAGCAAGGTCGAACCGCGGCCACGTTGTCATCCCGAAGCGCAGCGAGGGATCTGCTTGTTACGCTCCGCCGTCACCCAGGCCTCCGGCTTAGCCACACATGAAATCCGCTCGACGCTGTGATATTTTAGATGCGCCTTCACCGTGCAGAATCGGTCGATAAGGAAATTTTCATAATGGCGGAAGCAAAAAGCTCAACTCAAGGTGTGCCGCTCAGCGTCCACCGCTTCGCCTTTTTCCTTTCCGGCTGGGTGGTTCTACTCCTAATGGCTGGCGCGCTGGTCACCAGCAACGACGCCGGCCTGGCCGTCCCGGACTGGCCCCTCTCCTATGGTTCACTCATGCCGCCGATGGTCGGCGGCATCTTCTACGAACACGGCCACCGCATGATCGCCACGGCCGTCGGCCTACTCACGATTGTCCTCGCCATCCTGCTCGCCCGCAGCGAACCGCGCCGCTGGGTGCGTAATCTGGGCTGGACCGCTCTGGGCTTGGTGATCGCGCAGGGAATTCTAGGCGGCCTGACCGTCAAATTCCTGCTGCCGCCGCCGATTTCCACCGCACACGCCACGTTGGCGCAGCTCTTTTTCATCACGATCGTCAGCATTACGCTCTTCACCAGCCCATGGTGGCAGAGCGACCTGCGCCAACTCGACGATACCGGGTCGCCGCGCCTCCGACCGCTGGCCACGGTCACCACCGCCGCGATTTTCCTCCAGCTAATCCTCGGCGCCGCGTTCCGCCACGGCGCATTCGGTATCCTGCCGCACCTGATCGGCGCGGTGGTAGTCTTCGCCCTGGTGATTTTCACCGGGCGCGCGGTCCGCAAGCGCTTTGGGACAGTCCGCGACCTGCGCAAGTGGGGCATCCTGCTGCAATCGTTCCTGGGCATCCAGATTCTGCTGGGACTCGCAGCCTACTGGGCCGTAGCCCAGGCCATCCATGCCTCCCAGCCGACCACGGTCTACGTCACTTTGACCGTGGCCCACGTCCTCGGCGGCGCCCTGACCCTCATGGCGAGCGTCGTGCTAACACTTTCCTGTTTCCGCCTGATTCGCGACGATGCTACAGTGGCGGTCGCCGCCGGCACGTCCAGTTCGCGAACCGAAGGCTTCCGGGCATGAGATTTTCGATGCACCGATCAGCCAGTATTCCGAATCGAAGCACCAAGGCCTCCGAGAATGGAAACTGAGCGCGCCGCCGCAGTAGCGGCTTACGACAAACCCTGGGCCTACGTGGTCCTGACCAAGCCCGACGTCACCTTCCTGGTGGTCATCACCACGGTGGCCGGCTTTTATTTGGGTTCAGCCGGTTCCATGGAGTGGTGGCGCCTGGCCCAAACCCTCTGCGGCACGTTGCTGGTCGCGGGGGGAACCGCCGCGCTAAATCAGTACATCGAGCGCGACATGGATTCCGTGATGCGCCGCACCGCCGCGCGCCCGCTGCCCACCGGGATTCTGCAGCCCAACGAAGTCCTGTGGTTCGGCGTGGCCACCATCATCGCCGGCACGCTGTGGCTGGCCCTCGCGATTAACGCTCTCGCGGCTTTTCTGGCGCTCGCTACGTCCGTTTCTTATCTCGCCGCCTACACGCCGTTAAAAACGCGCACGACGCTCGCCACCGCCGTCGGCGCTAT
>Ga0302176_10000476_pt1 | contig 24117 bp, 18 predicted proteins | sample I_Palsa_E1_1_FD_198787 | JGI IMG/M metagenome (GOLD analysis project Ga0302176, IMG submission 198787) | Peat permafrost microbial communities from Stordalen Mire near Abisko, Sweden - I_Palsa_E1_1 | ecosystem: Environmental > Terrestrial > Soil > Palsa > Peat permafrost | place: Sweden...
TCCTGTGGTCCATCTGGTGACTTGAATACCGTCACGCTGAACCGGCTGTTCAGCGTAAATTTTCTGCCATCATGTAGCACATAGCTGTCATTCATATAGCCATACGAAAGGCCAACGTCATTGTGAACCGTGCGCGATTCGACTTGTGGGTCGGCGGAATAACTGACCACCCGGCGGTTGGGGGCGGTCATCATCCGGTTGTAGTAGTCGCGGAATGCTGCGGGGCCTTTCAGAATGCTCCCATCCGGAAAAATCACTACGACATCGGGATGGAGGTAGCGCATCATCGCGTCGACGTCGCCCTTCGCATAAGCATCCTTAAGAGCAGCCCGCAAATGATCCAAACCTGCAGTCGATGGATCCGTCGCTTGCGGGATCGCAGGATTGTCAGCCAGCACCGCAGCGGGAAGGACGGCAATCACCAGGGCCACCATCGCCACAATTAGCCTCATAGCTTTCAAGATCATGTGGGCTCCTCAGAAATGGATTCGTTGAGCGAAGCGATAACCAGCCATTGAAGATAGTCGATCATCTGCCGGTCCGCATTGATGAAGTGATTCGGATCGTACTTCGCGCCGTTGAGCAGGAGTGTATCAGGTTTCAGGAATGCACGGATAAAGTGTCGTTTGATTCGAACATCTATCCAATCCAGGTATCTGCGGCCCCTCCGCCGGCGGCGAAAGATCGTTATTCGTGCGAGTGATTTCCAAGCTGGCGCGGATGCTATGGGGCAAATCTCGGTCATTCCGTAGCTGGTCGTGCCGCTCGCGCCACGGTCACCGTTGCGCGAATCGTGAAAATGGGCCACCACAAACGCGAGCGTTCCGGACCAGACCGTCACATCCATCGTCACCCGGCGACCGGCGAATCGCCGCGTGAGCCAGTCTCGCCAATCTTCGCCGCAGACCTCAAAGGTCGCCACGATTCTGCGCGCGGCGGGGTGCGATGCCTCGATAGATGGCTGCCCGACGAGCCGGCGGTGGTGCGGCCCGTCGAAGTGCTGCAGATCAAAGCCGTTGGTTCCCACCAGCCACCAAGGACAATCGATAACAAACTCAAATGGCGGCGACGCGATCAGCTCGCCAGCGTTCGTTCCCGCAAAGAAGGGCACAGGATAATCGCTGTGACTGGATGGAAACGCAAACACACTCCCCGCAACTTCGGCGGCGCAATAACTCCGTTGATGGGCGCAGTGAGGAATTTCGGCCTGACTGGGAATCTGCTCGCATCTTCCAGAAGGCCCGTATCGCCATCCGTGAAATGGACACACAATCTGGCCGTCCACCACGCTGCCCGCGGAAAGGTCCGCTCCCATATGCCAGCATCTGGCGTCCATCACCACTGGTTTTCCTTCCGCCGAACGGAAACAAACCAGGCGCCGGCCCCACAAATCCACCCCAATAGGTCCCCGCTTCAGCTGCTGCGATTGTCCGATCACATACCAGCCGCGGGGCCACTCCGGAAAAGCCTCGGCCGGCGGAGCCGTGGAACTGCGAGCGGCCTGGCTGGCCTCCCTCACGCGGCTTCTCCGTCGAACAAAACGCTCTCCTCGGACGCAACTTCTCCAGCGCTCTTGCTCAAAAAAATACGCTTTGCCAGCCAGCCCAGAAATATTCCCGGCAGCAAGTCGATCGCGAAGTGCTGGCGTACAGCGATGGTGGAGTACAGGATCAGGCCAACCCATACCCACGCACACCCCAGCAAAAATTTTCGCAATTCCGGCCGCGAAGAATCGGCCGACGCGTAAGTCGCATACAAAACGGCATACACCGCGCATGCCGCGTGCAGCGACGGAAACGAATTGTAGGCGCGATCCACAACGATCAGCCGCTCGTACAGCCAATATCCTCCACCCCCGGCGGGTCGCGGCCCGGCCACTGGAAATAGCACGAAGCACACCAGTGCGCAACCGAACATAAACAGGATGCCGCGCGTATAGCGCAGCAATTCTGTTCGCGATCGCGTCAACAGCGGCCCAATCGGGTTGAGCAAATACAACGATAAGTACACCCACACCCACCGCGGCTGAAAGGGAATCGCGTGGTCCAGCCGGTTGGACGGCACGCTTCTGCTGTAAAAAAGTACCGTCCGCTGAACCATCAGATACGCGGCCGTGGCTACCGTCGGCAAACTCACCAGCAAAAAAAGCTTCAGCCGCAGATGGCATCGCAGTCGGCTCAGCAGCGCGGAATGCAGCGGCCTCAATCGATTCAATTGGAATCACCCTCAGACCGGCTTTGTGCCGGCTGGTCGTCCTGCCACGTGGAGAACGGCCGAAAATATTTGCCCGCGGGCGCGGACGTTCCCGCTGGAATCGTGCACCCCGCCGTGATTAAGCAGTAGCCGCCGATCAACGCGTCATCGCCCAGCGTAATCGGCGCCAGCCAGAGTTGTGCTTCACCTTTTTTTCCGGGAACGATCACGTGCGCATTGAGTCGCACTCCCGCTCCGAATACCACCCGGTTGCCTACGCTGACCAGCGATCGGTCCAGCACTGCGACGCCCGGGCTCCAATAAACCAGCGAACCGATCTTCGCCCCCCACAGGCGCAGCCATCCGGAATACAGTCCCGGCACGATTCGCAGAATCTCCTCCAGCATCGTCACCCGGCTAAAGATGACCTGCAACTGTGCCGAGAGCCACCAGCGTAGAAACGCCGGCGATGACACCGCATGCCGCCCCGTTTGCACGCCGAAAAATAGCGACGCAAATCGGTGCGCCAGTGGTGGAAGCAGATAAACCATCAGTGCGCCGCAGCCCAGCCCGCTCGCCACTCCCCAGCGCCGTCCCGCAACAATTCCGGAAGCCACCACGAACGCCGCCGTAAGGAACGGCACATACCCAATCGCCACCATCATCAGGCGGCGATGAACGGGCCAGTCGATCGCCACCGCGCTACTGCTGTCTAACGTTTCCGTCATATTGATTTTTCGCGTGTTCCGCCGTCAAAATCGGCCCTCGCCACATTTTCAGATACGCGCTGCCCAGCGATTCCGTCCGCGGTTCGTCCTCGCCGGCGATGTGTCGCAAGTGCAGCCACGGCACCGTCGGATGGAGATGGTGCGTCAGATGCCAGCCGTGATTCAGCCACAGCGCATCGAGAATCCGCCCGTAACGCAGATTTTTCGCGCCTCGCAACACATCCCGGCAAGTCCCGTAATGGTGCACGTACTGCAGTGTTGACCAGCTCAAACCGAACGCCGCATACATCGCCGCGTATCCGATCGCCCGCGACCCCAGCCACCAGCCAATCGTCGAATGCAGGCCAATCACCATCCACGACTCGGCACGAATGCGCCAGGGGTTACCGCGATTGACGTATTTCATCACCGTCGCGGAGGGGCGGTCGGCCTGCGCCGCGCTCGTGAGCCATCCCATCGGCAGGATCGCCAGCGCAACATTCCCGAGCACCAGCGACAACCAAAATCCTCCCGTGAGGATGCCGAAAAACTGCAGCTTCTTCCACCATGCGGGATCCTCCCTGAAGTACACGTCGAATACTTCTTCGTCGGAGCGATTGTGGATGTGATGCGCCAGGTGTACCGTGCGGATCAACGTATACGAGGCGGGCAGAAATAGCGCCAGCACTGTTCCCGCCAGGTCGTTCGCCCTCCGGTTGGAAAACAGCAAGCCATGTTCCGCCTCGTGAATCGCGAAATACACGGAGTTCATGGTCACCACGAACCCCGCTCCCAGCGCAATCCACCACCACCCTCCCGCCGTTCGGCACGCCGCGACGCAGCCCAGTATCAACGCAAACTGCGCCGCCACGATAAAACTGTTGGCCACGTCGGGAATCGCGCGAACCTTGTTCATGCCAGCGCGCTCTGCAGGTCCGGAAAGCGCTCCAGCAGGTGAAACGCTATGGGCGTCGACTGCGCGGAGAACAACATCGCTCTGAATTCCGCGCGCCGCCCCACTTCCCGCAGCTCCGCTCGAATTCGCGGTCCCAGTCGGCGCAAGCCGGGTCGCTCGCGGATCAGTTCATCGGTTACCGAAATCGCCGCGTGTTCCGTGCTGAACAACAGCCGCCCGATGATTAAACGAAACAGCCGAATGTTGACTTGCAGCCGCCATCCGTCCAGCCGCGGCCACAAGGAATCCAGCAGGTGCCAGTCAATCTGCACGTGCCGCGTCTCATCCCGGACGTGTGCCAGATACGCCGCCGCAAAGTGCTCCTCGATCTCATCCGGCCGCCTCATCGCGCACCGCCGCGCAATTTCGTTGCCGTGTTCTTCCAGGATCAGCATCAACCACACCGCCACGGGATATTCCAGCGGCCGCTTGGCCAGCCATTTCATTAACGTCCGCGCAATCGGGGCGATCCGCGTGATGGCCGGGGTATCCCGCTTGTACCGCGCCGGATCGGCGCATCGGTTGAGCGACCACCAGATCGCTTGATGCCGGCCTTCGTCCTCAATGAACGCCGATAAGAGCACTCTCAATTCCGGCGCCACCCGCGCGCTCTGCGACAGCACCTGCAACGTTGCACTGAAGCCTTGCTCAAACCACGCGGTCAACTCGTTGAAAGACATCGCTGAGAGCTGCGTATACCGTATCTGATCCTCCGCGCTCAACTCTTCCCAAATCGAAGTGTAATAGAGCGCCGTCAAGCTCGGGCAAAGGAAAGGCTTGCTGAAGTCGATCGGAACGCTGGGGTCGAAGGGGCAGCAATCTTTGCGATGCTGCGTCGCATGCTCTGCGATCTGCGTGGGCGACATCCGTCGCGGCGCGTGCGTCATGGCCACCATCTGCACATCGCTCCCACATTGCGCGGGCTGTCCGTTACTTGACAAAGCGCGGCATAACTATAGTATTTCCGCAACGGATTGCAAGCGTACTGGCGCCGCGTGGAAGCATCCCGCAAAGGAGGCGCACGAGTCGTGTTCCATCACGCTGGAAGATCCTTGCGACTGGCCCTCATCTCTCCCAAGGGCCCGCTCTACCGGCATCGCGGTGGCATCTTCCGCAAGTCCTTGCGCTATCAGCCGCTCACTCTCACCACCCTTGCCGCACTCGTTCCGCCGGAACTTCAGGCCCAGCTCATCCTGATAGATGAGGGCATCCAGGACATTCCTGCGAACCTCGATGTGGACCTCGTCGCCCTCACGGTAATCACCGGCACCGCGCCTCGCGCTTATCAACTCTCCCAACGTTTCAGGTCCCAAGGCATCCCCACGGTTCTCGGCGGGCCTCATGTCACGCTCATTCCGGAAGACGCCCAGCCTCACGCCGATTCCATCGTCGTCGGCTACGCGGAAGATACTTGGCCCCAGCTGCTCCGAGACTTCGTCGCCGGCGCCATGCGTCCGCGATACCATCAGGCCCCGGACCTCGATCTCGCCGGCCGGCCCTTTCCGCTTCGCGCTCTGCTGCCCGCTCGTCGATTTCTGACCACCAACGTTTTTGAAGCCACCCGCGGCTGTGTGCATAGCTGCGATTTTTGTGTGGTTCCCGCGGCCTGGGGACGCAAGCCGCTGCAGAAGCCCATCGCGGACGTGACCGCAGATATCCGCCAGCACCGCGCGCGTAAACTCATTTTCGTGGACCTGAATTTGATCGCCGATCGCGGCTACGCTCTTCGTCTTTTCCGGGCGCTCGTTCCCCTCCGCGTGCAGTGGTATGGCCTCGCCACGGTTTTACTCGCCGACGATCCGGAATTGCTCGACTTGGCCGCGAAAAGCGGCTGCCGCGGTTTGCTCATGGGGCTGGAATCCATCTCCCATGCAAATCTGCGCGCCAGCGGAAAGGGTTTCAATTCTCCCGACCGCTTTATTCAGGTCGTGGAGCGTCTGCATGAACATGGCATCGCTCTGCAGGGATGCTTCGTGTTCGGCCTTGACGAAGACCACAGCGACGTTTTTCTAAAAACGGCGGAGTTCGCCGTCGCCGCAAAAATCGACCTTCCTCGCTTTGCCATCGTTACTCCGTTCCCCGGCACCGCGCTCTACAAACGTCTTGCCGCCGAAGGCCGCATCCTCACTCGCAACTGGGAGCTGTACGATGGCCAGCATGTCGTTTTCCAGCCCAAAGGATTAACCGTCCGCGAGCTCGAAGAAGGCACCGAGATCGCTTGGAAGCATGCTTACAGTTACCGCGCGATTCTGTCGCGCTTGTCGCATTCACCCGCTCCTTGGACCGTGCGCCTGGCCACCAACCTCGGCTATCGTTTTTATGCCAACCACCTGAGCAGATTCTACAACTGCGATTGGATCATCGGGCGAGCGGATCAAAACGCTCCTGAAGAGCGTCCGCCGCTGCCTGTTTCGTTGACGCTTCGCGATACCCAATGAGACTGACCATCATTCATCCCTGCATCGGCCGCCGCGCGGGCGACCGCGGCTACATCCGCACCTGGCAGATGGAGTCCCTGCCCGCCGCGACCATCGCTGGCCTGACTCCCAAAGACATTGACGTGCGCTTTTACGATGACCGCATGGAGCGCATCCCTTTCGACGAACCCACCGACTTGGTCGCCATCAGCGTCGAGACCTACACCGCCAAGCGCGCCTATCAGATCGCCAGCGAATATCGCCGTCGCAAAATCCCCGTAGTCATGGGCGGTTTTCATGCCACCCTGATGCCGGATGAGGTTGCGAAACACGCGGAATCCGTTGTCGTCGGTGAGGCGGAAAATCTATGGCCGCTGGTAATCGACGACGCACGCTCTGGAAAACTGCAAAAGCTCTACCAGGCGAAATCTCGCCCATCCCTCGCGAAAATGAAGCCCGACCGTTCTATCTTCCGCGGGAAACGCTATTTACCCATCGGACTCGTCGAGGCTGGGCGCGGCTGCCATTTCAAATGCGAGTTCTGCGCCGTCCAAACCGTTTTTGGCGCCACCCAGACCCGCCGCCCCGTGGACGATATCCTGGCGGAAATCGCTGCCGTAAAAAGTGACCGAAAACTCTTCTTCTTCGTGGACGACAACATCACCTCTAATCTCAGCCAGGCCAAGGAATTTTTTCGCGCACTCATCAAAGCCAAAGTCCGCTGGGTCAGCCAGGCCAGCGTCAATGCCGCGCATGACGAGGAGTTTCTTGACTTGCTTGTGCGCAGCGGCTGCATGGGTGTGTTGATCGGTTTTGAGAGCCTGAATCCCGAAAATCTTCAGGACATGAACAAGTCCTTCAATTTAATGCGCGGCGGTTTTACCAAAGCCCTGCAAAACCTCCGTAAACATCGCGTTCGCGTCTACGGAACTTTTATCTTCGGCTATGATCGCGACACGCCGGAGAGTTTCCACCAAACCGTGGACTTCGCCCGCTCCCATTCCATGTATATCGCTGCCTTCAACCACCTCACGCCATTTCCCGGCACGCCTCTTTACAAACGCCTGGAGGCCACTGGCCGGCTGCTCCACGATGCTTGGTGGCTCGACGATCGCTACCGCTACAACCACATTCCTTTTACTCCGGCCGCCATGGCCCCGGCGGACTTGCAGCGCTGCTGTCTCGAAGCGCGGCGGGAGTTTTATTCCTGGCCCAGCATTCTTCGCCGCGGCTTCGATCGCGTCAATCGCGCCGACAATTTTATGTGGCGGAATTTCTATCTTATAAATGCCATGCATCGCGGCGACGTTAGCATGCGTGATGGCTATCCATTGGGGGACGAATCGTGGTCCGGGCCGCTACTGCAGGCCAATTGACTTCTCGCATCCGGCCGCACATCGCCAGTAGCGTTCGTTTTGCACTCGCTACGCCTGCGCAGGACGCGCCGCTCCGTCGCCTTCTCCGCGAAAATCCCATGCCCGGTTCCATCGCCCTGACCTTGGAGCGCGAACCGAGCTTTTTCGCGGCCGCGGCTCTTGAGGGTCCGGAGCATCGCGCCATCGTCGCTGTGGAAAACGGCCGCGTCGTCGCCGCCGGTAGTATTTCCGCCCGCCAGCGATTCATCAATGGCCAGCCCATGCGCGTGGGATATCTCGGCGCCCTGCGTTTGGACGCCTCCTGTCGCGCTCGTTCGTCGATCTTGTTGCACGGCTATGACGCTTTCCGGGAACTCCATGAGCAGGACGGCCCGCCCATCTACCTGACCAGCATTGTTGCCGGCAATCTGCCTGCCCGCAGATTCTTGGAAAAAGGTTTGCCTGGAATGCCGGCTTACCATTTTCTCGGCGAATTCGTGACTCTCATCATTCCGTGCCCTCGCCGTCCGGGCCTCTTTCGCCCGATATCCCGAACTACAAAAAAGTTGCGTCGGCAGGGAATTCAACTCGCGCCCGGCTCCGAAGAACGGCGCGGGGAACTGCTCGAGCTTTTGCATGACACCAATCGCAAATACCAGTTCGCGCCGGTCTGGGCCGCCGGCGAACTTCATCCGAAGAATTTTCTGATGGCGTGCGCGCCGGATGGACCACTCGTCGCCTGCGCCGCAATCTGGGATCAGCGCTCGGTCAAACAAACCGTCGTGCGTGGCTATTCCTCCTCTCTGCGTTGCGCCAGGCCGCTCATCAACCTCGGTGCCGCCTTTTTGGGGCAACCCCGATTGCCGCGGATTGGCGCGTCCATATCGCACGCCTTTCTCTCGCACTTGGTCGTCGATCCCGAATCGCCACACCTCCTGGATTGCCTCATAACTTTGCTTCGCGGCCTCGCTCGTGACCGCGGCATCGATTACCTCACGCTTGGTTTCGATTCCCGGGATCCGCGCTTGGCATATTTGCGCAAAGCTTTTCGTCCTCGCGAAATGCTCAGCCGCATCTACGCCGCGCATTGGCCGGATGGTGCCATCCTGGCGCACAGTCTTGATGAGCGATTGCTTGCCCCGGAGGTCGCCATCCTTTGAGTCCGGTGAATGAAATCCTCAAAGCGCAATCTGCGCGCCTGGTTTCCCGCGATCGGCTTTCCCAGGACGAACGGGAAAGGATGTTTCGCCTGCTCTGCGAACACTTTGCGGGTGTGACTTTTCAGCAATTCTCCTGCGATATCGCTGAGAAAAACTGGGTCATCTTGCTGGAGCGCTCTGGCCGCCTCCTCGGGTTCTCAACACTCCTCGCCTACGAAACCTGCATCGACCTTCAGCCTTACAGCGTAATTTATTCCGGCGACACCATCGTCTCGCCGGAAGCTTGGAGCTCCTCCACGCTTGCGCGTGCTTGGATTGAATCGGTGGCCCGCCTGCGTGCATTTTATCCCCGTGGTCCCTATCTGTGGCTCCTGATCACCTCCGGATTCCGCACCTACCGTTTTTTGCCCCTCTTCTGGCGCGATTTTTTTCCGCGTTTTCACTGCGACACGCCTGCCCATTGGAAGCGGCTGACCGATCGCCTGGCCCAGGAGCGATTTGGCGAGCAGTATGATTCCGCAACCGGCGTGGTCCGCTTCCAGAATCCCCAGCTTTTGCGCGGCCCGCTTGCAGCCATTCCCTCCGGTCGCGCCATCGATTCGCACGTTGCATTTTTTGCGGCCAGCAATCCCGGCCATCTGGCAGGTGACGAGTTGGTTTGCATCACCGAACTTTCTCCCGAAAACCTGACGCCTGCTGGCCGCCGCATGGCCGCCGCCATACCTCGATGGTAAAAGCAGCTTGCGCAAATTCGCTGTGGTGGCTTGCCGGCGGGCCTTCGTACGCTGCGTTCACTTCCGCTCTGCACGCTCCGGATGCCGCGCAGGAGCGGGTTCTTCGCACGTTTCTTCGCAAAAATTCCCACACGTCCTTCGGGCGCGAACATGGTTTGCCGCGGGTGCGCACCTCCGAGGAGTTCACCCGTCGCGTGCCGATCCGCAACTACGACGAGTTACGTCCCTGGATCGATCGCATTCAGCGGGGCGAGCCTCAAGTATTGACCAATGAACCCGTCACACGACTGGTTCCCACCAGCGGATCGACCGCTGCCCGCAAATTGATCCCCTATACCGCCTCGATGCATGGGGAGCTGAACAGCGCGATCAGTCCGTGGATTTCCGATCTGTATCGCAGCTACCCTCGGGCACTCCTCGGCGCGTCTTATTGGTCGATTTCTCCCGTCTCTTCGGCGGAGTTTCAACCCGCCGAAGATTCGGCCGTGCCCATCGGCTTTGATGACGATGCCGCGTATCTGGGACCATTTCGCAAATCCCTAATCAATGCCGGTATGGCCGTACCGCCCGAAGTTAGCCAGATCGCCTCCATCGAGGATTGGCGCTACGTCTCTGCGTTGCTCTTGCTTCGCCGAAGCGATCTCAGCTTGGTCTCCGTCTGGCATCCGTCTTTCTTTTCTTTGCTGTTGCGGGTCATACAAGAGAATTGGGAACAACTTCTCTCCGAAATTTCCCGCGGCGCGTGCGCGGTGACCGGTCGCCTCTCGCCTTCCGTGGCCGCGTCCATCAAATCACGTCCGAATCCTCGTCGCGCCCAGGAGCTCCACGGCATTTCTCCGCTGAGAGTTGATCGGCTGTGGCCAAAACTTATAGTGCTGAGCTGCTGGGCCGACGGCCACGCTGCGGCCGCCGCTGGCGAACTCGCTCAGTCGTTGGGATCCATTGTGCTCCAGCCAAAAGGCCTCATCGCTACCGAAGGCATTATTTCTATACCTTTTGCCGGTTGCCATCCTGTCGCAATTCGTTCCCATTACCTCGAATTTGAGGAAGACTCCGGGCGCGTATTGCGCGCCTCCGAGCTCCGCGCAAACCACGAATACAACGTCATTCTCACCACCGGCGGAGGGCTCTGGCGCTATCGGCTGGGGGATCGCATCGCCGTTGATGCCCTGCTGGGCCGAACTCCCTCCATCCGGTTTGTCGGCAAATCCGTGCAAGTTTCCGATCGCATGGGAGAAAAATTGTCGGACGGATTTGTGGCCTCGGTATTTTCCAAACTTTTCGCGGACGAGCGGTCCAGGCCCGCATTCGCCATGCTGGCGCCCGACGTGGATGGCGAAGGATGCCGCTATACGCTCTACCTAAGCGCCGATGCGCCGGACGAAATCTGCGCGAAGCTCGATCTGCTGCTCTCCGCGAATCCGCACTACGCCTACTGCCGGCGGCTGGCGCAGTTGAGCTCCCCGCGGTTCTTCCGCGTCTCGGGTGATGCTTTTGCCGAGTACAGCAGCCGCCTGATGCGAGCCGGAAAGATCTTGGGAGAAATCAAACCGGCTGGACTCAGCCCCCTCGATGACTGGTCCAAGCACCTCAGCGGGCAATACGAATCGTGCGGTGCGCGATAGCCTCATCTTTGTGGGACTCCGCGATCGCGGTCATGGTTTGGCCTGTTGCATTTCGCCATAAAATTTTTGCAGTACGAAGAACGCCTGTTTCTTTACGCCGGTGTTGGAGACCAGGCCTTTGCGGTTGTAATCGTCCTGGACGCCGGGAAGCAGCCGGCGCGGAGAATGAAAATCCATCAGCACCCACGGCGACATGCCCGCGAGAGACGGGATTTTGCGCAGCATGTTGATTTGATGTTCGTAGACGCTGGCTTGATATTCCTCGGTCCAGCGTTCCTGCGCGTCGCCGTGGCGGCCGGCGAGCGCGCCGGCGCCAAATTCGCTGAAGATGAGTGGTTTGTTCTGCGCGGTGAGCCATTTCAAATGATCGGCGTCTTCCGGTTTGCCGGCGTACCAGCCGAGATATTCGTTCACGCCCAGCACGTCGAGGATGTTGCCAAGCGGGTCGTCGAGGGTCATGGTGTCTGGAGCGGTTTTCTTCGCGCTGTTCATCGCGGAAGTGATGAGGCGGGTGTCGTCGAGTTCGCGCGTGAAGGCCGCCAGCTTGGTGAGAAATTCCAGGCGTTGCGGAGAGGACGGCGTTTCGTTGGAGAGCGACCAGAAGATAATCGAGGCGCGATTACGGTCGCGGGCGATCATGTCCCGCATTTGCGATTTGGCGTTTTCCAGCGTGGCGGGATTTTCCCAGGCGATGCCCCAGTACACGGGAACTTCGGACCAGAGCAGCAGGCCCATGCGGTCGGCGAGGCGAGCGACGGCTTCGTTGTGCGTGTAATGCGCGAGGCGCACGAAATTGCAGCCGAGTTCTTTAGCCCAGCCGAGCAGAACGCGATCGTCCTGGTCACCATGCGTGCGTCCGCCTCGGATGGGAGCTTCGTCGTGCATGGAGACGCCGCGGAGAAAAATGGGTTTACCGTTGAGCAGGATTTGCGTTCCACGCGTCTCGATGGTGCGGAAGCCGATGTCGTCGGAAAGGGAAGCGCCGGCGGCGGAGAGCGTCACGCGATAAAGCTTGGGAGATTCCGGCGACCACAATCGCAGTTTCGCGGGAAAGCGAAAGGCCGCTCGTCCCGCGGCGTCGGTGGTGGCCAGTTGGCGGATGCCGGCCTCAGGAATTTCGATGGTGATCTGCTGCGAGCTGATTTCCCGCGCGCCGGGCGCGCCGTTTAGTTGTACCCATCCGGCGATTTCGTTGGGCGAGCCTTTGGCCAACTGCACGGAGTAATCCTGAAGGAACGTTTCGGGAACTTCGATGAGCGCGACGTCGCGCGTGAGGCCGCCGTAATTCCACCAGTCCGAGTTCAAGGCGGGGAGCGCGTCCGCGCGGCGAGCGTTGTTCACCTCGGCGATCAGGAAATTGTCGCCGTCGGCGAGTTTGCCGGTGATTTCAAAGTTGAAGGGGGTAAAGCCACCCTCGTGCTCGCCGAGCGGTTTGCCGTTGAGAAAGACGCGCGTGAAATAGTTCGCCGCGGCGAAATAGACAAAGACGCGGGTGTGCGGTTTTTTGTGATACGAGAACGATTTTTTGTACCAGACCGGACCTTCGTAGAAAAATAGATCCGGGCGTTGCGAATTCCAGTCACCAGGAACTTTCAGGGATGGGGAAGCGTCGAAATCGTATTCGACGAGATCGCTTTTGTCGCGCGGTTTCCTGTTTTCATAAAAGCGCGCGTTGAGACCGGTTTCGTAAGGGTCGATGATGATTTGCCAGTCGCCGTTGAGGCTGACCGTCGTTCGCGCGCTGAGATTGGTAAGAGGGGGCGCAGGAGCGTCCTGCGCCGCCACGCCGGCGGCGAAGCAGCAAAGACAAATTAGGAGATAGACAAGGCGATTCATGAATCGGTCAGCTCCGATCGGCGGTAGCGCGACTGCGCAGGAGGTTCGCCAGCCATGGGACGGCACATGGGACCGCACAGGCAGGAATGCCTGTGCCACTGCTTCCCAAAATGGGACACGGTGGGTGCGCCAGGCGTGGGACGGCGCAGGAAGGGACGGTACAGGCCGGGACCGCACAGGCAGGAATGCCTGTGCCACTGCTTCCCAAAACGGGACACGGTGGTTTGGCGACATGGAGCAACCCTACCTGTACCTACTTTGCGAAACAATAGGATTCTAAAGGGGTTAGAGGGTACATTGATGAAACAGTGTGATTCCATTGGGGTTAGCGGAATTTGGGAAATTTTAAGAGAGTTGCCACCCCCACCCCCGGGTGTATTCGGCAAAGAGTGCGCAGTTTGCAGAAAACAAGACGGATAGACGGAATTGCGAATTAAGAAGAGTGCGCAAGGCACTGAAAATAAAGGATCGTTTTCTTGCGTTGGGGCGCAAATACGAGGTACTGAAGTGGCGAAGTAGTGAGTGGCTGAGCGTATGGCCCTGGGGTGGCGTGGTGCCCGGATGGGAAGTTCGGCGATCACGGAACATTGTAGCAGGTAAGGGTGTAATTGTCAATAGCTAACTGCTTAATACTCGGGCGACTGGCGTTGGTCGCGAAAGGCAGATCCCTCGCTTCGCTCGGGATGACGGGGTTTGCAAGCCAGGCTTGGACCTTTACGCGAGCCCTGTGGGTAGGCCAAGCTGCGGCGATCAGGACATTTACGTCCAGGAGGAAGATCGGTTTCACTCGAGGCCGGCCTCTAGTTGCTTGACGCGCTCCGAGGTAACCGGCGGGGAGCCAGAGGGCAGGTCAACGACATGGAAGCCGTCAGCCCGACCAACCCCGTCACTCGCTTCCAACCAAAACAAAAAGAGTATTGCGCCGGTCATTATCAACGCGAAAAGCGCGTAATCCCAAAAGCCGCGCGGCATCGGAAGAGGAATCATCAGCCAAAGTATAGCCGGTGTGCTCAAGAGGCGGAAGCCGATGTTCGTTGGTGAAAATTGAGCGTATCGGCGAGTCGCTTGAATACGACGTTCTAAGTCCTGATTAACGCTTCCAGCTCAACCGGTCGATGCAAGACCATCCAGTGCGTTGATTCGACAATGCTTCCGCGGGAGAACTGTCTGTTTGACGGTACTCGGTCAAAACCTAGCCAGGACAGCGTCCCGGCTGATCTAACCCTAGCGAGCGATTTTGGCTTTTGTTTTCACTGCTGTCAATCTCTGGCTTGTGAAGTCAGATGGAGCATTGCGCATCACTCCCAGATGCGTGATGTTTAAGCGGCTCAAGTAGCCGGGACTGTAACGTCACGCATGTTGAAGGAATTCAGTCTTGTATTTCGGGGCGAGTGCTGCAGCCTTCGCTTTGAACTTGGCTTGCGCGGTTTCGTCCAGTTTTGGGGGTGGAGTGGTCCGCGTGGCAACGGGCACACCGACCTGCGTGAAAAACTCTTCCTGCCCGGCAGGAGAGCAGATGCACAACAGCCTTGCCGGACGATTACGCTTGTTCTGAAACTGGTGAGGCGCGTTGGCGGGAATGTGAACGGTCTGGCCGGCAGCGGCGACGGAGGTTACGCCTCGGAAGGTGGCCTCGATCTCGCCTTCGAGAACGACGAAAGTTTCCTCAAAGTCATGGCGGTGGGGAGGCGGGCCGCCGCCCGGTGGGATATGCATGTCAATCAGACAGTAGCGCCCCGCGGTGTCCTTTCCCGCCAGCAGAATTGTATAGGTGTCACCGACCAGCCCGATGTGGGGTAAGTTCGAGTCATCCGCAGCTGCATTGACGAGATTTCGTTTCGGGTCGTCCGGTGGAATGTCGGAACGCTGTTGGGCGGTAGTGGCTGAAGCGTTGCTCATTGTGGGGCTCCTTGATTGCGTATGACGCGTACCGCTATTGCAGGTTGGATGCGGGAACCGCTTTCAGGCGGTGCGTTTAAACCGTTGCTTTATCCCTCAGACCCACGAATCGATAGCCGGCACCTCTACAGTCCGGGCATTCTTTGTTGCGGTAATATCCAGTTGCTTGACAATGCGTACATTCGCCCCAATCCAGCGCTTTGGCAGCAATAGCGTTAATGCCGTCGCACCGTTGTTCGCCGCTTTTTTTGCAACAACGACCGTTTACGACCCGCATGTTGTAACCGGCGCCGCCACACTTCGTGCAATAGGTAACAGGAAGTTCCCGCTTCATTTGTTGATGATGCGCCTGTCCCGACGCAATCACCTGTTCCATACGAGACGGTGCCCGGATAATGATTTCGTTACCGAGTTCCCGCTAACTCACCTTACCGGACACATCAAGCATCGGCTTTTAAGGCGGCAGGCACTTGCATAGGGACGATAAAGTTGCTGGCGAGAAGATAGGCGAACAGGTGTCCCATAGGCGGCGCGCAACGGAGTTGGTCGACAGAAACCAATCCGGTGGTTTCAGGCCATTCCCAACCGGAGGCGGAAGCAGAGTTGAGCCATTCGCGCAGATCCGCGGCGGTCATGGGATAAGCATAGATGCGGACGTTCTGGGCGAAGAGGCGCGCGAGGGCCCCCAGACGGTTGCCTTCGAGATTTCCGTAAGGATCTGCAAAGGCGCGAATGATCAGGGAAAGGCCAATGACGAAGCGCACCGGCGCGGTGGTATAGCGGTTGACCAGGGCGGTCATATGATAAATCTCGCGCTGGCTAAAAAGCAGCACGTCGCCGCCCGTGGCGAGCAAGGCGTCGATGCGGCGAAGCAAGTCAGGGATGTCCGGAGGCGGTTGGTTCGGCGTGAAGGAAGCAGCGGTCAGGCAAAAGAAGCCAGCGGGCGCCGAGTGCCCTTCTCCCAGTTCATTGCGAATTTGCTGAATGCCGGAAGGCAACAGTCGCGCGTGAACTTGCGAGTGCGCGGCATCGACGTGGCCAAAGTATCCGGGAGCGAGCACGACGGTTTTCTTATAGAGAGCCTCGGTCGGGGGAACAGCCGGGCCCTTGGACGGGAAAAATACGGCTTCGGCAAATCCCGCCGAGACCAAGTGGGCTAGAAGCGTACGCTGGTCCCAAACCTCGAATGCGGGCCCGCGAAGATCGAGGTAGTCGATTTCGATACGCTCCTTGACAACGTCTTGTGCCACACCTGCCAGAAAAGATTCCTTGGTTTGCAATGCGAAGAACGCAGCATGGATAAGATTGACGCCGAGAATACCGATGGCTTCCTGCTGAAGCACATTGGCCGGATCGAGCATATTGATGTGCAGCAGGACGTCATTGGCAGGGCCCCCGGGCTGCAATTGAAAGCGCAGGCCGACCCAGCCATGCGGGTCATTGGTTCCGGCGAAGTTGCGCGCGGAGACGGTGTCCACAAAGGAAAAGAAGCGAGTGTGCGACCCGCGAGACTCCTGTAATTGGGTGAGCAACTGGGCCCACTCGTGGTCCAGCATCGCTTCCAGGCGTTGCTTGGATACGTAACGCGAACCGGAACCGTAGAGATCGTCGCTGACCTCCTTGTCGTAGGCGGAAATGGTTTTGGCCACGGTGCCGGAGGCGCCTCCGACGACGAGGAACCAGCGGGCGACTTCCTGTCCGGCGCCGATTTCCGCGAAGGAACCGAAGGAGGAGAGATCGAGATTAACGGTGAGCGCTTTGTGGTGCGTGTCGAGTTTTTCAGTGGAAGGCATGGTCAAGCTCCGGGCAGTGGGTCTCGGGTGCCGCGTTTCGCCGGCTGGTCACGCCGCTTCGCGGCTGTTAGAAGGACGATTCTACCCGAGATTTTTCTATTTGATTTGGAAAATGGGGAAGAACGCGACAAGTCAGGAGTTAGCCGAGTCGTCCGAACATGAAGAGTCTACCGACCTACCGCGGCTTAGGTTGCTTCGTCGCCAGATCGACGAGCAGGATGTCTGGATCAGACCGCAAGCGGTCGAAGACAATGCGGTTGCCATCGGTGATATCAAAGGTGCGCATTACAGAGGCGTCGCTGAAGCGAGTCAAACGGCGTGAACGCATGGTGGCAAGGTCGAGGAGCCAGAAATCCTGCCCAGCCATGGTGCTTCCGAGCATGTAAACGAGGCCTGTGCCGTCGGGCAGGAACCGCACACGCTCACCCGCGCGCTGCACGTTGATTTCCGGCAGCTTGACCGGTGTACCATCCGGGCGCACAGCCAGCAGCGGCATGAGCGTGAACACCTGCGTGCCGCAATACACGATCAGGTCTCCGCGCGGAGACCACACAGGATCCAAGAACGGCCCTGTTGCTATGCGAACCGGCGAGCCGCCGTCAACCGGTAGCTTGAACAAGCCCGCGCCATCGTGGTCGCTGCCGGTCGCGACAATCCATTTACCGTCTGGAGACCAGGAAGCCGTGCCGCGAATATCGACGGCGCTCGACAGGGGGCGGAGTTGCGTTCCATCCGCAGCCATTGTGTGCATCTGATACTTCCCGTTCCGCCTTAGCGCAAAGGCGACACTCTTGCCGTCGGCCGAGACGGCGGGAGGAGACTGGAGCGCCCCTTCCGAGCCTTTCCAGATTTCCAGCGCTTGCCCATCGCGATAGCTCCACAGTCCGTCAGCGCCGTCCCGCGAGGATAGGTAGAACAACGATCCGCCTCCAAAGCGCGGCGCCTGAGCACGAACCGTGGGCACTGAAAAGGCCGCGACGTCGTGTTCGTCAACGATGCCATTGGTAATCGGAAAGGTCCACAAATTGACCTCAGAGTTCACGACGCTCGCGGCAAGAAGCTGGCCATCGGCCGCAGCTGCGAGAGCGGTGTATTGTTCGAGACCCGAACTCACACGATAGGAAGTTCGGGTGTCCAAATCGAACGCCCACAACCACGGACCAGCCCCATCTTCGTTGTGGGCGACGAAGAGAACGGTTCGCTCGTCGACCAAGGTGGGGTAAGCGACATCGATGTTGAGATGTGTGAGTTGTTCCGGTTCTCCCCCGTCCGGCGAAACGCGCCACAGATCCATCTCATGTGTGGCAGGGCGGCCGCGCACAAAGTAAATCCAGCGCCCATCCTTGGACCAGACCGGAAAGTGATTGTGCAATCCGGGCTCGTTCTGCAAAATTCGGCGTTGATTGGCGCCGTTGTGATCGGCCACAAATGTGGGGTCGCCCGGTTCCCAGGTGTGATAGACCAGCCGGGTACCATCGGGCGACCAGGCAACCTCGGCGACGCGGTCGTCCAAAAAATCGTGCGGCGCTCCGCCCATAAGCGGCCAGAGCATTAGCCGCTTGCTTTGCGTTCCCGCACTCCACACTTCCGATCCATCGCCGGAAAATCCGGTGGCACGAAGGGGCGCACGCATATCGCCCATGCGACCCTGGGTCAGGTTCGCGAGGCTGCCGCCGTTGGCTTGAATGACCCAGATATCGAAGGCGCCGCTCCTGTCAGAGATGAACGCAACGAATTTGCCGTCTGGGGAGATGGCAGGGTCGGTTTTGGCTCCTTTGAAGTTGCTGAGACGCGTAAACTGCGCATTGGAGAGCGGATTCCGAATTTTCGGCCTAACGCGATTGGCGACGATCCAGAAACCGACGCCGGCCACCAGCAACGCAATCAGAGTCCATGGCAACCAGTGATAACGCTTCGGCGCAACAACCAATCCGGTCGATCCTGGAACTATCGATTCCGTGCCCACCGCAGTTGCCACGCTTACCACCCTGCTTGGTTGCCGCAGGCTTCCCGAACTGTTATCCCGTTTTAAGCGCTTCAGGTCGGTCCGCAATTCCGCGGCGCTGCTGTAGCGCAGCTCGCGGTCCTTCTCCATGGCCTTAACGATGATCCGCTCTAATTCCGCGGACACCCCAGTGTTCAGCCGGACTGCGGCAGCCGGCTCGTGGTGAAGTATGGCGTCAAATACCGCTCCTGTACTGTCTCCACGGAAAGGCAGGAATCCTGTGGCCATCTCGTACAGAACCACGCCAAAGGAAAACAGATCTGTCCGTGGATCCAATGGCTTGCCCAAGACCTGCTCTGGCGACATGTAGGCGACCGTGCCCAAGGCGCTACCCGGGCTGGTCAACTGTTCCGAGTCCACCCCCACGGTCGCCAGCATATCCGAGCCGCCGGTTACTTCCACGTTACTGACCTTGGCCAAGCCGAAATCCAGAATCTTCGCGTGTCCGCGCTTGGTCACAAAAATGTTTGCCGGTTTGATATCCCGGTGCACGATCCCTTCCGCGTGCGCCGCGTCCAACCCTTCCGTGACCTCAATCGCCAAATCCAAGAGCCGTTCCGTCTCCATGGGCTGCCCGTTGATCAAATGCTTCAGGGTCACCCCGTCCAGATACTCCATCGCGATGTATGCCTTGCCGGCGATTTCTCCAATGTCATAAATAGTGCAGATGTTCGGATGGTTCAGCGCGGAAGCCGCCTGCGCCTCTCTGTGAAAGCGCGCGAGAGCCAGCGCATCTCTGGCCACATCGTCCGGCAGGAATTTCAGGGCCACGTTTCGGCGCAGCCGCGTGTCCTCGGCCTTGTACACAACGCCCATGCCACCGCCGCCGAGCTTTTCGATGATTCGGTAATGCGAGATGGTCTGGCCGATGAGTGATGAGGAGTCCGCCATCAGGCGCTCATCTTAGGTTGGGGAGAGAAGGCAAGTCAACGAAGAGGCTACCGAGCTGCTAAGTCCTGATCGACGCATTTCAAAAGGGGGCATTTTAAAAGGGGCATTATAAAGGGCGCTTGCCGGACAGGTGCGGATCCGCCGATTCTTAATGTCCAGTCAGTGGCTAATCGTCACGCGGGATAACTCCTGGCGAGTCACTGATGAACGCGCTCACAGGACGAGTGAAATCCGGTCAAAAAGCACTTGTCCGGCGACGCGACCCACCCGCCGCTCACAACTTACCGTTGGTAGACTACGATATTTAGCGTCTATCCCAATCCTGATCGTCGGACCTACGAGGGAAGCGAACGACGCCGTGGATGGGCTGGCTTCCGAAATGGCCCGTCGCGGGGCTCGTAGTCGTGAAGGTCAGAGTGACATTCGAAAACTCGACCTCCGTCCCTCCGGTGACGCAGACCTGGAGCGTTGAGGGACCCTTGGACTCAAAGGGAGCGGGGCTGCCATTGCCGGTGATACTGGCCTCGCTGGTGATCACAAAACGACCGGTGGTGGCGGGGGTGTCGACTGGGCAGGCGCTGGTGTCGTAGCTGACGATGGCATCCGTTATGGTGATGTGGTGGGTATGCGGGCTGCGTGCGGCGGGATTGTCAATGTTGGGAGGGTTAGGAGGGTTACCGGGGTTCAGCGCGATCCAGGAATCGGGGTGTTCCATGGTCATAACGGCAGAGAAGTCGGCTTTCCCGGAGTCTCTTTTTAGTTTCAGCGACCAAACGCCATGCATTTCCCATGGGCCAGAGACGCCTGTTGCCGGGGTGTAGTCATTGATGATGCCCTTGAAGTGATCGGGTTTAGGAGCTTGAGCCAGAGCGGCGAAAGGTAACGCCAGCACCGAGACCGCAAACATGCGAACTGCCCACTTGGAAATATTGCTGTTCATGAGGGACTCCAATTTTGAGATTTACGCTTCTATCGCCGGACGTTCCTCTGGGCGCGAACCGTGGGTGATCCGCGCAGGGGAAATTGCGACTCGTGAATTGCAGTTGGGCGATTTCAAAGCGAGTCGCGCAGACACAATCGGACACTGCAAGGGTGTCGTCAAACGGCAATGGGCGGACCTGGGGTGACTTTCGCGATTTGCCGTCGAATACCGTGCTTTGCCGTGGCTGGGGCGGGTCTGGAGAGGTACAATTCTGCGCCAAGCCCGGAAAGATTCGTGGACAAAACAGGAGAGCGCGATGGGTGAACCGGCCGCTGGCACGCCGCCCGCAGTGAGCCCACCTGAAGACCGGCTGGATTCCTGGAAGGAAATCGCGGCATACCTCAACCGCGATGTGACGACGGTCCAGCGTTGGGAGAAACGGGAGGGCATGCCCGTTTGCCGTCACCAGCACGACCGGATCGGGTCGGTCTACGCTTCTCGCAAGGCGTTAGACGCGTGGGTGCGAAGTCGAGATCTTCGAGCGGCGCAAGAGAATGGAAACGAAGTTCCCTTAGCTAATATCCCTGCGGGCCCGCGTCCAGGGATGGGGACGTATCTAACCAGATGGAGGTCCGTTTTGGCGCTGGCGGCAGTGGGAGCCGCGTTGGTGGTTGGCGCTGGCCTCTGGTTGCAGAAGGCGGAATACTTCTGGCGAAGCACAATCGCTGGAGCGCGATTTCAAACGGTCACGGATTTCGAGGGAACGGCGCAGGCAGCCGCGGTGTCGCGGGACGGTCAGTTCATAGCGTTTCTGTCGGACCGTGATGGGCAGACGGACGTCTGGGTGACCCAGGCCGGTTCGGGGCAGTTCCACAACTTGACTCGGGGGAGCGTGCGGGAACTGGTCAACCCATCGGTGCGGACCCTGGGGTTTACTGCCGACGGCGCGTTCGTCACATTTTGGATGCGTAAGCAGGAGGACTCGAGCGCGAGCGGCGGGGGTATCAGCATCTGGGCGGTGCCAACGATGGGTGGGGAGGCGAAGCCGTACCTCGAAGGTGCAGCCGAGTATGAGTGGTCGCGCGACGGCTCGCGACTTGCGTACCATACAACGGGACCCGGAGACCCGCTGTTTGTTTCGACCGGCCTCCGGCAGCCGGAGGGCCTACCCATCTTTACCGCGCCTGCCGGGCTGCATTGTCACTTTCCGTCGTGGGCTCCCGACGGATCATTTATCTACTTCGTGCTGGGTTCGCTGCCAGATAAATTGGATATCTGGCGAATCCGTCCCACCGGCGGGCAACCGGAACGGATCACGGCGCATTCTGGGTGGGTGAGCTATCCGGTCCTGCTGGATCGGCGAACACTGCTGTATCTTGCCAGCGATCCCGATGGTTCGGGGCCGTGGCTATATAGCATGGACGTGGAGCGTCGCATTGCGCACAGGCTGACCTCCGGCCCGGACCGGTACACGTCGCTGGCCGCCAGCGCTGACGGGCGCCGCTTGGTTACGACGCTCGCAAGTTCGAAAACGACACTCTGGAAGCTGGGAATCCCAGACTCGGCCGACGCGTTATCTGAGCCTACGCGGATCTCGCTGACGACTAGTGCGGGGTTTTCGCCGCGATTGGGGCCAAATTATCTCCTGTATGTTTCAGCGACTGGGACGAGCGAGAGCATCTGGAAGCTGGCCAACGGTGCTGGCACGGAGTTGTGGAGTGGCGTTGGAGCGCAAGTCGTGGGCAGCCCGGCGATCGCGTTTGACGGGCGGAATATCGCATTCTCAGTCCGGCAAAACGGGAAGACGCTTTTATACGTAATGCAGGCCGACGGTACAAACGCGCGGATGGTGGCCGATTCGCTTGATCTGCAGGGCGCTCCCGCGTGGGCACCCGATGGGCAATCGATCACTTCGGCGGCCGTTGAGCACGGAGCACCACATCTCGTGCGCATTCCGGTCGATGGCCGCCCGCCAGAGGCTTTCGTGCAGGAATACTCCGTCGATCCGGTATGGGCACCCGACGGCAAGTTCGTGGTCTATTCGGGGCCCGATATCGGTACGAAGTTTTCGGTGAAAGCAGTTAGCGCCGAGGCCGTACCGCGGGCTCTACCAGGGTTCACGCTGACTCGGGGCGCCCGGCATCTGGCCTTTTTGCCTGGCGGACGAGCACTGGTTGTTTCGCGAGGAGAAATTCGACATAAGAATCTCTGGCTCATCGACCTGAAGACGGGTGCGGAGCGGCAGCTGACCAATCTCAGCACCGGCTTTGACATCCGAGATTTCGATATCTCTCCGGACGGCCGTGAAGTCGTGCTGGAACGAGTTCAGGAGGCTTCGGACGTGGTGCTGCTGGACTTGCCTCGACGTTAGGCGTTGATTGAGGGCTAACCCTGCGCGGCCTTAGCTTGTCTGGCCATAAGTTGGGCGCGGATGGCCTTCATTTGTTCGCGAGTGGTTGCGGCCCGCGAGCGACCGTCCGGCGTTGCGTCAATCAACTTTTCCAGGTTGGCAGAAAATTTTGGGCCATAGGCCGACCGAATTTCACCGAGCAGCAGTTCGTATTTGGCGAAGACGCCAATGTGCTCGCCATTGCTGTCATTGAAGAGCTCCAGACTGATCGCCCCGTCGTTCACGAGCGCTGCGGCCATATCCCAATAGGTTATGACCATGCGCAAATGCCCGCTGTGCTCACCAAACATCACATTATTGAAGTCTTCGATCGATTGCGGATTAAACTCGCGAAAATACCAGTCGCGCGCTTTGCGCATCGTCTCTTCGCGACGCAGTTCATACAGTTTGAGGATAAGACCCGCTTCGGCTTGTTTCGACATAGAAAGAGGTGCTCCTTTTAGTGGTTCCCGGCGTCCGTGCGGCAACGCTCGCTATGGAGTGTAGCAAAGCGTTTTCAATCCGTGTCACCAAGCGCCGCACGCGCGACCTAACCTCGGCTCCGCAGGGCATTTTATTGCCGTTGGACGATAGGACTCCCACACAACCACCAGCGACTGGCGCGCTTCTTTTCTGAAACTGACGCGAAGAAAGCTGGAATGTGAGAAGTGAATTGACAAGGGGCGGATGGAGTGCGAGAGTGCGTGGCGGTTGGAGCGATGCGGCGTTAACGTTTACGACGTGGGAATTTGGCGGTTTTGGAGAGAACAAAACAATGCGACGGATTTTAGTTTTGGCGGGATTTTTGGCCATGCTGGGTGCGGCTGGCGGGCCGGCGCGGGGACAGTGGAGTGCGCTGGTGCCGGTGAAGAGTGTGCAGCAGGCGGCGGATGGCGTGGTGTTTGCGATGGAAGGTGGGGCATCGCTGAAATTGCAGGTTTGTTCGGATTCGATTGTGCGGGTTTTGTATTCGCCCACCGGGGCGTTTGTTGATGCGCCGCAATATGTGGTCACCAAGACCAGCTGGCCTCACGTGGATTGGAAGATGGAAGCCGGCGATAAGACGGTGGCGCTGAGTACTGCCCGCTTGCGGGCCAGCGTGGATCGCGCGACGGGGACGATACAGTTTGCGGATATAGCGGGGAAGCGATTGATGTTGGATGCGGGCCGAAAGATGACACCGGTGGAGGTGAATGGGGAAAAGACGTATCGCGCGGAGACAGTGGTGAATGTTTA
>Ga0302176_10000489_pt1 | contig 23748 bp, 18 predicted proteins | sample I_Palsa_E1_1_FD_198787 | JGI IMG/M metagenome (GOLD analysis project Ga0302176, IMG submission 198787) | Peat permafrost microbial communities from Stordalen Mire near Abisko, Sweden - I_Palsa_E1_1 | ecosystem: Environmental > Terrestrial > Soil > Palsa > Peat permafrost | place: Sweden...
ATCGATGTACCCGCTCAACGTATCGCGGGGCGCCCAGGTGAAAGTGCTGGACACGCGTTGTTCATGCGTAGCCTGCAGACCTAAGGGTGAGGATCGATAGTCGTCCTTGGCGAGCGACTCCTCGATTGACCAGGTAATCGTAGGCGTGATTGACCACGCGCCGGTGAAAGTCGAGAACACCCGATCGCGTGGCGCGTAGTTGTATGCCCGTATGAGCGGGTTCTCCCCCGGGGGCAGCGCCTCTGTATCGAACGAGGAGGTCTTACGAAGCGCGTTGCCATACTTCAACGTAAAGCTTAAGGGCGCGATCGGGGTGATGGTGGCACGGCCCCAGCTCTGCGCATTCTGAGTCCAGTTGACCACCTGCCCGGGACCGTAGTGGATTTCATCGAGTTTGCCGCCAACCCCGAAGCGCAGCCAGCGGGCGAGCGCATAATCCGCGCCGCCGTCAAGTCGCACGTGGTCCTCGCTGTAACGAGGAGTGATCGCAGTACCGCCGGGAAAGGTATCGGTGACGACATAGGCAAATTCGAGCGGGTTGGTCTTATCATCACGCCCATCGTAAACGGCGTTGCCACGGATGCTGAGCTTTGGCAGAGGATGCGAGGCGAGCCCCAGCGCATAATGCGACAGATGCACATCCCCATCCAGAGAATTGGGGACCGTGGCTCCCTGTCCGGGCAAGGTACTGATGGGCAAAAAACCGGCATTTTGTTTCAAGGTGCTTAAGGATGCGCCGAATGTCAGTGTGCTGGTCCACGGCAGTTGGATATTGCCCGTCGCGGTGAGCTGCTGCAGCGTGTTGCTGGGGGGTAGGCTTAATTGACCTTGCGTGGAGCCCGGCACGATGGGCGAATAGGGATTCGCAAACGTGATGGAATCGCTGCCATCTTCAAACCAGGAACCGGTGTAGCTTAAACGGAAGCTCGCCTTGCGGCCGGTCCAGGCAACGCCTGTTTCAAAGGAGTTCGTCACATAATCAAACGGCTGTGGCAATTGCACAGCGTCGGTTAAGAAACTTCCCGACGTGAGGCCCGTACCCTCGTGCTCCTGACGGCGAAATTCGCCAAACACCGTCCAGCTCGCACTCGCGAAATAACGCGCCAACAGCGCGACGGTCCGTCGGTCCGATTCGATTCTGACCGGGGCAAGACTGGCGTTGAGGGCGCTCATGCCTGCAGTGCTTCCGGCCGGAACCCAACCGCCGGGCAGCAAGAGCGTTGTTCCATTGGCTTGATAGGGAGTGGAGCCGGTGTCGTAGAGGCGGTCTGGCTGACCGTCGTAGCTGATACGCAAGTCGTAGCGGCCTTCTCGTCCGCCCTCGACATAGCCTTGGCGAGAGGCCAAGCCCAATCGCTCAAGATCGTAGTTCGCGTAAGTACCTTCCTCGGTTCGAACTTGCCCTGACGCGGAGGCGTCCACGTAAGCCCCGCTATGATCGATGCCACTGTAGCGCCCGAATGACGCGTTGACGCCGTTGGCGTAAAGCACTCCAGCTTCCGTTTGGGTGTCATATCCGTTAAGGAACGGGCACTGCGCGCATTTCCAGGAGTCGGGATCCGAGGCGGTCTCATCGGCTGCTGCCGGGGTATTTCCTGCGGCCGCGAAGCTTAACAGCGACCATGCAGCAGAATAGGAGAAGAGGGCGTTCATTCGCATTTGGCTAGCGCATCAGGTCCCGGCCCGACGGATGATTGGATCCGTGAACCTGGGAATGACAATTGACGCAGCCGCCGTTCAACAAAAATGCGCTCGGGGTTCCCCCGGGCAGCCCCTGCGGCGTGTTGACAATGGAGGGATGTCCCGCACCCTCATGGCAAGTCTGACAAAGAAACGGCGTTCGTATTTTCAGTAGCGCGGGTTGCGCAGAGCCGTGGGGATTGTGGCAATTGGTGCAATCCTCCGCCACCGGTTGATGCTCCCACAAGAAGGGCCCCCGAAACTCGGCGTGACAGCTGGTGCAAGTTTCGGTGACGGTGTTCTTGACCAGTTGAGCGGGGGCGCTTGAGCCGTGTGGCGTATGGCACGACGTGCAGGCCATTTTTCCTTCCAGCAGCGGATGATGAGAGGGCTTTGAAAGATCGGTGTGCTGCGCTTGGTGGCAGGAGGTGCATACCTCGACTTGCGCCACCGCATCCTTCATCGGGTCCTTGACGTTATGCAGTGTATGACAGCTGGCACACGCCACGTCACTGGCGGCATGAGCGCTGGTCGGCCAATCATGAACGGCGTTTGACTGATGGCAGTTTAGGCACTTGGCATTTTGCACTGGCGCAGCCGCGGCGGCTTTCGCGCCGAAGTCGATCATTCCCGCGAGCGGACCGCCGCCTGCTTTCACATGGGCACCGCCCGGACCGTGGCACGCCTCGCATTGCAGTTGTCCATGACCGAACGGACCGTGAGGATCGTTGGGACGCGCATGCTTGGTCTTAAAGATTCCGGTGACCGCCGTATCGCTATGGCAACCGAGACACGTATCTGCCCCTTGATCGCTCAAGCCAGATTCTGAATGCGGCGGCCCGTCCGCCGAGAACGCATACATCACTCCACCGAAGAGGAGCAGTGCCGCGGCCGCGAATCCGACAGCGAGCGGCCTTTGCATTTAATTCGCCGTGGTGGGGATGTTGTGCACGACCTTCACATCCGCAACACCGCCCGGACCGTGACAGATGCTGCATGTCTCCACGTTTGCGGGGTTAGTGCTGAGAATGGTCATGCCCTCCGCATCCTTCATAACGGTGGTTGAGCCCCCGTTTTGTAACATATGCGTTTGCGTCAGGGAGTCGACATGGCATGCGGAGCACACGGCCATGTTGGCGGAGGTCGAAATCGGACTGCCGACGGTGGTCGGATTCGGGACTTGTTTGGAAAGGCCCGTCAAGAAAGTGGTTGCCTGCACGGCGCTGTCGACAACAGGGTAGTAGCTGGTGCCGACATGGCAGGCATCGCAGCGATTGAGTTGGCCGGGATACACGACATCCGTGAAATCATTCACTGACCCTCCAAATCCATAAATCACGAACGGTGACCCCGCAGCGCCACGGACGCTGCCGTCGTGGATGGCATGGATCAAGTGTTTAAAATCGATCGTCTGCTCCCACAGACCGTCGATGCCCGCCATGGTCAGTGTCTGGCGCATGCCGACATCGGTGGAAGCGGGGTTGTGGCAAGCGACGCACGCTTGCGGGTTGTCATTGCGATTATCACCATGCGCTGTCAGCAGGCTGTGGCAGACATTGCACTTGGCAATATCGACGACAACCCTGCGGGCTAGGGGCGCCGTACCCAAAACATTCGCATAACTGACCGCGCTCGTCACCGGGATCGCTGTCGCGCCGGGACCCTTGGTAACCACACCGGGGTGACCTTCGATGACCACCGCAACGTTACTGATGGCCGGGCACATTGTGGCACTCATCGGCGGGCAGGCGAGCGCCGGTGGCGTTGGCAACGCAGTCGGTGAGGTTAGCGTGAACGCGCCGGTGGAATCGGGTCCGCTGATAGCCGAGGCTGGTACCGCAGTGGCACAGCCGGCCACTGTCAGGGGGTTCAAGGAGAAGGGTTGGCCCCACGCGGCGGGTGTCGTGCCGCTCCCCCAGTTTGTATAGTCACTCGTCTCCCACGCGATATCGATGGCGAGTCGCGCCTTTCCACCATTGGCGCAGACCGGCTTACCTGTGCCGGGGTCAGTGCCGGCAAAGGCGGAGGCGGTCAAAATATTGTAGGGCGCATTGCCATTGGTCGGATCGATGACCGAGAAATTCACTATCGGAAAGACATTGTGAGCCGAATCCGTGGTGAATTTTACGCTGTTGACCAAGTATTGAAATTTGCCGGCAGCGACCACTTCGGGAATGACATGTGCCGCCACGACTTGCAGTGCACCATTATCGATCGTCGAGTTGGGGCCATGACAGGTCGTACATTGCGTATTGTTGGCCACAATTCCTGGCCCGTGATTGGCACCGGTGGCAAAATTGACGTTGTCATGGCACGCCCCACACGCTTCCATCGTCGGCACGGATTGGAAATTGAGCGCTTCAGTCAGTAGCGGATGATCTTGAACATGGCACGTCACGCAGTTGCGGGTGTCTTGGGGATAAAGCACGGTATTGAAATTCGACAACGAGTCACCGTGCCCGACAATCCAATAGCCTTGTCCTAAGGTGGGTGTCGTATTGGGTGTCGTTGAAGTTTGAATGCTCGGCAGCGTAATTCCGGTGTGGATCTTATGGATCATCACCTTCATATCGAGCGTATTGGCGCTATTAGGGTCGATCGTTCCTGGGTTGTGGCACATCACGCAATATTGCGTTTCGACTCGGGCGCCGCCGTGCGCACTCAATGATGTGTGGCAAGTGTCGCACGTAGCGGTATCGACAATCTCACGACTGAAGATGCCTGTTGTGGCACCGGTCGATGGCTGAAACGTAAATGTGGCATTATTCGCCTGCGCGAGATTTCGGATCTCGAAGCCCACCCGATGTGTCAGGGTGGGGCTATAGATGACATTAAGATCGGTGGTGATGTCTTTCTTAAATGTGTATTGATAGGTCCCATCCCCGTTATCGATGAGTGCGCCAGTAGCGCCTGCCTCCACCGATGCTTGGGTCGTGGGCGTCGTTGCGCAGGCGGTAACGCCCGCAGGACATGTGGCGGGTGGTACCGTGCTATAAATGTAGGAGTTCCATTGACTCGCTGATCCGTTCTGGCCAGGAACCAACTGCGCCACCGCAAAACCGATGTCGGCCGCAGGCAATCCTTGAAGGAATGCACTGTTTTCATCCGTCAATTGAAATTTGACCACCGGCGGTCCCGCAATCGACACGCTTAAGATCTTTCCGGTAATGCTGGTGGCCGAATCGATGTTGAGAGCAGATCCGGTGGTCGGGGGGCCAGTGGCGCCGGTGGTGCCCGGAGAACCTGCAGGGCCTGAAGCACCTGTTGTCCCGGAGCAAGCGGCAAGCCAGCCGATTGAGAGCACCATCACCATCGCGGGCAAGCGCGAGCAGTGGCCAAGTGATGGCCGGATTTCGGTCGCGCGATCCATACGATACTCTCCCAAAGAGAAACCACTCAGAGAGCAAATGCCACGCGAGCGCGCGAGTAATCGGCTCATCGTGCGGGAAAAATACCTCGGGGCGAGAATTGCGTCTGTTCGGTAGCGCACGGTGGCGTCGTACGCGATCACCTAAACATTCTCCGCTCAAGATCGAACGCATTGAGCATTCAAGCGTGCGGCGGGAGCGACTACTGAATTTTCACCTGGATGAGTTCTGCTCCATCCGAGTCGAGGACATGAACCGCACAGGCAAGACACGGATCGAAACTGTGAATGGTGCGAAGAATCTCGAGCGGTTGTTTGGGATCTGCAATATCCTGGCCTTTGAGCGCTGCTTCATAAGGGCCCTCAGTACCCGCGGCATCGCGCGGCCCCGCGTTCCAGGTGGTCGGAACCACCGCCTGATAGTTACTGATCTTGCCCCGATCGATGACAATCCAGTGCGCCAGCGATCCGCGCGGTGCTTCCATGAAACCCACGCCTTGGGCATGTTGCGGCCAACTGGACGGTTCCCACAGCTTTTCGTTGAAGGTTCGTACATCGCCCGCTTTGATATTGGCCATCAAGCTGTCGAACCATTGCGGCATGGCATCGCTCAACAGTTTTGCCTCAAGCGCTCGGGCGGCGGTACGACCCATAGTGGAGAATAATGCCCCAACTGGTAAGCTCAGCTGCTTGAGCGATTGCTGCACCAGATCTACGGTCGGGGCATTGCCACTGGCATACAACATCAAGACACGCGCTAAGGGCCCGGTCTCCATTGCATGGCCCTTCCAGCGAGGGGATTTGATCCAAGAATAGCTCGCCGCGGTGTCTAGGTTGGCGTATGGCGGCTGAGGGCCGGTATAGGCCAATTTCGTTTCGCCCTTAAACGGGTGTAATCCCACCTCCTTGCCGCCTTCGTACTCATACCAGGAGTGAGCGACGAATTCTTGAATGTCCGCCTCTGCCTTTAAGTCCACTTCCTCAATGTGCGAGAGGTCGCGGCCCACGATTGCGCCTCGCGGCACCAAAAAGCTCTTCGGATCTTGAGTCCCCGTCTGGGAGAAATCTCCATAAGTAATGAAGTTACCGACGCCCTCACCGTGTCCCTCATTGAACCAGTCCTTATAATAGGACGCGATGGCGAGTGTATCCGGCACGTAGACTTCATCTACGAACGTTCTCATTTGGTCGATGAGTGAGGCAACCTTCTGCAGCCCAACCTCATTCACCGCGGTTGAATCGGTACCGGCGCCGGCGTGCACGCTGATGGCTGCCGGGGTTCCGCCAACGAGCACATTCGGATGTGGATTCTTGCCGCCAAAAATCGTTTGTAGCTTGACTATTTCGCGTTGCCATCCGAGTGCGTCTAGATAGTGCGCCACCGCCATCAAATTCGCCTCGGCAGGCAGTTTATAGAGAGGGTTACCCCAATAGGCATTCGCAAAAATCCCGAGTTGCCCGGATTCAACCAACTTTTTGATGCGAGTCTGGACGTCGAGGAAATATCCGGGCGATGAGCGGTCGTAACTGGAGATCGATTGTGCAAAGGCGGATGTCGACTTGGGATCCGCCTTCAGTGCAGACAAGACATCCACCCAATCGAGCGCATGTAAGTGATAGAAATGCATGACATGATCGTGAACAAATTGCGTTGCGATCATGAGATTTCGGATCAGCTGAGCATTGACCGGAATTTCGTAGTGCAACGCGTCTTCGACGGCTCGCACAGAGGCAATACCGTGCACCAAGGTGCACACCCCACAAATGCGTTGCGCGAAGGCCCAGGCGTCGCGTGGATCGCGACCTTTGAGAATGATCTCGATACCGCGCACCATTGTGCCGGAGCTCGATGCGCGAGTGATGACAGAACCGTCGAACTCTGCCTCAATGCGCAGGTGCCCTTCGATCCGGGTGACCGGATCCACCACAATCGTTTGTGCGCTCACGGACCCGTGCCCGCCTCGAGCAGATTGCTGGCCACCAACTCGAGCAGGCTATTAGGCTTCTTGTCCCAGTTGAAATGGACTTGGGCATCGTCAAATGTGCGCCGACAGTCCGAACAAGTGGTGAGAAGCGTTGGTGCGCCGGTTGCGTCGATTTCCCGCATTTTGACTTCCATAATTCGATAACGCAGCGGCGCGGCCTGTTTGATGTCGATGACGCCGCCGCCGCCATTGCAGCAAAAGCTGAACCCGCCGTGGTTCTCCATCTCCTGCAATTCCACACTCATCGCTTTCAGTAATTCCCGAGGGGCTTCGGTGACCCCGCCCTTGCGAACCAATTGGCATGGATCCTGAAAGGTGACTTTCGGTCCGGCGGCTTTGGCAAGCTTGAGCCGACCTGCCTTAAGTTCATCGGCCAGGAATTCGGTGACACTTAAAACCCGGAATGGTAGCTCCTTGCCATACAGGTCAGCGGCCTCCCAGCGCAGCGCGGTGTACGCATGTCCACATTCTGGTATCAGCAAGGTTGTCGCCCCGCACGCGATGGCCTGATCAATTAATCTTAGGCTGATGACCCGTTGCCACTCCTTGGCGCCTGCGAAGTAACCATAGTTCTCCGCGATGAGACCATCGCTGCGAAATGTGCACGAAATGCCAAGATTTTCCATCACGCGTGCGAGGGCAGCCACCCCACTCGGATACTGCTCGATATCGGTGCGCGGAACGCACAGCATGACCTCTGCTTGGGGTTTATCGATCGGCATCGAGACGCCGAAACGCACCCCGATGGCGAGCAGCTGATCTCGGTAAGGTTCAACGCTGCTCTCGGGCTGCCCCGTCAGCTGTTGATGCGCCGCCTTTGCATAGAGTTCCTTCGGGGCCAATCCTGCCTCGAACATGGCGTGGCGTGATTGCTCAATGAGCGCGGCCACATCGATGCCCATCGGACAGATGAGACTGCATCGGCCGCACATATTGCAGCTATCGAACAAAAGATGCTGCCACTGGGCTAACTGATCTGCGGTCACTTCTCGTTTGAAGCCAAATAGCCGAAACAGCGGCGCGAACGCGCTGGATTCTCTCTTATAGGCCTGTTTGAAGGGCTCGACCTTCCAGATCGGCGTGTATTGAGGATCTTCGGTTGCAATGTAGTAGTGGCATGCGTCAGCGCAGATTCCACAATGGATACACGACTCCAGCCTAAAGGCGCTTAAGGCACCGATCTCTTGCGCAAAGCCCTTCATCGCCCCGGCAACATTTGCTCCGAGCGCGGGCGACTCAACGATACCTTCCTTCACGAGGTAGCTCCTTTGCGAGCGAGTAGCGCGCCGTTGATCGCGCGCGAGGGGAAAATATAAAATGCGTGCATGAGTTTGCCGAACGGAAACCAGATCAGAAGCACATCGACGCTCAAGATGTGCAGCGCAAGCAGCGTTTCGTAGGGGCCGCCCACATGGGACGTGGCGGCCAATCCCGTGACCATCACCAACATGGTGATGAACCAACTGAAGTAGTCATCAAAGTTCGACAACAGGCGCATTACCCGGCTGGTGAGGCGCCGGAAAAGCACGGCCAGGAACAGGGTAAGCGTGAGCACTGAGATGATGGTAATGAGGCTGCTCGGCAGCCCCGGCCAGGCAAAACCAAACAGGCTTCGAAGAAAAAGGATGTGCGGCGTGAATAGCAAAACCACGGCGAATAGGCCAAGGTGATAGCTATAGCCCAAGGCTTCGCCCGCGCCGGTTCGACCGATAAATTCGCGGTGTGGCCACGATCGGGAACCGGCGGTAATCAATCCGCCGAGCACGTATTTGAACACCGATTCGCGCGGCCGGCTGTATTCACGGCGAATCCGCAACAGGGCAAAGGACACAATTCGCCAGGTCACCCCTAGGCAAAAAACGCCGAGCGCGATCTTAAGTCCGAGCCCGCGCGCGAAATGTAATAAGTCCATGGTCTCAGCTGTCCTTTGGCTCAGAATCGAGAGGATGTTCGCTGCGATATTGACGCAGCCGACCGGAGCCGGCGGAAGCCAGGCCTAGCACAGCCCCCCCGGCTATTGCACCTGCCGCGAGCTCCAGTACTTGGCGGGGAGATGACTCGCCCGCTTTGCCCCAATCGGTGGCTGATAACGGTGAGTACAGGCTGCCCTTATCCCAGAAGCCCGGTTCGGAGCAGCCGATACAGCCGTGACCGGATTCGATCGGAAAGCTCGTGCCGCCATTCCATTTGGTGGTGGCACACGCGTTGTAGGTGGTCGGTCCTTTGCACCCAAGTTCGTATAAACACCATCCATTTCGGGCGCCTTCGTCATCGAAGGTTTTCGCAAACTTTCCCTGATCGTAAAACGGTCTTCGGTAACACCGGTCATGAATAGTGGTGCCGAAGAATGCTTTGGGCCGGAGGTGCTCGTCCAGATCCGGCACCTTTCCGGTGGTCACGTACTGCAGCAGCGTTCCGGTAATCACTTCAGGGATCGGAGGACACCCGGATACGTTGATGATAGGTTTGTCGGAAATAATGGCGCTGATCGGCCACGCATCGGTTGGATTCGGATCTGCGAAGGGGATGCCGCCGAATGCGGAGCACGTTCCGACGCAGATAATTGCGGCGGCCCCCTTGGCGGCATCGCGCAAAGTGTCCACCGCACTCTTGCCACCCGCCGTGCAGTACCCGCCGCCGGCACCCGTCGGCACTGAGCCGTCGATGATCAACACGTACTTGCCGAAATTATCGTGCATGGCCTTCGCCAGCGCCGATTCCGCCGCATCGCCCGCCGCTGCCATCAGCGTATCGTCGTAGTCCAGAGAAATGACATTAAAAATCAAGCTTTCTATGGTCGGCGCAAATGAGCGGGTGAAGGATTCGAAACACCCTGTGCACTCTTGGAAAGACAGATAAATGACCGACGGGCGCGGCGCGTTTTGCAGTTGCTGCGCCATCGCTGGTCCCATCCATGGTGGCAATGCCATCGCAGAGGCGGCAGCCGTGCAGAACTTGATGAAGCCGCGACGACTGATGCCGTGAAGCCGCAGCATCTCGCCTACGGCAACATTATCAACTAAGGGTTGCATGGTCGGTTTTGACTGGCGCTTCATGACTGATTGAGAGACGCTCGCGAAGGGCCTGCGCGCTCGCTATCATTTCATCGCTCGACACTTCAAGTATTTGCGGGATTGCAGCAACTTCGATCAATTCGGCGATTAATTCCCCGTGTCTATCTCGGTGTTCAATCCACCACACTCCCGACACGCCAGTTTCCTGAAGCGTTGAGACCCCATCTGCAGTCAGCGTCGCCTGGACCTCGCCTCGACCCAACGTCTGCTGAAGTTCAATTCGATCTTGAGGGCTCATCGGCAAGCTGCGTAAATCAATCGTGGCTGGCTTCCCACCGAGCGCAACACGCTCCAGCATGCTCACCAACTCGCTCAACACCGCGGCAACTCCACCCCCCAACCCGCCGGTGCGAGCAGGCGGCTCGATGCGAATTCCGATGTCAGTAAGTCGACTCAAATGGCATTCCATCGAGATAACACAGCGCGCGCCACGGTCGAGGCTTCCCCTAGCGCAGCCTCGACGGCGGGCGACAACGACTCGCTCCAATCAATCAACGCTGGCTGTATGCACAAGAGCGCTCGGCTGCGGGGTAGGCAATCCCGTAAGCGCGCCATATCCAGAAGGTCCACCAAACCCACCTCATGTACGGTACGGCGTCGGGTACTCTTGAGAAACCCGTCCATATGCTCGTTTTCAAAGAGCTCCACGGAGCCTGCCGACTTGCCCAGTTCGGCCGCGTCGATAACCAACAGCGCATTTGCCGCTTCGACGTGAGATAGCAGGCTAAAGCTCATCGTGCCACCATCGACAAACTGGCACCCACTCCCCGGTAGTTGAGCTCGCAGCCGCTCGACCAGTTGGACGCCGGCTCCATCATCGCCAAGGAGGATATTGCCGAACCCCAAGATGAGGGCAGCCGGCGGATCGGACGCGGTCCATGCGCGGCTGGCATTGGTAACACGCCAATCAGTGGCATCGGTCACCTGACTAGGACGTGTTGGCACCCAAGGCTCCTCGCAGCAAGAATCACGGATCTGAACATCGAGCACAGCGCCGGTCTGTACGTTAACGTACATACAATCGAGGGTTTCCGGCGCTAGCATCCAGGAACGCGGATCGCTGCCTACCGTTCTATCCTTCAATCTCGCGATGGAATCCCCGTGCACGAACTGTCCGTCTGCCAAGCACTCCTGTTTCAAGTGGCGGAAATTGCTCACGAAAGAGGCGCCTCGGTAGTCGAACGCATCACGATCGAGGTCGGGCCCCTATGCGGCACAGAACCCGCTCTACTTAAAAACGCGTTCCTCGCCATGCGCTCGGGCGCGGCATCCGCCGCTGAGCTGCGGATTGAATCTTGCCCGGTAGGCATCTGTTGCCTTGAGTGTGGTGCGCAAAGTAAGACGCAGCCCAATCGCCTCATTTGCGCGCAATGTGGCGGGTGGCGGGCGCGAGTTACTGCGGGCGATACTCTTCGGCTCTTAAGGGTGGAAATGCGAGTACCCGGCGTTCCCTACCTTCAAACCCCTCCTGGCGCGATGGAGCAAATTGGTCATGTGTAAGACCTGCGGCTGCGCAATTCCTCCCACCAACACCCATAACAACGTTATGCATCCGAGTCCGCAATTCACCGTCGTGGATGTGGTACAAAACCTACTCGCCGCCAACGATCTGACGGCGGCGCACAATCGCCAGCACTTTGATGCCCATGGGGTACTGGCGATCAATCTGATGTCTTCTCCAGGTTCTGGGAAAACAGCACTTCTCGAAGCGACGATTCTCGCGCTCAAGTCCCGCTATCGCATCGCGGTCATCGAAGGGGACCTTGAAACTGAGAATGACGCGCAGCGGATTCGCGCTTGCGGGGTGCCGGCACTACAAATCACGACCGGCACAGCCTGCCACCTCGATGCGAGTTTGGTGCACCACGCATTGCACACATTGCCGTTGGCGGAGGTTGATCTGCTGTTTATTGAAAACGTCGGTAACCTTGTCTGCCCGGCAAGCTTTGACTTAGGTCAACACCTTAATGTTACGCTATTGAGTGTCACCGAAGGAGATGATAAGCCCGCTAAATATCCAGTCATTTTCAGGGCTAGTGATCTGGTGGTTTTGAGCAAGACCGACTTGCTTCCTGTTCTCGATGATTTCGAGCCGTCCCGCGCGGCGAGCGCGCTGCGCGCGTTGGGATTAAATCTACCGATGATCCATACGGCGGCTCGTCGTGTGCCGTCGATCAGCGCTTGGCTTGATTGGTTAGAAAGTCAATTGCAGCAAAGAAGCATTCGGCCTGCCGCTAAAGATCGGGCAGTCTCGCATCAAGAAGTACTCAATCCATGTGTTTAGCGGTTCCGCTACGCGTCACTACCCTCTTAGGCGAGGACTGGGTGGACGCGGAGGTGGGTGGCGTCGTCAGCCGCGTATCCGTCGCGCTGATCGGCGAAGTAAACCTCGGCGACTATCTCATTGTGCACGCGGGCTTCGCGATCACGCGGCTCGATGTGGCGGAAGCGGAAAAAACGCTCGCGCTATTTGCAGAAATGGCGGCGCACTTAGCGGGGAATCAGCATGCGATACATCCACGGCTTTCGTGACGGCGGCGCCGCGGCGGCGCTCGCGCAGCTAATTGGCGCCGAAGTCGATTCCAGCCGCGAATATCATCTGATGGAATTCTGCGGTGGCCACACGCATGCCATCTTTCGCTACGGGGTAGAGGATTTGTTGCCGAAGAACGTGCGCTTGGTGCATGGCCCCGGATGCCCAGTGTGCGTGCTTGCGATGCCACGCTTGGATGCGGCCATCGAATTGGCCTCAAAGCCTAATGTCACGTTGGTGAGCTACGGCGATATGGTGCGGGTTCCTGCATCGCGTCGCCGCAGTTTGCTCAAAGCTCGTGCGCAAGGGGCGGATGTGCGCATGGTGTATTCGGCGCTCGAGACCTTGGACATCGCAGCAGCCCATTCAGAGCGCGAAATCGTCTTCTTTGCCATTGGATTCGAAACGACGACACCGGCCACGGCGCATTTGATCCTGGAGGCGCATCGTCGGGGTTTGCGAAATCTTACTGTCTACTGCAATCACGTGACCACGCCGGCCGCGATCCAAAGCATCCTAGACGCACCCGGAGCAGCAGGGGAGGACAATCAGGTCCGCATCGACGGCTTTATTGGACCCTCTCATGTCAGTGCCGTCATCGGCAGTGCGCCTTACGAGGCGTTTTCTGAGGTCTACCAAAAGCCGGTCGTGATCGCGGGTTTCGAACCTCTTGATGTGATGCAGGCCGTGTACATGTTGGTGAAGCAAATCAACGACGGGCGAGCCTGCGTCGAAAATCAATTCACGCGCGGTGTCACTCGCGACGGGAATCTTAAAGCGCAGGCCATCGTCGCTGAAGTTTTCGAGTTGCGGCAAAGTTTCGAGTGGCGCGGACTCGGTGAGTTGGCCCAGAGTGCCATGCGCATCAAATCCTCCTATGCCCAATATGACGCAGAGAAGCGGTTTGTCATGCAAGAGAGGCCCGTACGCGAAAACGCGGCCTGCCAGTGTCCGTCAATCATTCGGGGCATGAAGAAACCGACGGATTGCACCATCTTTGGCACGGTGTGCACCCCGCGCAGCCCCATCGGCTCTTGCATGGTCTCCGCCGAGGGAGTGTGTGCGGCTTATTACAAGTATCGGCGTATCCGAAGCAATGTTGTACTCGCCGCGGATGTGATCGGAATGCCTGCTTGAACCATGCGCAGCGGTGGGACATCGGCGGAAGCGTGCAGGGGGTTGGCTATCGACCCTACGTCTATCGTCTGGCGCGGTCTTTTAAGCTTACCGGATGGGTGCGCAACAACGCAGGCGCCGTAGAAATTCACGCCGAGGGCGACAGCGAGTGTCTGGACGCCTTTGCCGAAGCCTTGTTTTTGAGATCACCGCCGACCGCCAGGGCGCACCTGCTAGCGCGCAGGGTTGCTCCGCTTGAGTCAAACGCGGCATTCAGTATTCTGTCGAGCGCAGCAGACGGCGAGCGGCACGTAAGCGTGCCAATTGACCTGGCTAGCTGCGCGGATTGCGTAGCGGAATTGCACGATCCGGGGTCTCGCCGCCATCGATATCCTTTCATTAATTGCACTCAGTGCGGCCCGCGATACACCATCATCCGAGACTTGCCGTATGATCGCGGCAACACGACGTTATCAGAATTCGTCCTGTGTTCGACGTGCGCGCTCGAATACGCCACGCCCGAGGATCGTCGTTTTCACGCGCAGCCCTTAGCGTGTGCCGAGTGTGGACCGGGGATCCACTGGCAGGAAGCCGGCCACGAGACGGTACGCGAGGCCTGCGCTTTGGACGCGGCAGTAAAAGCGCTGCGCGCAGGAAAGATCATCGCCGTGCGTGGTGTCGGGGGGTATCATCTTCTGTGCGATGCGCGCTGCGAAACTGCGGTATTGCGCTTAAGGCACCGTAAGGGGCGGCCCGCGAAGCCGTTCGCCCTGATGGTGCCCTGGGCAGGAGAGGACGGTTTGGAGCAGGTGAAACTCCTCGCTAGTATAAGCCAGTCAGAGGCGGTGTCATTGTTGGACGTATCTCGTCCCATTGTGCTTCTGCCCCGCGATTCACGTGCGGCGATTTGTCCGTCCGTCTCGTTCGGCCTGCCCGACATCGGCGTAATGCTGCCCTACAGTCCGCTGCATCACCTATTGCTCGAGGACTTTGGTGCGCCGGTGGTGGCGACTTCGGGCAACGTGCGCGCTGAACCCGTCTTAACAGGTATCGGCGAGGCACAAGCACGATTGGCCTTCATCGCAGACGGCTTTCTGCATCACAACCGGCCGATTGCGCGTCCCGCAGAAGATCCGGTGGTTCGGATTGTCGCTGGGGTTGCGCGCCCTTTGAGAATGGGTCGCGGCACGGCGCCGTTCGAGGTAGAACTGGGCTATCGAATCGATATTCCGACTTTAGCGGTGGGTGCCTACCAGAAAAATACAATCGCTCTCGGGTGCGAAAACCGGGTAATCGTCTCGCCGCATCTCGGCGATCAATCGACACCGCGTGGCAGAGCGATCTTCGCCCAAACGATCAGGGACTTCGAAAGACTGTACGGAATCCTCCCAGGGCGGGTGGTGCACGATGCACACCCGCAGTTTCCCTCCACGCGCTGGGCGCTCGAAAGCCAGTTGCCCGCCACCGCGATTTGGCATCATCATGCGCATGCCTCCGCCGTGGCGGGCGAATATCGCATTGAGACACCGATGGTGTGTTTTACATGGGACGGCGTGGGGCTGGGGCCTGATCACACGCTGTGGGGCGGCGAGGCGCTGTTGGGGTTCCCGGGCAATTGGCGGCAAGTCGGGAGTTTTCTACCATTTAAGCTCCCGGGTGGTGAGCGAGCGGCGCGCGAGCCTTGGCGCTCCGCGCTGTCTCTTTGCTGGCAGTCGGGAATCCCCTGGAGAAAGGGCGAACTGCGTGGCGGCGCGTTGTTGCGCCAAGCGTTTGATCACAATTTGAACTCTCCCATGACGAGCTCTGTGGGTCGACTGTTCGATGCCGTGGCGGCGTTGACCGAAGTCTGCCTGGAATCGAGCTTCGAGGGCGAGGCAGCGATGCGACTTGAAGCGTTGTGCAAAAGCCCCGAAGAACCGATCGCCATGCCCTTGACGCGCGACGAGCATGCTATTTGGCGCAGCGACTGGCATCCTCTATTGGCCTCGATGTTGGACGGCTCGCAAACACAGAGCATCCGAGCGGCGCAGTTTCATTCGAGCCTGGCGCACACGCTGCTGGCGCAGGCGCTCGCAGTTCGCAACGAGACGCGAGTGAACTGCGTGGGACTGGCGGGCGGCGTATTTCAAAATCGCATCCTCACCGAACATGCCTTGCAATTGCTTACGGGGGCGGGATTCGAAGTCTTGATTCCGAAAGCTCTGCCGCTCAACGATGCGGCCATCAGTTTTGGTCAGATTATCGAGGCGAGAGCGCTCCATGCGGCAACCAACTGAGTTTCGAGACACTCACGTAAGTCTTGCACATGGCAACGGCGGAAACCGGATGCGTGAGCTGATTGAAGAGGTGTTCGCGCGCGTGCTTAAGAATCCATTTCTCGATACCACGACCGATGCGGTGGCGTTGCCTACGCCCATCGGGGAGGAGCTGGTGGTGACGACTGACGGGTTCACCGTCAAGCCGCTGGAGTTCCCCGGCGGGAATATCGGTTCGCTCGCAGTCCATGGAACCGTGAACGATTTAGCGGTCGTCGGAGCAATACCTCGATTCATGACCTTGAGCGTCTTTATCGAGGAAGGCCTTGATATTGCGGTGTTGCGCCGGGTGGCCGATGCCTTGGCGCAGGCCGCCAGTGCGTGTGGCGTCTCCGTGGTCGCGGGCGACACGAAAGTCGTTGGACGAGGGGAATGCGATGGTATCTATTTATCGACGACCGGCATCGGATTTAAGTCATCAGACCAGAGATTCGCGCTTGACAGGGTGAAAGTAGGGGATCAAATCCTGGTGAGCGGGACGGTTGGCGATCATGGCGCCGCAGTGATGCTCGCTCGCCAGGAATTTGGCTTTCGCGGCGACCTTAAATCCGATGCTGCGAGTGTCCTTGATGAAGCAAGAGCACTCATCGGCGTAGTGGGGCTTCGGTTCATGAGAGATCCGACGCGCGGCGGCTTGGCCACCGTAGCGCATGAGATCGCGCGTGCGACGGGCGCCGCCGTTCACCTTATCGAAGCCCAGATTCCCATCAACGATGCGGTTCATTCCGTGTGCGAACTGCTGGGATTTGACCCTCTTTACATGGCGTGTGAGGGCAGGATAGTCGCGGTGGTGGCACCTGAGGCGTGCGAGTCGGCGCTGAGCGCCTTGCGTCGCGTCGCACCGGCCGCCGCCCGGATTGGTGAAATCCGGCCCGACGGTCCTCAAGTCGTATTGGAGACTTCCTTTGGCGGACTGCGTTCGCTCGATGAACTGGAAGATGATCCGCTGCCTCGCATCTGTTGATTTCTCTTTCAGTTCGCAGAGCTGGCGTCACGCTCTGCTGACGACAGCAGCGTGCGTATGCAGCCTGCTGCCGACATGACCTCAGAACGGTAATAGAACGATGCAGAGCGCCCGCGCGGTTTCGCTCTACGACCTCCCGCGCGCCAAGTTCCGTGAAGCGTGGCGGGAATGTGCGCTAATAGTCGGCCATGATCAATGCTCAACTCGCAAGTCACCAGCGCTGCATCCAGCATATAGTTCGCCACAACGAATCGAAGCACGGAGAGTCTAGCTATCCGGGCAGTCGAAAAACCATCAAATTGTGGGATAACGGCGGCCAATCATGACCGCCATCCTATCAGTGGCTCTGGAGTTCGTCCGAAAGGACGATTTCGCCATATGTCGTCGACTGCTGCACCTCGCCGACGAGATTTTCGCCCCGTACGAAGCTCGCAGATTTGAAAAATGTGCAATGCACTTATGTCGACAATGTGTGCATGATCGCCAAAGTCCAATAGCAGCGCGGCACTGACGGAAAGCTTGCCTCCGACACATCTCATCTGTACGGTAGCGGACATCACTTGATCGCCCTAACTACCGAGTCGGGCGCTATGCCAGGCTTGTCTCTCTGCCAAAATGTGTGTTGTGACTCCTCCGATGCGCCCAGGGATCCCCGTGAACAACCCGTCGCCTTCGCAGAACCATTTACTCGCCCAACTGCCACCGGCAGAGAGGGGGCGTTGGTGGCCACAATTGGAATATTTCGATCTGCCGCTGGGTCAAGTGGTGTATGAGGCGGGTAGCACGCTGAGCCATGTCTATTTCCCGACAACCGCCATTGTTTCTCTCCTCTATGTGATGGAAAGCGGCGCCTCCGCCGAAATCGCCGTGGTGGGTAACGAGGGTATCATTGGCATTTCGCTCTTTATGGGCGGTGAGTCCACGCCGAGCCGAGCCGTCGTACAGAGCGCCGGTAGCGCCTTTCGCTTAAAAGCGCAGTTGATGAAGGATGAATTCGACAAGGCAGGTCCGGTGCTGCATCTTTTGCTGCGGTACACCCAGGCCCTCATTACACAGATGTCGCAAACCGCGGTGTGCAATCGGCACCACTCCTTGGACCAGCAGCTATGTCGCTGGCTGCTCTTAAGCCTGGATCGTCTGCAGGGTAACGAACTCGTGATGACGCAGGAGCTGATCGCCAACATGCTCGGTGTGCGCCGCGAGGGAGTCACTGAGGGAGCTCTCAAACTGCAAAAGGCGGGCCTCATTCGGTATGCGCGCGGCCATATCACCGTGCTCGACCGCGAAGGGTTGGAGACACGCAGTTGTGAGTGCTATGCGGTGGTCAAAAAGGAATACGGCCGACTCCTGCCAGAACAACTCGCTAGTTAGACCCGCGCGATTGCCCTGGATGTGCGTTAGCAGACGGTAAGATCGCAGCACGTGCCGCACACTGAGCCATGTTTCAGTGGAGTGCGGTATTGACCACTGCTAAAAATCACCTAATCGAACTGCTGCCACCCAAAGAGCGGCTGCATTTATTGAGCCTTACCGAGCCCGTGCAACTGGTTCAGTCTGTCGTATTGAGTGAAGTGGGCACCCCGACCCGACACATCTATTTTCCTGTCGAAGGGTTTATTTCGTTGGTGACCTCAATCGAGGGAAAGCCGGTTCTTGAAGTGGGGATGGCCGGCCGGGAAGGCATGTTGGGCGCGCAAGTCGCCTTGGGGGTTCCCAGTCAACCCATGCACGCCCTGGTCCAAGGGCCCGGTTCCGCGTTGCGCATAGGGCTTAAGGTCTTTCAAGAAGAGCTTGGACGCAATACTGCGCTGAAACCGCTGCTCGACCGCTATATCTACGTACTGATGGGCCAGCTCGCCTCATCGGCGGCGTGTACGCGATTTCACGAAATCAATCCGCGTCTCGCTCGCTGGCTTTTGATGATGCAGGATCGCGCACATAGCAATGCTTTCGGCGTAACTCACCAATTTTTGGGCTTTATGCTCGGCGTGCGCCGGGTTAGCATTACCGCGGCGGCCGGCGCGTTGCAAAAAAAAGGCTTGATCGAATACCACCGCGGCCAAGTAACCGTCCTGAACCGAAAAGGCCTAGAAGCCGCGAGCTGCAGTTGTTATGCCGACGACCGACGAGTCTACGCTCGGATCATGCATTAGATCTGCTTGTGGCGTGCCGATCTATGCCGACCGTCAAGTGACTCGGATGATCGCGTCGGTGGGCTGGGCAAGCGTGGCGTCAGGAACATTGTCGATCCGGACGTCGCCGGCGGCACACAATCTTGCGCGGCGCCTGTTCGGCGGGGTCGTCGGATCAGATCACTCGCGGCTTGAGGCATTTGATGCACGCAATGTCCTCGCTTGTCGAAGATTGAAGTCCTGTCACTTAGCTCGACCACCGACTGGGTTGACCCGTTGAGCGCGATGCACTGCACTTGTCTTGCCTGCGGCTATTTTGCTCCTGCAGGCTGTCGCATGCGAGTTGGCATGCAATGCGGACCATCCGGCTTCGAAGGCGCTAAAGCCGAATCGAGCTGCAACCCTTGTCGGTGATCAATGATGTCTTCGCACTTTGTGGATATCCGCAGATCGCGTCCTATCTGCAGTTGACGATGTCCTAAATCGGATTCTGCAAAGTCCGAGTCTATCTTTTTGCGAGTTTCACGATTTTGGCGCATCCGATTTAGGACAGCATTAACTGCCAGAATGGCGCAAATGCGACGTATTGTGGACAACGACGCAATTGGACCACTTTGCTTGATGAACGATGCCCCGAGGCTTGTTTTGCTGGGTCTCGGTGCAACCGAGCGAGGACATTAATTCATGACATTGTGGACATTATCTGGTGACATCCACACAAAGGATGCGTGCGATTAAGGCCATTAGCAGATAGGGCAGCGGCTCTCGTGTTGCGGGGCGACAATCACGACTATTCAGTGCGGTGGCACGATTAGAAAAGAGAGGTGTGCAGCGGAACACTTCCCATATCCGCGACTTTGGGCAGCAATCGATCATATTCCGTTTTAACGACCTCGTAGCATTCGCAGCTGCGCTCCTCAAGGCCTTTGCGATCGAGCACGGTGATCCGACCGCGTGCGTAACGAATCAGTCCCGCCTCTTGTAACTTAAGAGCGCCTTCGGTCACCCCTTCACGGCGCACACCGAGCATGTTGGCAATGAGTTCTTGAGTCATCACAAGATCGTAGCCTTCCAATCGGTCTAAGCTCAGGAGCAACCAGCGGCACAGTTGCTGATCGAGCGAGTGGTGGCGATTACATGCCGCGGTTTGCGTCATTTGCGTAATCAGCGCCTGGGTGAATCGCAGCAACAAATGAAGCACAGGACCATTCTGGTTAAAGCCGTCTTTCATCAATTGGCCTTTCAACCGATAGCCATCGCCGGCACTCTGCACCACTCCCCGGCTCGGGGTGGATTGGCCCCCCATAAAGAGGGAAATGCCTACCATGCCCTCATTTCCGACCACCGCGATCTCGGCGGAGGCGCCGTCATGCATGACATGAATGAGGGAGACAATTGCGGTGGTGGGGAAATACACATAACTCAGCGTAATGCCCGATTCATAGAGGACCTGCCCGAGGGGCATCTTGATGAGTTCCAAGTGCGGCCGCCAGCGTTCAAACTCCGCTTTCGGCAGCGCCGCGAGAAGATGATTCTGGACGGGGTTGGGCGCGGTGGCCATCAGCGGGTACCTCCGAACCGGGTGAGAGGTAGGGAACGCGTTTGCACTAAAGATCTCAATGGGTCGTTCACAGAGTCGCCTCATATGTTCGCTGCCGAACACACGCCAGATTGTAGGCTTAAAGGCGAGAACGCGTGTAGTTCTTATCTGTAGGCCTCTCCATCTAGGTTTTGCGGGCCTAAGTGGTCTAGCGCACGGACGATTTTGTAGGAACCCGCCTACAGTTCGACATGGCCACTTTAGTGTGGCCCTGGAGCGCCCAAGCAGAGACATTGGATTTTAGTGGCAGGTACCACCGTGTTTTACCGCTCAGAAGGCAGTTGGTTTTACCGCGCAAAATCCCAAAATTAGGAATTATGGACGACACTCTCAAGGGCATTGCCAAGGACGTTCACGCGGTGAGCCGGATTGCGGCCGTTCCCGCGTTGTTAAGGGTGCTGTGCGCGGTGACTGGTATGGGATTTGCAGCGGTAGCGCGCGTGACGCAGGACCGTTGGACGGCCTGCGCCGTGCAGGATGAGAGCAAATTCGGTTTAAAGGCTGGTGGCGAGCTGGATGTCGATGCGACCCTCGGTCGAGAAGTTCGGCAATCTCGCATCCCGATCGTGATCGAACATGCAAGTGCTGACCCCGCCTTGCGTAAAAATCACTCGCCCTCGCTTCACATCGAGAGCTACGTCTCGGTGCCCATCGTCATGTCAGGCAACCGATACTTTGGCAACCTCTGCGCGATCGGTCGACAGCCTGCTTCGGTCGCAGAGCCGCGCATTCTCTCGATGTTCACGGAGTTTGCCGAGCTCATTGCATTGGAATTGGGTCACGAGCGGCGGCGCGAGCAGGAGCACATAGCGCTCCTCGATGAGCGGGCAGCCGGAGAGTTGCGCGAACAATTTATCGCCGTTCTCGGTCACGATTTGCGTAATCCCTTGCACGCGGTTAGCGCGAGTGGGGAGCTACTGGCACGAAAACTTACCGACCCCGCCCTGTTAGAGGTGGCGGGACGGATAAAGACCAACAGCCGGCGCATGTCTGCCCTGATCGATGATGTACTCGATTTCGCGCGCGGCCGCCTCGGCGGTGGCATCGAGGTTCAGTTGCATGAGGTCAAGAATATCGAGCAGGCGCTGGACGCGGTGATCCGTGAGCTTCAAGACGCGCAACCTCACTGCCAGATCACCTCCACCATCAGCGTCACTCGCGCAGTGGTTTGCGATTTGGCTAGACTCCAGCAGGTCGCCTCCAATCTCTTGGGCAATGCGCTCACCCACGGATCCCCGGCACTCCCGGTCCAGCTGAAGGCCATGGAAGATGGCGATGAATGGGTGCTCGAAGTGTGGAATTCCGGCGATCCAATTCCGGCCGCATGCATCGACAAAATATTTGAACCCTTCTGGCGACACGCCACCTCCGGCAGCCGCAACGGCCTAGGGTTAGGCCTGTACATTTCCTCGCAAATCGTCAAGGCTCACGAAGGCAGGCTCACTGTGTCATCGACCCGAGAATTCGGGACCCGCTTCACCGCACGGTTTCCGGGAGGTCTTGTGCCAACCTCGCCATTACTTCGGGCAGCCACAATGGGCGATATCACTCGCCCCCAGATGAATGGACATTCAGCCGCTCAACCACGTCTGGCGATTCATATATAGGGTGCCGCCAAGAGAGCCAGCCAGTCGGCCCGTCTCGCTAGCGAGCTAGCCGGCTATTTGGTAATCGCAGTGAGCGCTCGCGGCAATGGCATCCACGCTGTTAAAACAGTCGCTCCTGACTCTGTCTTGGAGATCTCCACCTTGCCGCCGAGACTTCGGATCCTATGTCGCATTGACGCGAGGATTATTTGTCGATTTCAGTATTCCTTGGCCAAACTTTTAAACTTTCAGCATTCCATGGCCACTAATCCCGGAAAGTGTGTTGAGGCGAGGAAAGCGGCTCAAAGCCGCGAGCTGAAATGTTTGGTCACAAAATGCTGATGTCGACAGAAGCCGCGGCCCTTGCCGGTCTTGGCATGATTCAGGCACCAATTCTTGGGATTGGCCGATACTTGGAGAATGGAACGCTGGTGGAAGAATTTACCCGACTTTCGTCGCCGATCGCTTGCCGTGTCCATCGTAGTAGCACATCGACGCAACCTATCACGCCGAGTGCGCGCATTTATGAAGTGGATCGAAAATGTGCTGGCACCGCCTCTAGAATGACGATACGTACAGCTCGTCGCACGCGCCAGGTAAGAAATACTATTGAGAAGGGAGTCGCTTTCACAATTGGCAGATAACGTGCCTGGTAACCACCGTAACCCAGGATTTGTGGTACGTGCAGATGCCCGAATATTTGGACGCGATCTCCAGAACCCGAGCTAGTTTGATTTCGACGACGCTTGTTGAGTCTGATCCTCATGTAGTTTCCAAACGATTGGAATTTTAGAATTTTAGTCGCGGTTTCGTAGGGTACGCCCTCATTTGCGGCCGCGCACCGCCCCTAGGCATGCGTTGTCGAGCCTCGAAAAACGCGTGCTGATCGCTATACGTTTTGGAGTAACCAGGCCATTGGTCGAAACTGTTACCTCGACGACGCATCGGCCCTGTTCGTTATTGGCCTTCGACGCGAGAGGGTAAAACTCCTCGCCACAATCCTAAAGGGATGCGCGGGATCGACGAATCCCATGAGTTTCGCTTTGAGCGCCCGCCGAATTTAACCCCCTGCTGTATTTATGTGCGGCATCGTACCCGGTGCAAATTGTCTAGTTTCCGCTCTGCCGTAAGGCGTCGCTGTTCTCGTTTGGTTCTCCACTTCGCTACGTCAGCGGGGCGCTCGCAGCAGCTTAAAACCCGGGTTCCGCTTTTTGGGGCAAACGGTATACGTTACACTCGATAATTGGGCGGTTATCGCATCGACCGCCAATTGACTTCTATCTAGTGAATGCGCCCGGCATCCAAGTCCCCAGTGATTCGTCGAAAGGCGGCATCAAACTTCTGAGGATAATCAGGATCAGAAAAACGACGCCGGAGGGTGATGCAGTGCTCTGTC
>Ga0302176_10000490_pt1 | contig 23615 bp, 16 predicted proteins | sample I_Palsa_E1_1_FD_198787 | JGI IMG/M metagenome (GOLD analysis project Ga0302176, IMG submission 198787) | Peat permafrost microbial communities from Stordalen Mire near Abisko, Sweden - I_Palsa_E1_1 | ecosystem: Environmental > Terrestrial > Soil > Palsa > Peat permafrost | place: Sweden...
ATGACACCATGATCCAGGCGCAGGCAGGGGCCACCGACTTCCAGGAGAACATGGAAGCGATGAAGCACAACTTCCTCCTGCGCGGGTATTTCAAGAAGCGCGGCTACGAAGACTCCGCCGAGTTGGCCAAGGATGAAGTCGAAGCCCTGCCGCAGAGCGCACCAACCCAGCAGTTTACGTTTTCGGCGAAGCAGCTTTTCGATAAGCAGGATTCTTCCAAACTGAAGAACCAGAAATCCCTGAACGCAGCCGGCGAGTACCTGGCAAACAACCGGTTCGGGTTTGCGGTGGTCATGGCCTCCACCGGCATGGAAGGCGATAGTCAGAAAGATTTGGTGCTAACGCAAGCCCGGGCCATGGTTGTGCGTGAGTATCTGGTCGAGAACTTCGGATTTGACGATAGCCAGCTCAAAACTCTGGGAATGGGCAAGCAGAGTGACACGAATTCGGACGCTGGCTGGGGTACGGTGCAGATTTCCATCTATCCAGCGGGAACCGAAATCCCTCCGGGCAAGCAAGGGCAGGCGGCTGTCTCGTCCAAAACAGCCTCGGACCAACCGGTCCAAACTTCGACGGCCACAACCACGAAACCGCAGTAGGGACTGCCGCAACGGCGAAGCAGAAATGCCTCGCATGTGCGGAGCTATTCCATGAGCGGTACAATGCTTGGGATTCGGGCCTTAGAAAAGGAGATTCCGATTGACCGCTGATACCAACGAGCATGCAGCCGTCGGTCCCGACCATCAACTCCCCGCTTATGTTTCTCGACGTAAGTCTGTGCGGTTCCTCATATGGGGTCTGTTGCTTCTGGTCCTTGTGCTGGTGATCGTGCTGGTCTGGCACCACCACGAGGAAGCCAAGAAAAAGGCCGCCGCCGCCGCGCGACCCGCCCCTGGGATCACCACTACTACCGTGACGGCTCAAAAGGGCAACATCGGCGTGTATCTCGACTCAATCGGTACGGTCACCCCCGTCTATACCGATTCGATCACCAGCCAGGTGAATGGCCTGATCGTTGCCGTGCACTATAAGGAGGGCCAACTTCTAAAGAAGGGCGATCCGCTGGTTGATATCGATTCGCGTCCCTACCGCGCCAATCTTTTACAGGCGCAAGGCGCTCTCGAGCGCGACCAGAACATTCTCGCCCAGGCGCAGATGGACTTGGAACGCTACCGTTCCGCTTGGGCGCGCAACGCCATTGCAAAACAAATTCTAGACGACCAGGAAAAGCTTGTGCTGCAGGACGAAGGCACCGTAAAGAACGATCAGGGAACGGTGCAATATGACCAGATTCAGGTCGAGTACTGCCATATCACCGCTCCCATCGCCGGCCGCGTGGGCTTGCGGCTGGTGGACCCGGGCAACGTGGTGCAGTCCGCCGGAACCGTGACCCTCGCGGTCATTACTCAGGTCGAACCCATCACCGTAATTTTCACGATACCGGAGGACAGTTTGGGTCCAGTGGAAGCTCGCCTCCGCAAGAAGGCCAAACTTGCCGTGGATGCCTTTGACCGCACGGCGCAAACAAAGATCGCCAGCGGAAAGCTGCTCACGCTTGACAACCAGATTGACACGACAACGGGAACGGTAAAAGGGCGATCGCTCTTCGACAACAAGAACGATGCACTCTTTCCAAACCAGTTTGTGAACACGCGGCTGCTGGTGAATACGCTACAGGGCGTCACGGTGATTCCAGCGTCGGCCATTCAACAAAACGGCCAGGCGTCATTCGTTTATGTGATTCAAGACAACATCGCCCATCTTCGCACCGTAAAACCGGGAGTTACAGACGGCGGCATGACGCAGCTTGACGGCCTCAACGCCGGAGACGTGGTCGCCAACAGCAGCTTCGATAAGTTGCAGGACAACGCCAAAGTTGCCGTTTCGAACCCTGGTGCGAACAAGCCTGCCGCAACCGGCGCGAACGGGAGCAGCGTCCCGTGAGTCCATCTCGTCCGTTTATCTTGCGGCCAGTTGCCACCTCTTTGTTGATGGCTGCAATCCTGCTGGTCGGTCTGGTTGGCTTTTCACAACTGCCTGTTTCCGCACTGCCGGAAGTCGACTATCCCACCATTCAGGTGCTCACGTTTTATCCAGGGGCCAGCCCGACCGTGATGGCAACGACGGTGACGGCGCCACTGGAGCGCCAATTCGGCGAGCTGCAGGGCCTGAGCCAGATGACCTCCACCAGCTCCGGCGGCACCTCCGTCATCGTGTTGCAGTTCAACCTCGCGCTAAATATCGACGTAGCCGAAGAAGAGGTGCAGTCTGCGATCAACGCGTCGCAGAGTCTTCTGCCCTCCATTCTGCCTGCGCCGCCGACCTACAGTAAGACCAATCCCGCCGACGCCCCGGTGCTCACGCTGGCCATCACCTCAAGTTCCATGCCGCTCTCTCAGGTCGAGGACCTTGTCGACACCCGCCTTGCGCCTAAGATTTCGCAGCTCAACGGCGTCGGCCTTGTAACCATCAGCGGCGGCCAAAAACCCGCCGTCCGCATTCAGGCCAACCCCACGGCTCTGTCTTCCTACGGCATCAACATGGAAGATCTGCGCACCGCGCTGACTGCGGCCAGCGTGAACGCAGCCAAAGGAAATTTCGACGGGCCGCGCCAGGATTACCAGATCGACGCCAACGATCAACTCGTCACCAGCGACGACTATCGGAAAGTTGTCGTTGCCTACCGTAACGGCGCACCCGTAATGCTGACCGACGTAGCAGGCATCGTGAACGGCGTAGAGAACAACAATCAGGCGGCCTGGATGAATCAGACCCCCGCGGTCATTCTGAACGTGCAACGCCAGCCTGGGGCCAACACAATCAGCGTGGTCAAGAGCATCAAGCAATTGTTGCCGCAACTGGAAGCCAATCTGCCCACGGGCATTCAAGTAACTGCGCTCACCGACCTTACCACCGCGATTGAGGCTTCGGTTTCCGACGTTGAGTTCGAACTGCTGCTTACGGTCGGACTCGTCGTGCTGGTCATCTTCCTCTTCCTGCGGAGTCTCTACGCCACCATTATTCCGAGCGTGGCTGTGCCCTTGTCACTGGTTGGCACCTTCGCGGCGATGTACATCCTGGGATACAGCCTGGATAACTTATCGCTGATGGCGCTCACCATCTCCACCGGCTTTGTTGTGGACGATGCCATCGTGATGATCGAGAACATCTCGCGCTACATCGAAGAGGGCGATCCTCCCATGGAAGCGGCGCTTAAGGGCGCGGAGCAGATTGGCTTTACCATTCTCTCTCTGACCGTCTCGCTCATCGCCGTATTGATTCCTCTGTTATTCATGGGCGACGTGGTGGGGCGGCTCTTCCGCGAGTTTGCCGTGACGCTCGCCGTCACCATCGTCGTTTCGGCGGTGGTATCCCTCACGCTCACGCCCATGATGAGCGCGCGAATCTTGCGGCACCAGCCGAAAGAGCAGCAGGGCCGTATCTATCGAGCCTCTGAACGCGCCTTCGAGGGTATGATCGCCTTCTATGGCCGGACGCTGAAGTTTGTCCTTGGATACCAGACGATCACGCTGTTCGTCGCATTGGCCACGCTGCTGCTTACGGTTTTCCTTTACATCATCATCCCCAAGGGATTTTTCCCGGTGCAGGACACAGGCGTGATCCAGGGCATATCGCAAGCGCCCCCGGCGATTGGCTCGAAAGCCATGGCCGAGAAACAACAGGACCTTGCGAAAGTGGTTCTGGCTGACCCCGCCGTCGAAAGCCTCTCGTCGTTTATCGGCGCCGATGGCACCAACACAACGACCAACAGCGGAAGAATGTCAATCAATCTCAAGCCGCTCGACCAGCGCAAGATGAGCGCTTCCGACGTGATCCGCCGGCTCAACTCAAAACTGGACCAGGTTCAAGGGATACAGCTGTTCATGCAACCGGTTCAGAACATTTCGGTGGACGACCGCGTGAGCCGCACGCAATACCAGTACACGCTTGAAGACCCCAATGCGGATGAACTCAACGACTGGACGAACCGCTTTGTCGGCCGACTGAAGCAACTGCCGGAACTGGAGGATGTCGCCACCGATCAGCAGCCAGGCGGGCTGGCCATATCCCTGGTGATTGACCGGATCACGGCCTCTCGATTTGGTATCGCGCCCTCGACCATCGATAACACCTTGTATGACGCCTTCGGTCAGCGGCAGATCAGCACGATGTACACCCAGGTGAATCAGTATCACGTTGTTCTCGAGAGTCAGCCGCAGTTTCAACTGGACCCCAACAAGCTGAATCATCTCTACATCCAGTCCAATGCCTCTTCCGGCGCGACCGGAACGGGGGCGTCCACCTCATTCGCGTCCTCAGGATCATCCTCCGCGGGGTCGAATGCGGTGACGACCTCCGCACTACTCACCCCGTCGGCAAATACTCTGACTCCTCCTCTCAACGCGCTCTCGTCGGGTATCTCCTCCACCTCGAATAATGGAGCGAACTCTGCAGGCGCCACTAGCTCAGTTACCAGCAGTGCTGTTCCGTTGAGCGCTTTCTCGCACTTTGAAAAGACCACGGAGGCGCTCTCGATCAACCACCAGGGCCAATTTCCGGCGATCACCGTATCGTTCAATCTCGCGCCGAGCGCTGCACTGGGCGAGGCCATTACGGCGGTCGACAAAGTGCAGAAGGACATGCGCATGCCTGCCAGCCTGCAGGCCGGTTTTCAAGGCACGGCGGCGTCTTTCACCAATTCGCTATCCAATGAGCCTTTGCTCATTCTGGCCGCGTTGGTCACGGTATACATTGTGCTTGGAGTCTTGTACGAGAGTTTTATCCACCCGATTACGATTCTCTCTACGCTGCCGTCAGCGGGCGTCGGCGCTTTTCTCGCTCTGATTCTTTTTCACCAGGATTTGAGCGTGGTCGCGATCATCGGCATCGTTCTGTTGATCGGAATTGTGAAAAAGAACGGCATCATGATGGTCGACTTTGCGCTGGAAGCCGAGCGGAAGCACGGTAAAAATGCGACCGATGCAATCTACGAAGCTTGCTTGCTCCGCTTCCGCCCCATCATGATGACCACCATGGCTGCGCTGCTCGCGGGGCTGCCGCTGGCGCTTGGAACCGGATTCGGTTCCGAATTGCGCCGGCCGCTCGGCATTGCCATGGTGGGCGGACTGCTGCTGAGCCAGGCGCTCACGCTGTACACCACGCCCGTCATCTACATTTTTTTTGACAATCTGGCGCAGCGCTTTGCGCACAAGGTGGACAAGCAGGAAGCCGGAGGCGCGGAACTGGCGGGACCCGCATGAACATTTCCGCACCCTTCATTCACCGGCCCGTGGCTACCACGCTGCTCACGGTGGCGATTGCCCTCGCCGGAGCGATTGCGTTTCAGGTGCTGCCGGTTGCGCCCCTGCCCGAGGTCGACTTCCCGACAATCTCAGTCGGCGCCAGCCTGCCTGGCGGTAGCGCGGATATTATGGCGTCCTCCGTCGCCACTCCGCTGGAACGGCAGTTCGGCCACATTGCGGGCGTCACGGAGATGACCTCCGCCAGCACGCTCGGCAGCACATCGATCACGATTCAATTTGACCTCAGCCGCGACATCGATGGCGCCGCGCGCGACGTCGAAGCCGCCATCAACGCGGCGCGAACCTATTTGCCCGCCAACCTGCCGGGCAATCCAACCTATCGCAAGGTCAATCCCGCCGATGCGCCGATCATGATTCTCGGCCTGACTTCAGACAAATTCGGCCCCGCCAAACTGTATGACGAAGCTTCGACTGTGATAGAGCAGAAGTTGTCGCAGATACAGGGCGTAGGGCAGGTTGTTGTCGGCGGTGGCGCCTTACCGTCCGTGCGTGTGGACGCAAATCCCACGCAATTGGCCAGCTATGGACTTACCCTTGCCAACTTGCAATCCGTGCTGAGCTTGCAGAACGCTGATCTGGCTAAAGGCCAGATCACGGATGGTATGCAGACCGCGGACATCCTGGCCAACGACCAGATCTCTGTCGCCCAGGACTACAAGCCGCTCATCGTTGGGTATAACAACGGCGCGGCCGTCCACCTGTCCGACGTCGCGCAGGTGACGGACTCGGTGGCTAACGTCCGTGCCGCTGGCTATTTGAACGGCAAGCGCGCGGTTACCGTCATCATCTTCCGCCAGCCCGGCGCCAACATCATTAACACGGTCGACGGCATACGCGCGCAACTTCCGTCTATCCAGGCAACCATTCCGCTCGGGATCGAGACCACCATCGTTCTGGACCGCACCACTACCATCCGCGCTTCTGTCAGTGACGTCGAGAGGACGCTGCTCATTTCCATCGGCCTCGTCATCGTTGTGGTGTTTGTTTTCCTGCGCAATGGCCGTGCCACGCTCATTCCCGCGGTCGCTGTGCCGGTCTCGCTGATCGGCACGTTCGCGGTGATGTATCTGTTCGGATACAGCCTCGACAACCTCTCGCTGATGGCCATGACCATTGCCACGGGATTTGTCGTGGATGACGCCATCGTGGTGATGGAAAACATCGCGCGCCACCTGGAAGACGGCATGAAGCCCTTTGCCGCGGCTCTGAAAGGTGCCGAAGAAATTGGTTTCACCGTCTTCACCATCAGCATTTCGCTCATTGCCGTCTTTATCCCTCTTCTGATGATGGGCGGAATCGTTGGGCGGCTCTTCCGCGAGTTTGCCGTTACACTCTCGACCGCCGTTTTTGTGTCCATGCTCATTTCCCTCACCACGACTCCGATGATGTGCGCCTATCTTTTGAAGAACGAGCGCACGGAAAAACATGGGCGCGTCTACATGGCTACCGAACACTTCTTTGACTGGGTGCTGTCGTTGTATCGCGGCAGCCTGCATTGGGTGCTCGACCATCCGACTCCCACCCTGGTGGTGCTGTTCATCACCATAGCGCTCAATGTTGTGCTGATCGTCAAGATACCCAAGGGCTTTTTCCCGGTGGAGGACACGGGAGCGATTAATGGTAGCGTACGCGGTCCACAGGATTCATCCTTCCCGGCGATGGATACCTCCATCCGGCAGATCGGCGCAGTGATCAAGAATGATCCTGCGGTCGCGAATGTGATTGCGTTTACCGGAGGCGGCGGGGCCACTAATACCGGCTCCCTCTACGTTGCGCTCAAGCCGCTGGGGGATCGCAAGTCGAGTGCTACGCAGGTCATCAACCGCCTGCGCCCCCAATTGAACCGTCTGCCGGTGGCATCCGCGTTCCTCCAATCCGTCCAAGATCTGCGCATCGGCGGCCGCTCCAGTAACGCCATGTACCAGTACACGATCCAATCCGACAATGTGCAGGATCTTTCCAAGTGGGCGCCGGTCATACTGAATCAGATGCAGCACCTGCCCGGCTTGCAGGACGTGAGTTCAGACCAGCAGAATGGCGGTCTTGATGAGGTAATGAATTATGATCGCGTCACTGCGGCCAAGCTTGGCCTCACCGCACAGTCGCTGGACTCCACGTTGTACAGCGCATTCGGCCAGTCGGAAGTATCCATCATCTATACGCAATTGAATCAGTATTACGTCGTGCTGGAAGTGGCTCCCCAGTATTGGCAAAGCCCGGAGGGATTGCACGACATCTACCTTCAGTCGTCCGGCAGCGGTAACATCCCGCTGCTCACAGTGGCCAAGGGGCAAGCCAACACCACACCGCTGGCCGTCAATCATACGGGCCTATTCCCCTCGGTGACCGTCTCCTTTAACCTCGCGTCGAACGTGTCTTTGAGCGATGCCACGTTGGCCATCAGCCAGATGCAGAAGCGCCTGGGGACGCCCTCCACGCTGCAAGGCTTTTATGCCGGCACGCTGCAGGCCTACCAGCAATCTCTGAGCACCGAGCCTATTCTGATCGTGACGGCGTTGCTGGCGGTGTACATCGTTCTTGGCATCTTGTATGAAAGCCTGGTTCACCCCCTGACCATCATCTCGACTCTGCCGTCGGCCAGCGTAGGCGCGATGCTGGCATTGCTGCTCTTTAAGCAGGATCTGAACGTTATCTCCATCATTGGCATTGTGCTGCTGATCGGAATCGTTAAAAAGAACGCCATCATGATGATCGATTTCGCTCTTCAGGCGGAACGCCTGGAAGGGAAAAATCCCATCGACTCGATTTTTGAAGCCTGCATGTTGCGCTTCCGTCCAATCCTGATGACGACGATGGCCGCGTTATTGGGCGCCCTGCCGTTGGCGCTGGGGACCGGCACGGGATATGAGCTTCGCCGCCCGCTTGGCATCACGATTGTCGGTGGGCTGATCTTGAGTCAGTTGCTCACGCTGTATACCACGCCGGTCGTCTACCTGGCATTCGACCGGCTCCGGCTGCGCATGGCGGGAAAACAGCGCAACGCCGTCCTCGGCTCGGAAGGCCACCTTGCACGGTGAATTGAGATGAATTGTTCGTTACGCAGAAACCTTATGAAGATTTTCAGGCGAAAAACAGTGAACGTCCCCGCTTGGATGTGTGCGGCGGCGCTCGCGTTAATGTCATCGGGCTGCGTCGTCGGGCCGAAATACCACCCGCCCGCACCGCAGGCGCCCGCTGCCGTCTACAAAGAATCACCCACGCCGACCCAGGAAACTGGACTCTGGACGGTCGCGCAACCCGCGGATGCGAAGCTGCGCGGCAAGTGGTGGGAGATTTTCAGCGACCCTGAATTGAACGCTCTCGAAGAACAGCTGGATATCGACAACCAGAACATCAAACAATACTTCGAGAACTTCATGGAAGCCCGTGCAGTAGTGCGCGAGGCCCGCTCGCAATATTTTCCGACGTTGTCGGCTGCTCCCGCGGTCACCCACTCGCGAGCCTCGGCAAATCTGGGGGCGCCCACCACCAGCACAACCGGCGCTGCCACCACTACAACCACCAGCCCGCAACTGCAAAGCACTCTCTACACACTGCCGCTAGAAGCCTCCTGGGAGCCCGACCTCTGGGGCAAGGTCCGCAACACTGTCCGCCAAGCCCAGTACGCCGCCCAGGTCAGCGCGGCCGATCTTGAGAGCGAGCGTCTGACCGAGCAGGCCAGCCTGGCGGAGTATTTTTTCGAGATTCGTGGCCAGGACCAACTGCAAGAAATCTTCAACGAAACGGTGGACGCAGATCAGAAGGCTTACGAATTGACGAAGTCACTCTATGAAACCGGAATCGACGACCAGATCTCGGTGGTCGAAGCGGAGACTACGCTGCGCAGCGCGCAAGCGGGAGCCACCAATGTGGGAGTCGCGCGAGCCCAGTACGAGCACGCGATCGCGGTTCTGGTCGGCAAGGCAGCTTCGAATTTCTCGATTCCCGTCAGGCCAATGACGGTTGCTCCGCCGCCGATTCCCGTCGGCGTGCCCTCGGAACTGCTGGAGCGCCGGCCTGACATCGCTGCCGCCGAACGCACCATGGCCGAAGCCAACGCGGCGGTCGGCATCGCTTACGCGGCCTATTATCCGAACTTGACTTTGAGCGCCGAAGGCGGCTTCGAGAGTTCCGCCTTCCATAATTGGCTCTCCTGGCCAAGCCGCTTCTGGTCCGTCGGATCGTCGGTCTCGGAAACCATCTTCGATGCCGGCCTGCGCCGCGCGACTGTTCAACAATACGTGGCCACCTACAATGCCGATCTCGCCAGCTACCGTCAGACGGTGCTTGCCGCATTTCAAAACGTGGAAGATTCTCTTGCCGAAGTCCGCATCTTATCCAAGGAGATCCAGCAGGAACAGCAGGCGGTGAGTTCCGCTCAAACCTATCTCAAACTGGAACAGGCACGTTACGACACTGGCGTCGATCCCTACGTTGACGTGCTGATTGCCCAGACCACGGTGCTGGCGGACCAGCAGACTCTGAATGCTCTTCAGGTGCAACAGATGGCTTCCGCCGTAGCATTAGTGGAGGCCCTGGGCGGTGGATGGGACCGTTCCCAATTGCCCAGCACACATCAGGTGACGCAAAAGCCGGCGAGGACGGACACAACCATCGAACGGTAGGATGAATCCGCCCGAAGCGCGTTGTGGCCGGCCGGAATCGCTTCCGGCCAGCCACAAAAAACCTGCCTCTAACCAGCTCCTGTTTGAATTACTGCTTGTCTTCTCTCGCTTCCGCGATGTGGGCCTGGTGGCCCGCTTCGGATACAGCCTTCACAAACGCGTCCCCGCTTGCGGGTGTTGTGGCCTTACCCGAAAGAATGCTGCGGAACATCATGTGGTGGCCATAAATAGCGCGAGTCGAGTCGTTGTCCTGCTCGATTACCGCGCCTTCCAACGTCAGGCCGGCGAACACGCCCTTCGAGCGCGAGTAAGTTAGCACTTCAGTGTTCAGCATCCAGTCCGTTCCGGCGGATGCATGGCGGCCTACCGGGCCCGCTGCAACCGATCCTTCACCGGTAAGTTCGAACTTGCTGGAAAGCAGATGCTGCAAACCACGGTCGTTCATCACCAGCATGACCAGGTCCACGCCTTCGACTCCGATCTGCAATCCCCAACTGCCACCGCCAATTGAGACGAATGCGGGAGCGCTCCAGCCTTCAGACGTGCGGCAGGAAGCCACTCCGCGGCCATGCTTGCCACCAAAGATGAAGCCACCTTTGATCAAGTTGGGCACTACGAGGATGCATTTTGCGCCGCTCAACACTTCTTCCGGAATGCCTTTGTCCGGCGTCGACATGATGGACTGTAGCACGTCAACGGACTTCTGCATGCGATCGACCGTGTCTTCCCGATCCGAACCTGCCCACGCATAAGTTCCAACCAGGCCTACCAAACTCATCAACAACAGCGAAATTGTCTTTTTCATGTAAGTTGTTCCTTTTAGGAGGTTCAGAACTAAGAGGGGAAAACTTCAGATGGGCTGACTTAGTTCAGAGCACCTGAAAGAGAGAGAAGGCGTGCTCGTCTCTAGCACCATGATCGCCCAGGTGCTGGAGGAATAGCTGGTCTGAATTGCTCACTTCCGTCGTCAAGCGGTTTAGACGTCCCTGAGCGCTGTGGACGGGGTTAATTTTGCTTCTTGTGAAATCGATCCGATAAGCCTATAAGAATTGCCACGGGAAGCCGAAGTGTCCGAACCGTTCGGTCATTCTTGCTGATGACATGTACGGCTGTGCACCCGCCATCCTCAAAAGGATCCGAGACCAGTTCAAAGCGCTCGCCGTACATCTTTATGTGCTTGGAGGCTGTGAAGCCCAGCTCTCTCGTCCTTGCGCATCTGTCGGAGGACCGGCCGCTTGTATTCGCGACCATTTCATGGCGTTTAGCATCCACTTCGATAGGAATCAAGCGGCCTCCTGAGTTATCGCGCAGAACAGCCTTTCCGCAGTATCCTTCAGACGCTCCGACAATAGCTGGCCTCGATTGCTCACTTCCGCCGTTCCCCATCGCACCTGAAGTTTCTTGGAATGTGAGCAATCCTGCACAGCATCGCACCCCTCGGCCTGTCATGGTTGATTCGTCAGATTTGGGTTGCGGGACGGGACGGTCCAAGCCCGAGGCAGAAAGAGCGCAGTTCTATGCCCGCTGGTCGGCTTCGCCATGATTTTCGTAGAAGAGTGGCCGTCATCACTGATTCGCTCGCAAGGCTAATGGCGAACCTGAAGCCGCGGACTCAAGAGAACGGATCACAACGGATGTGTCCGTTCTGTGGGTTAATCACTCCGCGATCCAAGCGGGCTTGTTTGGAGTGCGGTAAGTCGTTCGGAGCAGTTCAACTCGAGCGTAAGCAAGCGAAACATGGATAAGCGAAGGAGACAATCATGCTTTGGACAATTTTTGTTGTGCTTCTGATTCTGTGGCTTCTAGGTTTCAGCCTCCACATTGCCGGCGGTCTGATCCATCTGCTGCTGGTGGTCGCATTGGTGGTGTTGGTTATTAATCTGTTGAGCGGCCGCCGTGCGGTGTGAAAGCATTCCCTTCGCAAGCTTGACTGACTTGCTTATGTTCGCTCCGCCAGCGCCTACTTATGTTGAAAAAGGACGCGAAGGCCACGGCTCGTAGCGGCCTTCAGTATCCGCAGAGCCGCTTCCGCGGAATTCTCCGGGCGCGAAACCCTGGCGGCGGCCAGATCTCGGGCCAAATGCGTCTTAAGGCACGGATGTCCTGTGCTAAGCGTGCACTTCTCTTTGGGCTTGGCTCGGCACATCGGACAAGGGACCGCCAAGATCCGTCGCAACGTGAGCTTCTCAGGTGTCACACCAACATCATTGAACATCGCCAATCCCAGAACTGGTCAATCTTGCTCTTATTACAGGATTTCAACTGGCGTGCAAATGAAGGTCTGAGGGATTTCAACGCGGAGGCTTAACTCGGACGACCAAGACGTCCCTCATGCTTTGATCAAAACTGGGTCGTGCCATTCCGGATGCTCTTCCATGTTTTCGGAGAAAAAGGCTCATCCGTCTTGTCAGTTGCGGCTGGAGGAGTATCGGGCTGCTGACGGGCCACTCCTGCCCGTGACCCGCCAAGACGCCGGGGCTGCGCCGGCGTTTGAGATCTCGTCTTCCCTTCACGGCTTTGAACCGGCTTCACATTCAGAACAAAGTGAACCGTCGCCAGCAGGAAGTGAACCCCGTCGGCCTTGACCACAAGCGCATCGACCGACTTCAAAGCGCCATCGGGCAATTCCAGGTGATCGGTCAGCATGACAATGGGAACTTCCGGTCGGACCTGTTTGATCTCAGCAGCGATGGTTGCGCCATCCAACAGTCCCAGATGGTACTCCAGCACAATTGCATCCACGGGCTGTGACATAAATAGCCGCAGACCCTCGCGACCATTAGTCGCGGTCACCAGGTCGTATCCGTTTTCCTGCAACAAACTCAATTGAGCCGGGTCCCGGTGGATGCAGAGTAACGTGCTGGTAGCCATCCCATCAGGTATACAGGCGGGGATTCCTCAATTCTGTTCAAAATTGCTCAATTTTGGGTGGCTTGTCGGGATGATAATCGGCAGGCTCAGAAGCGCCCTTTACGGTGGTCTCAGGCGCTGAGTTTAGTGCTCTCTGGAAACGCGGAGGCACTCCCCCCGCAGATTTTGGAGAGGATGAGCAACAAGCGGCTGGCCTCCTCGCCTTTGGGAATGAAGGCATCGACCCCATTCAATACGTGTTCGGGTATTTCGTCGTCGCTGGAAACCATGACGATCGAAGTTTGTGGCCTAAGTCGCTTTATTCGGGTCGCGACTTCATGCCCGTCCATCTCGGGCATGTGGTAGTCGACGATCACCGCGGCAACCCCGCGGACTTCTGCAATTTGTAACCCTTCTCGGGCGGAGGCGGCAGTCAGCACCTCGTATCCGCGCCTTTCGAGCAACGCCCTGTGGTAACTCAATACGCCGTCATCGTCGTCGATGCACAGAATCGTCTTGCCAGGCGGGTAATTGGACATCGCTTGGTCTCCCCACGTCACCCATGATTGACGATGTGCTTGGCAAAAGCTGAGCAATTGTGAACACTGTTGCCCACTTATTGGTGCAACTTGGTGCAGGGTTTGCCGACGATTGAATTGGGAGCCAGATGGCCTGGGAGGATCCTCTCGCGACCAACATACGTGAGGCCGTCAATCGTGCAGAACTACATTGAGCAGCGAGCTGTGAACCTGCAGCGCACCTTCGGTACCGCCGGCATAGTGGATAAAGCCCAGTTTCCTGAATCGATTCATGAAAAAGCTTACCCGCGAACGGGTCGTCCCTACCATCTCGGCCAGGGTTTCCTGGCTGATCTTCGGAACCACTGTTTCTGGAATGCCCTCTTTGCCAAAATGCGCGAGCAAGAGAAGAACGCGCGCCAATCTCTTCTCACTGGAGTTGAACAGTTGGTCGACCAGATCCTCTTCGTAACGGATATTTCTCCCCAGCAGATAGGCCACGAACATCTCAGAAAGCGCCGGTTCGCGGTGAAGGGCATCCATCATCGTTCTCTTTTCCACTCGCAGAAGCTCGCAGTCCGTCATCGCAACCGCGGAACCCATACGCTGAAGCTGACCCGCTAGCGCACCCTCCCCAAAAAAGTTCCCCTCACTCACAATGGCGATCGTCGCTTCCTTGCCGGCCGTGGACACAACGGTGAGCCTCACTTTTCCTTCTTGAACATAGAAGACAGCATCGGCCACGTCCCCCTGCGCGAAGATCGTTTGTTTCTTCGGAATAGCCAGGATCTTCCTTCCATCGCCAATCGTCGCGAGGAAAGTGTTGGGATCAAACTCGCCGTTCTTCTTAGCTGGTGCAGCCATAAGCCCAGATTATAGGACTCTTCGCTCTCGGAAAATGAGCAATTTTGCACACCCAACGTCATAACACAGGGCACGGAGAAGGCCTCCAGCAGGGCAGATTCGGAAGGACCGGTCACTTTTGAACAGTCTTTTCTGTTTTCTGCGGTCCGCGCACCACTGGCTCCTCTTCCAAATTCGTCAAAGTTGTGCGTTTGCGGACCAGCTATTTTTCTGCAGCGGCTAAACGCCGGTCTCGATGCGGTTCTGTGCGAGGCTGGCCAGTGCTGAGCTCGCATTTTTCTCCAGGTTTCGCGCCGCAAGTGGGGCAACGAACCGTCAAGGCTCGTTCCTGCTTAATCGCCATGGCCTCATCATGCAGCGTTGCTCGGCGGTAGGATGGTCAATTTTGACCAGAATCGTTGAACCGTAGTTCGCATCTAAAACTTAATGGACAAGAACTCAATTTTTGATGAGCAGTACAGAGTGGTGAGCGTGGAGGATGACCGCCTGCTGCTTCGAGGAATTCTTAGCGGCGAAGTGCTGACAATCATCAACCCCGAGCCTGAAAGTCCTCTTACCCGATCCGACTATCCGCCTGGAAAATTGGTTGCTCTCTCCGACCCATCCACTGTCCCCCTGAACTAACTCCAGGGGTCGTCCCTGAGCTCAGGATCGCCGCCTTTTTCAAATATCTCGACTGATCCTGCCAGCCCCCCAACCCAACTCTGGTCAATTTTGACCAGTCCCCAAGTCCACTTTCGTTAAATACTGAGCAGAGGCAAATTCAAAACCAAGCTCCGGTGATTGCTTGCCGCCCGTCTCACAACTGGCCTGTCTCTTAAAGAGCCTGATCTCGCGAATTATAGGTACAAATGTCGCTGCCCAAAACAGTGTTTCCCATGCGGGTCTTGGAAGTCGTCGGCCCTCGCCCCCTGGAACGAAACCAGGCTTTAGCGCCTCGCCCGCATTCAAAGCCCTCGCTGCCCAGTCGAATCGCGGTGATCGGGAATTATCTTCCGAGGCAGTGTGGCATCGCCACGTTTACCACCGACCTATGTGGGGCCATGGCGGCCGAGTACGGGACATCTCGGCTCTTGGCGCTCCCGGTCGACGACACCCAGGAAGGATATGACTATCCCGCGCGCGTGCGATGGTCGCTCGCCCAGGACGACGTCGCGTCGTACCAAGAGGCCGCTGAGTTCCTCAACTTCAACAATATCGACATGGTCTGCCTGCAGCACGAGTATGGAATCTTCGGTGGTCCCGCTGGAAGCCATATTTTGCATTTGTTACGCGGCTTGAAGATGCCCGTGGTCACCACGCTGCACACGGTCCTCCGCGAACCGGACGCCGATCAACTCAGCGTCATGGAAGAGATCGCGGAGCTTTCGGATCGCCTCATTGTTATGAGCCAGCTCTCCTCCCAGTTCCTGCAGGAAATCTTCAAGGTGCCCGGCAGCAAGATCGACATGGTTCCCCACGGCGTTCCAGATCTGCCCTTCCTGGATCCCAATTTCTATAAAGACAGGTTCGGAGTCGAAGGAAAAGCGGTTCTGCTCACGTTCGGCCTGCTCTCCCCGAACAAGGGAATCGAAAACGTCATTCAGGCCCTGCCGCAGATTTTAGCGAGACATAAGAACGTTGTTTACATAGTCGCAGGCGCCACCCATCCCCACATCCTCCGCCGCGAAGGTGATCGTTATCGAGCGCACCTGCAAGCTCTGGCGATAAAAGTGGGAGTGGAATCGCAAGTCATCTTCCACGACCGCTTCGTCAGCCCTGAGGAAATGGCCGAGTTCATCGGCGCAGCCGATATCTACATCACCCCTTATCGCCATGAGGCGCAGGTTGTATCCGGTACGCTTGCCTATGCGCTCGGCGCGGGTAAGGCGATCATTTCCACTCCCTACTGGCACGCCCTTGAATTGTTAGACGACCGCCGCGGCGCGCTCGTGCCCTTCCAAAATCCTGAAGCCATCGCGCAAAAGACGATTGAACTCCTGGACACCCCCGCCCTGCGCCATGCCATGCGGAAACGCGCTTATCTGTTTGCGCGCGAGATGATTTGGAAAAGAGTAGCGCAAGGTTACATGGAAAGTTTTGCCCGGGTTCGCAGCGACCGCACGGAAACTCCCCGGGTTCAGTTCTCGGCTCACGGGACCCAGAAATCGCTGCACCAACTCCCCGATTTGAACCTGAATCACTTAAACCGGCTCACCGATGATACTGGAGTGCTGCAGCATGCGATCTTCACCATCCCCAATCGAGCCGAAGGATATACCACCGACGACAACGCGCGCGCCCTCATGTTTACGGTCCTCCTGAATCAATTGGATCGGGACCAAATGGATACGGACATCCAGGGACTCGACCGTTTCGCGAAGACCGAAACCGCCAACCCAGATTGGACTTTCCGGTATTTGGCGTTTCTGGATCACGCCTTCAATCCGCAGAAGAAACGATTTCGAAATTTCCTCGGCTACGACCACCACTGGATGGAAGACCAGGGATCGGAAGATTCCCACGGCCGCGCCTTGTGGGCTCTGGGCACCCTATTGGCCCGTTCCGCGGATCATGGATTGAGGGGCGCTGCCGGGCGTTTGTTCGAATTCTCTCTGCCGGCAGTTCTCGAGTTCTACAGTCCTCGCGCCTGTGCCTACGCCTTGCTCGGCATTCAGGAGTACCTCCATGCCTACCCCGGAGATCGGGACGCCCAGCGCGTACGTTTCGCATTGGCTCGAAGGTTGCTCGAAATGTATGAGTCGGTCCGGCGCCAGGACTGGAAATGGTTTGAGGATGTCGTGGCCTACGGCAACGCGAGGCTGCCCCAGGCCATGCTGCTCGTAGGGTCGGCCTGCGCGGATGAACGCATGCTTTCCGCCGGACTCGATTCTCTGGATTGGCTCATGGAAACGCAGCGCTGCCCGGCAAACGGCCACTTCGTCCCCATCGGCTCGCAAGGCTTTTACCGCCGCGATGGTGAGCAAGCCCGCTTCGATCAACAACCAATTGAAGCGGCCGGCGCGGTTTCCGCGTGTCTGCAAGCCTACCGCATAACGAAAGACAACCGCTGGCGTAGCAAAGCATGGTCCGCCTTTAACTGGTTCCTCGGCGACAACGATCTGCAAATCTCTCTCTACGATCCCGTAACCGGCGGCTGCCGCGACGGTCTGCATCCCGACCGCGCCAATCAAAACCAGGGGGCCGAGTCGACGCTATCGTTCTTGATGTCGCTGCTCGAAATGCGCTCGCTGCAAGACTCTGAACCAATTGAAGTCCCGTCATGACAATCCCGACACAAACACTTATGAGCCTCAGCACTCGCTACGAGCCATTGCTTGTCCGGCATCCTGCCAACCCGATTCTAACCAGTAAGGATTGGCCCTATTCGATTAACAGCGTGTTCAATGCGGGCGCGACCCTGCTCGCCGATGGCTCCACTCTGCTGCTGTGCCGCGTCGAGGATCGCCGCGGGTTGTCGCATCTTTGCGCCGCTCGCTCTCGCAACGGCGTAGACGGTTGGCAAATTGATCGCGAACCCACCTTGATGCCCAACCCAATGAATTATCCGGAGGAAATCTGGGGCATCGAGGATCCTCGCATCACGTTCGTGCCCGAACTGCAGCAATACGTGGTCACTTACACTTCCTATTCGCGCGGTGGCCCCGGAGTGTCCCTGGCTCTCACCAAAGATTTCCGAAGTTTCGAGCGCTACGGTGTGATCATGCCGCCGGACGACAAAGACTCGGCGGTTCTGCCCCGAAGAATCGACGGATACTGGGCGCTGATTCATCGGCCCGCCACCAACCTCGGGGCGCACATATGGATTTCCTACTCCCCTGATCTGCACCATTGGGGCAGACACAGGCTCATGCTGGAGGCGCGCCGCGGCGCATGGTGGGACGCAAACAAAATTGGCTTATCCCCGCCGCCCATCGAGACTCCCAGGGGATGGCTCGTTCTCTACCACGGAGTGCGGCACACGCCTTCGGGCTGTCTCTATCGCCTGGGCCTGGCCCTCTTCGACCTGGAGAATCCGGCAAAGTGCTTACTGCGGGGGGATTCGTGGATCTTTGGGCCGGAAGCCGACTACGAGTGCCACGGTGACGTTGACGATGTAGTGTTCCCCTGCGGTTACACGGTCGATCCCGACGGCGACACCCTTAACATTTACTACGGGGCCGCGGACTGCGCGATTGCCCTGGCTCGGGCCAGCGTGCGTTCTCTACTCGAGTGGCTGGATGCCAACGGCAGTAGCGATCGCCGCCAGCGCGCGCAGGACTTATGAAACCACCGCGCCGGCCTTTTCCAGCTTACGTTCAGACAGCATGAGGCACGCCGAAATACCGTCGATTTGATCCGTCACGGCATAGGCTCGCCGTCTTAATCTCCTCATGTGAGCTATCTTGCTCAGACGCGAAAGTTTATACCTGTCACTATCTAACCTCCTGAGTGTGTCGAGGGAGCAACGATCGCCTGATGCGTGCTCTCATTCTTAGGTCGCTGCGGCCGGTTTCCTCATCAAGTCACGGCAGAGACCACATCCAGCCAATCGGCGTTCTGCATCCGTGTGTGTGCGGCGAAACCCGCGACGAACACGATTCGACCCTAAAGGTTCTCGAACATCGAAACTAGGGCAGTCCTCAGAGTGGATAGAGGCTAGCCCGCAAAAAGAAGAAAGGTAAAGATCATGCCGTTAATTCAACTCCTGGAAGTTCTCATCGTGGTGGGTGTTCTTCTGTGGCTGGTGAATCGCTTCATCCCCATGCAGTCATCCATCAAGTCAATTTTGAACGGTGTTGTGGTCATTGCCGTGGTCCTGTGGTTACTGAATGTTTTTGGGCTGTTTCATTCCCTCTCCGGTATCCGGCTCGGAAAGGGCTGAGGTGGCTCGGCCATATACAGGCAACCTAACTTAAAGGATTACGAAACTCGCTCTGCAAGTAACACGGCAGGCAACTGCCGCAAGGAGATACTGTGAAGAGAACGTTGTTGTTCGCTGCCACTATCGCGCTGAGTTTGCCAGCAGTCGCTCAAACTAATTCTCAAGCAACCGTTGACGTCGAACGTATGAGTCCGACTCCCACGTTCCGGGTAACCGTCATCAGCCGCAGTGTGCAAGCGGTCAACTACGAGCATCGCAGCGGAAGTTCGAAGCTGGACTTCGCCGGCACCGACTTGATGCCTTCGGCCAGCGGCCAGGCTCGGGTAAACAGCAAGCGTGGATCCATCTCAATTGAGGCAGAGCTGGACAACCTGCAGAGACCGACAACTTTCGGCAATGAATATCTGACCTACGTCCTGTGGGCGATCTCGCCCGAAGGCCGGGCCGTGAACTTGGGCGAGGTCCTGGTAGGCAACGACCATCGCAGCAAGCTGGCCGTGACCACCGACCTTCAGGCCTTCGCTTTGATCGTTACCGCGGAGCCTTATTACGCCGTTCGGCAGCCCAGCAATGCTGTGATTCTCGAAAACGTCGTTCGCGACGACACCAAGGGAACTACCGAAGCGGTAAATGCAAAGTACGAACTCATGGAACGTGGCGGCTACCTCCCTACCGGCTACAAGTTCGACCCGGTGGTTCTGAACGCCCGGTTGCCCTTGGAATTCTTTGAGGCGCGGAATGCCCTGCGCATCGCGCAATCCGAAGGCGCCGAAACCTACGCCAGCGACAGTTATCAGCATGCTGTCCGGTTAATGAATAGCGCCGATGGATACGCCACTAACCGGCACATCGACAAGAAGCCGCTGATCGCGGTCTCCCGTGAGGCAGTGCAGACCGCCGAAGATGCGCGCGCCATCGCAGTCAAGAAGATGGACGAAATGCGGCTGGCGAACGAACGCCAGGATTCCGCCGACGCTCAGGCCCAATCGCAGGAGCAGGCCGATAGCGCGATTCGGCAGAAGAATCAAGCCCAGGCCGCCACGGCTCAAGCTGAGGCTGACGCGGCCAGGGCCCGCATCGACGCCGCGAATGCGCAATCCGCAACGGCGAAGGCTCAATCCGACATGGCCGATAGCCAGGCTGCATCCGCCAATGCTCTCTCCGCAGCGCAGGCCGATGCGGAACAGTCCCGCTTGGCCGCGCAGCAGGCGCAGCAGAATGCGGAACAAGCGGACACCGACAAAGCGGCCATGCGCGAGCGCTTGTCCGCGCAGTTGAACTCCATCCTTCAGACTCGCGACAGCGCGCGCGGGCTCATCGTGAGCATGTCCGATGTGTTATTCGACACCGGCAAATACTCGTTGAAGCCGGGTGCGCGAGAGAAGCTGGCGAAAGTCGCTGGAATTCTCCTCGCTTACCCCGGACTCAACATTGAAGTCGGCGGCTACACCGATAACGTCGGCGGCGACGCCATGAATCAAACCCTTTCCGAAAATCGCGCCGGCTCGGTACGCGACTACCTCGTGCAACAAGGCGTAGCGACAAATTCGGTTTCGTCCCGAGGCTTCGGCAACACTTTGCCGGTAGCCTCCAACGATAACTCCGCCGGAAGGCAGCAGAACCGCAGAGTGGAACTTCTCGTGTCCGGCGACGCCATCGGCGCCCCGGTCAACGCGACAACAGGAAGCTTGCAGTAAGCGAACTTACGTCACCATCAAATCGATAGTGGAGGCAACACCCTATGAAGCTAATTGGAGTTATCGGCACAGCAGTTTTGTCTTTGACCCTCGGTGCCTCGTCCGCGGCCTACGCGCAGGAGCAGCACGAGCAACAGGAAGAACAGAAGGACCAGCCAGCTGACAAGAAGGCGCAACCAGAAAAACCCGCAAAGCCAGAGGAGAAAAGCGCCCAGGAAGAGAGGAACACCAAGCCCGAAGAGAAGAATGCGAAGCAAGAGCAGCAACGCGCACCGGAAGCTAAGCCCGAAAAGCAAGAACACGCCAGCGCTGGCCGCATTCCTGACGACCGTTACAAGGCCAACTTTGGACAGGGACACACGTTTCGTGTCAGCCAGGGCGATTACAATAATCACCGCTTCCAATACGGCGGCTATTCGTTCGGATTTGTGGGCGTTTGGCCCAGCAACTGGCTCTACACGCAGAACGTTTATGTGATCGACATTGACGGCGTGTATTACCTGTGCAACCCGATGTACCCCGGCGTGAACATTGCACTCAGCGTCAATCTATAGCGGCCATCCGCTGTGGTTCGGAGCGCAAACCAGCTTAACCATTGCCGGCGCGGGCCCACTTTGTGGGCTTCGCGCCGCTCTCTTTCCGGGACATTTCTGAAAAGTGAGTCGTATTGACCAGATTTCACGGCGCGTCCGTGGAATTCTTAGACGTAACCCATCGCCCTTCAATCCACGCAGCCCGCAGCAGCAAGGTTTAACCGGGCAATCGAAGGATGATCCGGCAAGGTGATTCAAAATGCGAACCTCCCGTTTGCTTTTGCTGGCAGTTTTGATATTGGCCATACCGGCCGCTTCGTTCGCGCAGTTCGGCGTGTCTATCTCGATCGCTCCGCCTGCGCTTCCCGTTTATACCCAACCCATGGTCCCCGCCGACGGTTATCTGTGGACGCCCGGCTACTGGGGCAATGGCGATGACGGCTACTTCTGGGTGCCCGGCACATGGGTGATGCCTCCTCAAGCAGGCCTGCTCTGGACTCCCGGTTATTGGGGTTGGGGCGGCGACTCTTTCGCCTGGAATGGCGGCTACTGGGGTGCTGAGGTCGGCTTCTACGGTGGCGTCAACTATGGCTTCGGTTATGGTGGCGTCGGCTATGGTGGCGGATATTGGAATAACGGAGCCTTCAATTACAACACCACGGTGAACAACGTGAACGTCACGGATATTCACAATGTTTACAGCAAGACCGTAATCAACAACACTACGGAGAACCACGTCAGCTACAACGGCGGCACAGGCGGAATTACCGCCCGTCCGACCGCAGCGGAAGAGACCGCGTCACACCAGCAGCACACGCCCCCAACCGCGATGCAGACCCAGCATGTGAAGGCTGCCAGCACTAACCACGCGCTTCTGGCCTCCGTGAACCATGGGCGGCCCGCAATCGCTGCAACATCCAAACCGGGAGAGCTTACCGGCAAGGGTGTAGTAGCGGCCAAAGAGGCGGGAGCGCCTTACAAGGCTGCTGCCACCGAGAACAAAGCAGCCGAGAACAAGGCTACCGAGAACAAGGAGGCCACCGAGAACAAGGCTGCCGAGAGTAAGGCAGCGACAACCCGCTCGAACGAGAATAAAGCCGCCGAGAATAAAGCTGCTACCACCCGCTCGAACGAGAACAAGGCTGCCGAGAGTAAAGCAGCTACCACCCGCGCCGACGAGAGCAAGGCTGCCGAAAGTAAGGCAGCGACAACCCGCTCGAACGAGAATAAAGCCGCCGAGAATAAAGCTGCTACCACCCACTCGAACGAGAACAAGGCTGCCGAGAGTAAAGCAGCTACCACCCGCGCCGACGGGAGCAAGGCCGCCGAGAATAAGGCAGCGACAACCCGCTCGAACGAGAACAAAGCCGCCGAGAATAAAGCTGCTACAACTCGCTCGAACGAGAATAAAGCCGCCGAGAGTAAAGCTGCTACGACCCGCGCCGACGAGAGCAAGGCCGCCGAAAGTAAGGCTGCTACAACCCGCTCGAACGAGAACAAGGCTGCCGAGAGTAAAGCCGCCACCACCCGATCGAACGAGAACAAGGCTGCCGAGAGTAAAGCCGCTACCACCCGCTCGAACGAGAACAAAGCAGAAAAACCTAAAGCGGCCCGTCCACCCGCTGAGACTAAGCCGACAGCGGCTCACGCCCAGCCTGCTCCTCATCCCGCGACCGCCTCTCATGCGCAGGCTGCTCCCCGGCAACAAACCGCACCTCGTCCTGAAGCTCACCCCGAGAAAGCTCCCCCGGAGAAAGCTCCGGGCAAGGAACAGCCTCGTCAGTAGCCGAATGGACCGCGACGTGATGCGTCAGTCTGTTCGAGGTGTTAACAAGTCAATCAGCTCTTAATTGGTGCGGGTCCACCGCCTGGGCCGGCACCAATTTTTTCTGGCTGCACGAGCACCGGGTCGGAGTGAGTCCTGCAGATTGCGCCCACCGCGGCATCATCGCACGCATGTCCTACGCGAAGACGAATCTACCTTCCGAATCCGTTTCTCTTCAGTCTGAGCAGTTTTGACCATTAAGAAATAAGCCTGACGCCTATAAGTAAAGGTGGCTCTGCCTCAGAGATCGATCTGCAGCACGGGGCCTGAGGACCAGCAACGCGTCGGTAGAACAAAACAAGGCTAACGCGGGGGCGTTCATAATGACCTCCGTGTAGCGCCGTGAAACAAGGAGCAAAACATGCTTGGAACTATTTTGATCGTAATTTTGGTGTTAGCACTTTTCGGTGCCCTGCCCAGATGGTCGCACAGCAGAGACTGGGGCTATTACCCCACCGGAGGAGTGGGACTCGTGCTCTTCATCGTCGTCATTCTCTTGGTGATCGGGCGCATCT
>Ga0302176_10000506_pt1 | contig 23231 bp, 19 predicted proteins | sample I_Palsa_E1_1_FD_198787 | JGI IMG/M metagenome (GOLD analysis project Ga0302176, IMG submission 198787) | Peat permafrost microbial communities from Stordalen Mire near Abisko, Sweden - I_Palsa_E1_1 | ecosystem: Environmental > Terrestrial > Soil > Palsa > Peat permafrost | place: Sweden...
TGCCCCTTCCGGCGTTTCCTCATGCTTGAAGTAAGCGAAGACATCGCGACCGGCAGCCAAGTGTTCTCTGATCCGCGCGACCATTGCACCGCGTTCTTCTTCCGTGTAACTCGGCTTGCGAAATCTGTAATAGACAAACGGTCCAGTCACCACATCAGGAGTGGTGCGTTCTTCGGTCTCCGCCACGCAGAGCGCGACTCCTTGCGATTTCAATAAATCCCACGTTGAGTCAGAAAACCATGACTCGTTACGGAATTCAAATGCCGCCGGCAACGTGCGCGGAAGAAGCGCCAGAAAATCCTTGAGCAGCGCGGCGTCTGATTTGAGATTCGGGGGCAACTGAAACAACACGGGGCCAAGTTTTCCAGCGGCGGCCAAAGGTTCGATCGTCGCCAGGAAGCGCGGAACAAAATCTTCCGCTCCCTTCAATCGCTTGATGTGCGTGATCACCTGGTGCGCTTTGATGCCCAGGCGAAAGTGTGCCGGCGTTTCCCGAATCCAGTTCTGGATCGTGGTCTCCTTCACCAGTTGACGGAAGGTAAAGTTCACCTCGACGGTGTTGAGCTGCGTAGAGTAATGACTGAGAAACTTTTTCTGCGCGAGCTTGGCTGGGTAGAAGTCAGGCTTCCAACTCGGATAAGCCCATCCCGAAGTTCCGGCAAACAATTGAGGCATGGCAAGCTCTCGAAGGTATCTCGAAAAAATTCGCAGCGGACGGGATTATACCTTGCGTCGCGATTTGCGCGCCTGCGGCGGTTTCTCCGTCTTTTTTGCGGCACGGCGTGGAGCCTTCACAGGTTCGTCTTCATCTTCCGCCTGCGCTGCAATCGAGATCGTCGACTCCTCTGCAACCGCAGATGCCGCTACTCCCTTGAGATCCGGTAGCCGTTGCTTCAACTCAAGCACCGGAGCGAACAAGTCGCCCATTTTTTCGAAACGCGTTACGACGTGCTTAGCCTCGAACACAAGCAAGTTCGCATCTTTCTTCTTGAGCGCGCGCTCGACTTCCTGCCACGTGACCGGCGTCGAAGCCGTAGGGTGCTCGCGCGCCCTCAGCGAATACACTGCGACGGTGGTCTTGTGTTCATCGTTCTGGCTCCAGTCGACGAACACTTTTCCCGTCCGCACCTGCTTCTTCATGTCCGACACAACCATGTCCCGATGCTCGTGTTCCAGCAATTGCGCCAGAGCATGGGAAAAAGTTTTGGTCGATTCGTATGTCGTCGAAGTGTTGAGTGGAACGTAAATCTGCAGTCCCTTCGATCCCGAGGTCTTCGGAAAACTTTGCAGTCCGAAGTGCTCGAAGATTTCCCGCAGCCACAACCCGACCTGGCAGCATTGCACAATATTTGCCGGCGGCCCGGGATCGAGATCGAAAACCATCATCGTCGGGCAGGTGATGTCTTCCGCGAGTGCAAGCGATGGATGCAATTCAATCGCCGCCAAATTTGCCAGCCAAACCAGCGTAGCTAAGTCGTCAGCCAGAATGTAATGAATGGTGCGGCGATTTCTGCCACTCCAGATGGGCACGGTCTTCACCCAGTCAGGCCGGTGCTGCGGAGCGTTCTTCTCGTAGAAAAATTCCTCGTCCACGCCGTTGGGATAGCGTTTGCGCGTGAGCGGACGCTCCGCCAAGTGTGGCACCATCGCCGGCGCAATACGAACGTAGTAGTCGATCACTTGTTGCTTGGTAAATCCCGTGGCGGGATATAAAACTTTTTCCAGATTCGACAGCTTGAGTTGCTTGCCCTGAACTTCAATCGTCGAATCCATCGTGCGAGTTCTCCCGCAGCATTGTGCCTCAAACGGCTGCGAACGCAAAATACTGCTCACTCCCTATGCTTCGTCCGGATGCACTCGCCACTTCGGTTTGACAACCTCCCTACCCGCCACGTAATTTCAAAGTTCTGCCCTGCATGTCCGTCATAGCTGGTCATCCGGAGGTCCTATGAAACACCGTGCACTCAAAGCCGTCTCATTCTTTATCATCTTTTCCGCTCTCGCCGCCGCCCAGGATGTGGCGTCGTTTGAGAAACGCATCACGGTCAAGAAGCTGCCGAACGGACTGACCATCCTCATTTGCGAGCGGCCCGAAGCGCCGGTCTTTTCTTTCTTCACGATGGTCGACGCCGGCTCCACGCAGGATCCCCAGCGCAGGACGGGCCTGGCCCACATGTTCGAACACATGGCTTTCAAAGGAACGGACACTATCGGCACCACCAACTATGCTGCAGAGAAGCCCGCGCTGGAGAAAGTCGAGATCGCATACGCCGCCTACATCGCCGAACGCGACAAGACTGTAGGCCGCAACGAAGCCAGATTGACGCAACTTGAAAAAGCCTGGAAAGACGCGATCGCCGAGGCTGACAAGTATGTCGTGCCCAACCAGTTCGGCAAGATCATCGAGCAGAATGGAGGCCAGGATCTCAACGCCTTCACCGATTACGACGAAACCGCTTATCACTACTCGTTGCCCTCGAACCGGCTTGAACTGTGGGCGTATCTCGAGTCTGAACGTTTTCTCCATCCCGTGATGCGGGAGTTTTATAAAGAACGCAACGTCGTGATCGAAGAACGTCGCATGCGTACTGACAGCAATCCGACGGGTCGCCTCGAAGAGCAATTTAATGCCGCGGCGTTCGAAGCCCATCCTTATCACCGCCCAACTATCGGATGGATGTCAGACTTGAATTATTTTTCCGCCACCGATGCGAAGAAATTTTTCGATGAGTACTACGTGCCCGCAAACATGGTGGTCGCAGTCGCCGGAGACGTGAAGGCCGCGCAGGTCATGCCGGTTCTGGAAAAATACTTCGGACGCCTGCCCGCAAGCTCCAAGCCCGATGAGACCACGACCACCGAGCCTCCGCAGAATTCCGAGCGCAAGGTTGTGCTGCAAGAAAGAGCGCAACCGCTTTATCTTGAGGGCTACCATCGGCCGGACTACATGACGAAGGACGACGCGGTCTATGACGCCATCACCGATCTAATGTCCGAGGGTCGCACCTCGCGCCTTTACCGCGCCCTGGTGCGAGACAAGAAAATCGCGGCGTACTCGGCCGGATTCACCGGCCTACCCGGCACCAAATATCCGCACCTGTTCGCGTTCTACGCAGTGCCACTACCTGGCCATACTACGCAAGAAATGGGCGACGCCATTCATGTCGAAATCGAGCGTCTAAAGAAGGAAGACATCAGCGACGAAGAGTTGAGAATGATCAAGACGCGCACCAAGGCGAACTTGATTCGCGGTCTGGGGGACAACGAAGGCTTGGCAACCCAACTCGCGATTTACCAGACACGCTACGGCGATTGGCGCGAGTTGTTTCGCTCCGTGGATCACATCGACAAAGTCACCAAAGCGGACATCCGGCGCGTGGCGAACGAAACTTTCAAGGAAACCAATCGCACTGTGGGCGTGATTGAGACGACGTCGGGCCCGAGGCACGGCGGGGACCAAGATCCCGATCAAGCTCCGGCGGGTCAGGGAGGTGCGCAATGAAAACCCGCCTAACGCATCTTCCAATAATCTTCGCAGCCACCCTCTTGTTCGTACCGATCCCCAGGGCCGCATCACAGACGACGAACTGGCAGCAGATTCCGATCGCACCTCTGCCCGCCTTCCATCCCCAACAGCCAAAGCGGATCGAACTCTCGAACGGCATGGTAATTTTTCTGCAGGAAGATCACGAGTTGCCGCTGATCGATGGCAGCGCGCGCATTCGCGGCGGCTCGCGGAATGAACCCGCGAGCAAAGTCGGACTGGTCGACATCTTCGGCGAAGTCTGGCGCACCGGCGGCACCAAAACGCAAACCGGAGATCAACTTGACGACTTTCTCGAAGTGCGGGCAGCCAAGGTCGAGACCGGCGGCGGTCCCGATTCAACGTCCATCAGCATGAGTTGCTTGAAAGGCGACTTCGACGATGTTTTCAAAGTCTTGGTCGATGTGCTAAAAAATCCAGAATTCCGCGCCGACAAGATCGACCTCGCACAGAAGCAGGCAGAGGATGCCATATCGAGGCGCAACGATGAAGCCGGATCGATTGCCAGGCGCGAATCTGCCAAGCTCGCTTATGGAGCGGACAATCCTTATACTCGCGAACCTGAATATTCCACCATCGCCGCGATCACTCGCCAGGATCTGCTCGACTGGCACAAGACTTACGTCCAGCCCAATCACATCATCCTCGGCATCAGCGGCGATTTCGATTCCGCCGCTATGGAAGCCAAGCTGCGCGCCGCGTTTGAAGCATGGCCCAAAGGCAGCGACTTACCGAAGGACGATATTCAGTATCATCCTGCCAAGCCCGGCTACTATCTCATCCCGAAAGACGACGTAAATCAGAGCAGCATTCACATGGTGACGCTCGGCACCACGCGCAACAATCCCGACTATTACGCTATCAGCGTTTTTAATGAGGCTTTTGGCGGAGGATTCTCTTCGCGCCTGTTCAACGACATTCGCACCAAGCGAGGCCTGGCCTACAACGTAGGAGGCGGCATCGGCTCCAACTTCGGGCATCCTGGAATTGAACAATTTGTTGTGGGAACAAAGAGCGCGACCACAATCGAGTCGATCCAGGCCATCGACGAAGACATCGATGATCTCGCTAAGAAACCGATCACCGACGACGAAATTAAAGCGGCCAAAGACGCCATCCTGAACGCTTTTATCTTCCGCCTCGACTCGCCCGACAAAGTTCTGGCCGAGCGCATCACCTATGAATACTACGGATACCCCGCCGATTGGCTCGACAAGTTTCCGGGAGAAATCCAAAAGGTGACGGCTGCAGATGTGAATCGCGTGGCCGCCAAGTATGTTCACCGCGATCAACTCGCGGTGCTAGTGGTCGGCAATACCAAAGAGTTCGACAAGCCGCTGTCGTCACTCGGCCCAGTCAAGGAGATCGACATCACTATCCCATCGCCGCCGGGAGCAAAACAATAACGCAACGGAGCGGCGCCGGAAGCCCGACGCCGCTCTTGCAGTTAAGCCTTTCCCAGCTTCCGCCGCACCATTCCAGCCAGCGAGAGCAGGCCAGTCCCGAACAGCGTAATCGTTCCCGGCTCCGGAACTGGAGAGTATCCAATATATTCCTGCGGCATGCCGCCCCAGCTTTGCGTTCCAGCGATCGGCGTGTAGAGCACGAGTCCGTTATACGCACTATTCGGAGCCGTCGCTGCCAGTGCCAGATACGCAGCCTCAACGCCAGCCGCCCCGCTGCTCTGGAAGTACGCAGAATTCTGTGCGTTCGTGGAGAACAATCCCCAAATGGCGAAGTTGCCTACGTTCGCGCTCAGCGTGCCACTCAGAATGCTCTTGAAGATCAGCCCCGCTGCTTTGTAGTCAAGCAACTGGTTGCCAAAAAGTCCCGCGCCGCTCAGCAAGCTGGTCACATTCGCCTTCCAGGTTTCGCCGATGGTAACTTCATTGTCATAGCTGTCGCAGATCAGAGCTACCGGCGCCTTGCCGTTGATCGAGAAATAGTACGGATAGGTATACACCCCACCCGCGTTGTTACCGCCCACGCTCGTAAGTTGCATGGTCACGGAGCTGGCCAGAGCCGAGGTTGCGCACAACGAGAGCGCAGCCACAACCAGAAGTAAAGGTATTGCAAAACGAAGTCGACGCATTTTGAAAAAGCCTCCGGCCGAACCCGTAAACTGCCAGCTCGTATGAGCCGGTTACCTTAAATCGAAAGGTAACCTCATCGACGGCCAAGCGTTCCGGACTACGGCTAAGTGTTGCGCTAACCGACCTAGCGCTGTCATTGATTAGTGCAGCGGAATGGCCATGATGAGGAATGATGGAATGTGGGGCTTCGCTTCACATCAGTGGCTCGCTAGGTAAACCTTTGCGCATGCGGAGAGAACAGTTCTGTTTTACCGCCCAGTTCGTAATCCCCAATGAGTCACGCGACGGTAACCAGTGGTAGTAACCAAGTGACGCGTGTCATTCGCCCAAATTGGCGGCTAATTTCCTTCTTGACGGGAGGAGGGAAAGAGAGGGTCCTAGAGCGCCCCCTTGTGGTGATGTGGAGGTGTGTGGATTTTGATTTGCGCGAGGCACTCGTAGCGCGAGGGGCGTGGGGCGCGGACAAACGGCGTAAGCTTGTGCTAACGCCTGGTTTCGTAAACCATCGGCAAACGGCAAGGGACGAGTGAGCCTTTCCCCCGGCTATTGCAGCTTCGTGTACTCTGCCTTGGCGATGCACGATTCTTGACCACGGCCCGACGAAAGCGCAAAATCGCCTCTGTCTTGCGATACTCCTTCACTACTTTCATACGGACCCGAGATCGCGCGACCTCCGGTCCGCGCCTTTTCATTAATGTAGGCCATGCGTTAGTTGAGAAAAAAGTCAATAAGGACGGTCGCCGCCCGACTAGCCTTTGCAATGAAAATTACGAGGCAATTATTCGACGCTTTCATTCGATGCAGGTTCAAGCTGCATCTCTTGGCGACGGAGCAAGAAGGCGTCGCACAGGAATACGGAGAACTGCTTGAAGACCTCGACCGCAAGTACCGTGACGAAGCGATCTTAAGACTCCAACGACGATTCGGTGCTGACCGGATCATTAGCAATCCAGCATCGATTGTCGATGCGCAAATCGCTCGCCCCGAGCTGATGCTGGAGGTTGCCCTGGTCAGCAACGGTTTCTCGGTTGACTCTCTCGTGCTGACCAAGATTTCGAATGATGGCTGCCTCGGAAAGCCGGAATATGCACCGACATTGTTCGTCCACCGAGAAAAGATAAACCGGTGGGATAAACTGCTTATTTCGTTTCACGCTTTGGCTCTGTCGGACGTGCTTGGTGACCTGCCGACTTTTGGAACAATCATCCATGGCCAAAGCGCAAAGACAACCAAGATCAAATTCAAGACTCAGTCGGGAATGACTGCGATTCTCACGGATGCTCGCCGAGCCGCGAGCGAGATCAGAAAACAAATTGAAAAGAAGCCTCCAGCGCTCACGCTCAACAGTCATTGCACGACCTGTGAATTCAAAGATCGCTGCAACGCTGACGCGCGGGCAGCCAATGACATCAGTCTACTTCGGAGCTTATCGGTTGGTGAGATCGATGCATTTCGAGAGCGCGGTGTTTTCACCGTGCAGCAGCTCTCATACACGTTTAGAACGAAGAGTGTAACCGGAAAGCGGTCTGCCAAGGCGGCACGACTCTTGCCCGCCCTGCAGGCCTTGTCCATCCGGGAAGGCAAAATATACGTAGTTCGCGACCCGGCGCTGCCGACGGATGAGCCAAAGGTTTTTCTTGATGTCGAGGGCATACCCGACAGGGATTTCTATTATCTGGTCGGTATCGCCCTGGTGGAGAACGGTCAAACTAGCGTCCACGCACTCTGGGCCGATGATGAAAGAGGCGAGCGTGGCATTTGGCACGACCTGCTAAATCTCTTGAAATCCGTGCCGAACTTCAAAATCTATCATTATGGTTCGTACGACCGCAGATTTCTGGACGACATGGCAGAACGATATGGCATCCCTCCAAATTGTGAGTCGCTTTCGCAGCGCCTAAAGTCCGACACGGTTGATGTACTGGCGGCCACTGCGGGCACCGTATATTTCCCGGTATATTCGCGGAGCTTAAAAGCGGTAGGGGCGATTCTCGGAGCGAAATGGTCTGACCCCTCTGCATCGGGCATTCAAAGCATGGCGTGGCGTCACGAGTGGGAGCGTACGGGCGAGCCGGCGCTAAGGGAATCGCTCATCCGATATAACCGCGAAGATTGTCTGGCTCTGAAAGTCGTGACAAGTACGTTGGAAACAATCGCTCGCGGAGCAGCCGGCCCCGCACTAGAGATCGTTCACACCCAAGACTTGCCTGCTGATCGTGATCGGAAATTTGGTCCGGTTAATGCCGCAATTCCGGAGATTGACCGAATTATCAAGTGTGCGTACTTCAAGTACCAAATGACAAAGGTGTTCTTTCGTGCCGATAAGGTGGTGCGCAAGAGCCTCCGCCGACATAAGGTGCGGCGGCGGACGCCCAAGATCAACAAGATCATCGATTGCCAGCCTCCTTGGCATAAATGCCCCGGTTGCGGTAGGGGTCCGGATTTTCGCTGCGACAAGAACGTAGTGTATCAGCGGGTCATTTCCGACTTGCGGTTTACAAGATCGGGGATTCATCGCTGGGTCTTATGCCATCGCTCCAATCGATATGTGTGCGAATTGTGCGGCACCAGCACAACCTCCAGCCAATATCCGCCCTGTCGGGCGAAAATTGGGCACGGCTTGGCCAGTTGGGCGATTCACGCACACATTGTGCTGAAGCAGTCCTTCAGGGATGTAAACGCGGGCATCAATGACCTCTTCGGATATTCATTTTCAACCGTGATTTTGACCACGCTTAAGCCACGGCTTGCCGCCAAGTACGCGCCTGCAGGCGAGCAATTGCTCGCCAAACTCCGTGCGGGCAATGTCATGTATGTTGATGAGACAAGAGTGAGCCTGCATGGGAAGCTCGCATATGTGTGGGCGTTCACCAATCTCCATGAGGTGCTATACCTCTTCAGCCCGAGCAGAGACGGAGCCGTCTTGGGCCGGGTGCTTCAGGGCTTCGACGGGGTTCTCGTTACAGATTTTTATGGTGTTTATGAATCGGCTTCATGCGAGCAACAAAAATGTGTGGTTCATTTTATTCGCGATTTGAACGACGATCTGATGCGTGCGCCGCAAGACGCGGAACTCGCCGGTCTCGCTAAGGGGTTCACGGCCCTATTCACTCCGATCATTGAGACCATCGGCAGGTTTGGCTTGAAACGGAGATACCTCGCCAAGCACAGGCCGCTGACGGCCAAATTCCTCAAAGAAATTGCTGGCGCAACATTTCACTCGAAGGTCGCCACCAGCTATCAACGGCGCTTGGCAAAATCGGGGACCAAGCTGTTTACGTTTTTGTCGCACGATGGAGTGTCGTGGAACAACAACGTAGCCGAGAACGCGATCAAAGTGTTTGCATCCCGACGACGCGTCATGGGTTCTACCTTTACGGAAAATGGCATAGGGGACTATCTGTTGTTCTTGAGCATCTATGCCACACTGCGGCGCAAAGGATTGAGCTTCTTGAAGTTCCTTCGATCCACTGAGGGGAATGTAAACAACTTTCCAGGGCTTTAAGAATCGGTCGTGCGCAAGCGCAACTCGATGCCGTGCTCGACCTCGCCAAGAACGAAACCTAAGTCGCGCCGCCGGGCAGAGGATGACATCGGACTTCCGGGAGCCCGAGAGTTGCCCGGTCAAATTCCCCACCAGAATACTTCCGCAAGGCATTGCAAATCGCGGCACGACTCAACCTTCCCTTTCTTAATTCTTCATCTTTTTGTTTTGCAGATCATGGATAGCCCTTGTCAGTTTTCGCAAAGTACGCGGCTTGCTGGTGTTTCTGCCATTCTTAAACTTTCGTATTGCGCACTCGGCAATTCTGGACTGGCGAGACAGGCGTTTAGTGGAAAATTGTTTTGCTTGTGCCCGTATTTCCTCCAGATATTTCGGATCAACGACTCTTTCGTACTCGCGGAAAGTCTCATCAAGTGAGTCCATGGCTCCCGCTTCAGCCAACATGGAGAGATCGGGACCGCCCGCCCAGCGTGTGGATGCCTCTCTGCCGATGTAGTGAAACTCACTGGCGACGACTTGCCTTCGCACGAGCAGGCCAATTGTTTTGCTGGTGCATGTGCCGCCGTTCGGAGTACAAAACTTGCTTTCGGTTCTCGACAAGATTTGATTGATTTCGTCTTCCATCGTCCGGAGGGAAAGCCAGCCCAAAGGCTTCGGTAGGCTGGATGATTGTTTGTCGTAAATGTGAAATGTCTCGCCACTGACGATATTCACCATCGTACGTCCGTGCAAATCATGGAGCTTTTCTGTGTTCGGCATGACGAAGTATCCCTTCCAGAGCAGCTTTACTTCTTTTTGGGGGAATGGGATCGTCATCACAGTGAATGGGCGAAGATCATCCTTGAAAACTCCGAGCCGTGCCAAGACTTGAGGCGTGGTAATCGGAACCGCCATGACCGCTGGCTGCTTCAACCACGTTGGGCGCTTATGTGGCAGAGCCAGTTCCCGCGAAAGGATGAAATGCCACGCCTCATAAATCCATGGCGTTAAGCCCTCTTTCCATTTGCGACCTGCCCTTCGCTGCCACTCGCCAATCGTGTAGGGTGCCTGAAGAAATCCTAGGCCGTGGCCGGAAGGCTTGCGGACCAGCAGTCTGCCTCCGTCGAGGTTATACAGGCAGTACAACTTCGCTGAGACGCAATACGCGTACAGTTGGTGGCGCTCGCCATCGGAGGCGAAGTTCTCCTTCTCCAATTTTAGAAACGGAGTCTTGAGCGTATCCCGCCACGGGTTGAGGGTTTCGAATCGCTCGCGGATGTGATCCACATCCGCAAAGGACAGCGCCCGGATGGCAGCGTTCGAGCCCGGTGCGTGGTGCTTTTCGAGCCTACCAGCTCCGCCCGCGCATGGAAACAGTCCACCGTCCTTGGTTGAAACAATCATCGCGCTGTCCGTGTCCATCGCCGCTATGTGGCCTCTCATGTCTCGCACGGCACACTCCAACATGGCACAAAGCAGATGCGACCCTCCGGTCACGAGTGAAGCGATCAATGGGCTGTAGAATTCGGCCGGCTGCTCCCAAACCTTGACCGGCGGCGTAGGGTAGTCCGTCTGGCCGGAAAAAACATGCAGGGGAGAGGGCAAATCCAAATCCTTGGCATCGATCTGACAGAGTATGCCGAAGGCTGCGCTGTTTGCTCCCACCTTCAATCCACCCGCTAGCTTTGGTTTTCTTGTTTTCAAAGAGGCGCGCAATTCGACGAGCTTCACGGCGAGGTCGTCTCGACGAGGATCTACTTCGAGCTGGCCGTAGAGTCTGACTGGTGCCAGCCCAGATTGCACTCCGCGCGGGATCACCTGAATGGCCTCTAATATCTTGAGGGGCTTGCCTGTCATCAGTTTCGCCGCCACGGCGTCTAAACCCGTCACCCAGATCGGCTGATTTGAGGTGAGAAAATTCCATGCCAGAGTTGGATCGCAATCGTCACGTTGGCCGAACTTCGCACGCATTGGCAGAACATCTTCTTTTGGTTCCACGAGGGCGAACCAGCGAAGTCGTTTCCAGATGGCTGGGCGAAAATAATCATCCAGGGCAGTGCGTTCCACCAACTCGCGCGCCCCGGCAGTGAAGTCGGCAAACTCTAGGCTTTCCGCGCACAGTATTTCCCGGCAGTCGAGCAGATGGCTCACCGCCGGAAACTGGGCATGGAAGTCGAGATAGGTGACAGGTAGGGGTGTCCGCCTGATCGTGCATTCCGCACGGCCTGCTACAAGGGCTTGCATAGCTATCCCGTTGATTCTGGCCGAAATCTTGAAGTTGTTTTCCGGCGGTTTGACCCCCATTACCGAAAAGTAGGCCTTGGCCAGGGTTGCTGAGGCGATTCAGGAGTTCTAGCTCGGCGGTCACATCTCTTAGCAGGTGCTCAATCGCCGCTTTGGTGACGCGCGGGCGATGTTTGTGAGCCTTGCTCACTGGCGCTCCGAAAATCTCACAGGCAGACTGGAAAGTGTACGCCTCTCCGGTAAGAGCGGCAGTTAGCGTCCCCAGATCGAGAATATGAACATCTGAGGACTTCTCTTCCTCTTCTCGCTCATCCTTTTCGTGAAATTTGTACTTGAGTAGCCGATAGATGGCCTTTGAAGCGTCCAGGCTTTCAATCGAAAGCCCCGGTTCGTAGCCGCTGGGTCGCATCTTGCCCGTTTTCTTGTCCTGGAACATACGGAAATAGAACGAGAATGCGCGCCGTCTCTTCCGGGACTTGTTCCACTTGATTGCTATCCGGCTGATCTCGAAGGGTGCGCCATAGGCAACTATGAGCGCTCCTGCTTTCAGGTACTTCAGGAAAACCCTTCGTCGGAACTGTTCAATTGTTCCCATCTCATACGCGCTGTCCTTCACAAAGCGCTGCAACACCCGCAATTCCTCAGGGTGGCCGTCCTGACAGAACAGGCCAATTTCCTTCGCAGTCCACTCCGAACCCGTCAATTCAGCGCAGATGTACGCACCAAAAAGCAGCTCCTGTTTTTCATCGGCCGTGGTCGCGCAACGAAAAATGAGTGCATGCTTCGGTTTTTTTGCGCGTCGGCCCGCCCAGCGTGCTTCTTTGACTTTGACCGGGATCGTGTGCGCACGGAAATAAAGCTCAAACCTATCTGCCATGTGATTACTAAGGCTGCCTCGCTAATGTCGTTTTTCTTTCAGCATCTCAGCGCAGAAATCCAGGCCGTCACAAAGTTTCTCCGTAGCCCATGCGATGGCGCGCCCGGTAACCGCGAGCGAGCGAAGGGCCATCTCGGCGGTTGTGATCGTGTCCGGCTGCTTCTTCATTTCCGCGCCGGAAGCGAAACGCTCCTCCGTCAACCAAGCGTGATGAGCCTGGCACACATCCACAGTCAAGTGAGGGATATGGTTACGCCCGGCGATGTGCTCGGCCTCAAAGCAGAAGGGACAGACCTTTCTCAAAGGACATACCCGTTGCCTAGCGTGGCGAAGAACAGTTTTGGCCGTTCGCCCGATCATCTCTGCGGTCCTACACTGGCGTACAAGCGGTCCATCTTCAAAACGTCAGCATCAGCCATGATTAGAATCTCGGCGGCATCGGCAAAAAGTTCCTCACCCCCAACGTGTACTCTGTGCCATTTGGCCTCGAACTCCTCAAGATGTAGCTTTCCCAGCAGCAGCTTCTCGCGGTCGTTGTAATAGTTGGACAGCTTCGTCGCGTCACGAGAACTGCGGGTGCGAATGGGCACGTCGCCCGAGGGCATCGGGAACAAGAGGTCACGTACTCGCCTGTCAGTTTTGCTCGCGCGCACTGGCTTGCCGCTAGTTCCGCCAAGGAGAATATCCCGTCCTGCATATTTGCGGGCTGTACGCGAACCAAGATGGTGCTTTCGCAATAGTTCCGTGTACGAGCTCTCGCCACGACGCAGATCGGTGACAAGGTTGGTAGTCCGATCGTACGTCGCTTTCTCACGCTCGGTTAGACTGGAATAGCGCAGTGAGCGCGGTTTGATAGATCGGCTGTTACCTTTACGTTTCGACATATACCTTAATCGCCTCTCTGGTATGAGAAGTAGCATTCCGCCTCGGCACGATTTAGCTTGTTCGCGGCTAGCAATACGGAGAAACGGCTAGAAGCCCATGGCAAAAAGCGGAAAAACGCATAAAACGGTAAAGACAGAAGCGTTCGATTTTCCGCTTGCAACGAAAAGGACTCTCAAGGCCGAAAGGAAAGAGTGGGTCCTTGCCGACAGCGAGAACCTTTATGCCGAGTTTCAGCGACTTCGGCACAAAATTGATTGGGATGCCCTGCGTCAAGCGTCAACTGAAGATGATGTAAAAGCAGCTTTATCAGCGATCGATCAATTCACTAGTAACAGACTACCCAGCGCTGCCGCAATTTTGGCGACAGTCCGCGAGCCGAAATACCCTAAGCTACGCCCAATTCGCTTCCTTGCTCGAAGCTGTGCCCTCGCCCACACTTACCAAACTGGCTCATACAGTCCCCGGTATTCTCGCGATATTTGCTACCAAGAGGAGAAGCGGCGGGGCCCAGCACCAAAGCCCATTACAAACCTCGAATATTGGCTTGGACAAGCAAGATTGGGCCAGAAAGTACCACGCAAGTATCTTCGTCGAATCAACAAGCTCCTGGCCAACAAACAGGCGCGCCCCGAAGCTCAGAAAATACGTAAAAAATTGACATATGTTGACATACCTGAAAAAATAGAGGATGTGGGGAAAAAGCGCACAACTGTCTGGCTGCCCGAGACGACCGTCGCGAAGCTAAAGAAGCTATCAGCGGCTACGGGTGCTCCCATGGCCGAGCTTTTCCGCCGCGCAGTCGAAGCGTATCTCAACCGTTCCTAAATCACGAACGGGCCAATCGCGTGCGCTAACACGCGATGGCCCTAACCACCATCGGAGGCATAGTCCCATGGCAGCTACAGAAAACGTACGCCAACTCCAGCAATCCCACAATTCCGCCGCTCGGTTGATTGTGCCGCGTCATGGTGTCGCGACCTTGTTCGGCTTCGGCATCCAGGTCCGAGTGGATCGCGGCCATCTGCTTCTAGAGGACGGCATCGGCCCAAATCGCCGCTGTGCTCGGTTGCCGCGCGTTGGGCATGGCCTCCGTCGATTGGTAGTGGTCAGCTCTGACGGCATCGTGTCGTTAGCCGCGCTGCGGTGGCTCTCAGACCAGAAGGCAAGTTTTGCGATGCTTAATAGGGATGGCTCCGTCCTTATAACAACCGGGCCGGCTCGCTCGTCGGATGCTAGGCTCCGTCGTTCCCAAGCACTTGCTCACGTATCCGGAGCGGCTCTGCGGATTACGCGCGAGTTGGTCAGACAGAAGCTCACCGGACAAGAGCTAGTCGCTCGTAGCAAACTCCTCGACGCAACAACCGCCGACACAATCGCAACGTTCAGCGCGGAATTGCCGGGGGCAGAGAACACTGCGTCCATCCGGCTCATCGAAGCTCAGGCCGCGTCAGCATACTGGTCAGCGTGGCGCACGCTCCCAATGACTTTTCCGAAGACTCGCCGGTGACCCATTGAGATCGCAAAAGAGAGTTCTCGGAACAATAACCCTCCGGGAAACTCCACTCCAGCCCGAGATCCGAGCGGAATCCCACAAGGAAGACGCGCTCGCGGCGCTGCGGCACGCCATAATTCGCGGAGTTGAGGAGCCGAAAAACCACGTTGTACTCGGTTCGATCCTGGCGCGACGTGTGGTGTTTTTCAAGGCGAGCGCGGTGTTCCTTCCAACCCTCCGATTTACGGCGTGTAAAACTCGGATGAGTGAGTTGAAGTTGAATGTATTCGAAATAGCCGGAAAACGTCTCCCGCATGAAGCCCTTTACGTTCTCGAAGATGAACGCCTTTGGCAGAAGTTCGCGCACGGCGCGCACGGCTTCGGGAAACATGTCTCGCCGGTCCATATGCCCACGGTGTTTTCCGCCGAGCGAGAATGGCTGGCAGGGCGGGCCACCGGAAACCACCATCACATCGCCAAGGCCGCTGTAGTCGAATTCCTTGACATCGCCCTCGTACACCGGCCACTCCTCGACTGAGCGCATCCGATGCCGCTGGTTTTCGCGGAATGTCTCGCAGGCGTCGTGATCCCATTCGACGACTGCGGCATGATGAAATCCCGCATTCGACATGCCAATCGCGAGTCCGCCCGCCCCGGCGAACAACTCAACGCTCCGCATCGAGAAACCTCCCAATCGTTATTTGAAGCCGCTCAGGTTCTTTTAGTTGGCACTCCCAAATTGTCAGCACCTTCCACTTGTTTCTTGAGAGAGCGCGCCTGTTCCGTTGATCCCGCGCCTTGTTTCCCTCAAGTTTCGGCACCCAGAAATCCCGGCGGGACTTGGGCAGTCGCGCGAACGAGCAGCTCGCGTGGCGATGCCAGAAACAACCATGCACAAAGATGACCTTTCGCAACCGTCTGAAAACCAGGTCCGGGTGGCCCGGCAAATCTTTGGCGTGGAGCCTGTACCGGTATCCAAGGGCAAAGACGAGCTTCCGGACAAATAATTCCGGTCGCGAATTCTTCGATCTGACCCGCGCCATGATAGCGGATCGTTCGGCCGGAGAAAGACTGTCCACACTCCTTTAAGCTCCCTTCACACAGCGCTGCGGCGCGACTCGGTCAGAGGACGCACTATTGGCTAGCTTGGATTATCAACACACTACACCATCCACCATGAGGAAAAAAGGCCCGACGGAAAGGCCCTTGCGTGCTGAAATCCCGGATGCGGACCCGCGCGCCCCCAGTCTCAGCTCGACTTGGGGCTCTGACCTGAGTTCAAGAGGATCACAGAGGGGGCTCGGCTAGGAGGGACTTCGCTGCCTCGCTGAGCCCTGCTCGCGTTACCAGTCCTTGTGTGAAAGCAATTTGTTCCGTCACCGTTCTTGCCCCTCTCGCCTTTTTAGTGCTGGTAACGGCCTAGAGATGTGTTCCGCAATGTCAGCCATCTGGGCATCATAGCGCCGCCCCACGCTATTGCTTAGGGCCATTAAGTCGATTTCTGGAAATTTTGTTCGGATTACGGCAAGAAGCTCGTTCATCGCCGCATACATCTTCGAACGCTCCTTCTCCATGTAGTGAAATTCCTTCTGCTCCCTGATTCGTTCGGAAGGATGGCCTGGTCGGAAGATATAGCTGCGCGCACCATTCATGGGGACGTAGTGATCGTACTTAACACTACCGGTCCAGTGCTGAATGAATGCCTGAATCCGCTTATTCAGTTCACTGTCATAAATATGAAAGAGGGTGGAGGAAACAATGCTAATCACCTCGTCGTGGAAATGAGTGCTCGCCGCACTCAGAAATTTCGGCCCAGTCGAAATATGGTCGTCGATAATGGGCCAATTAATCGATCCAAGCAGCCATCGCAAGTTCGTAAGGTCGCGTTCGCGTTCCGCGTCGGCGGGATTGAATCCTCCCGCCTTCGGTCTAGGCGGGTCTTTGGAAACAATCAGGGAAATGGCTTCCGTTAGAGTCTTGGTTAGTTCTTTTGGGTTACCCTTCCCCTCGGCCAACGTGAACGGTGTCGCTCTATGCCGGTCAAAATCAAACGGCAGAAGCTCTATTTTGCCATGGGCTTCGTTGATCAAGAGAACGACACGTTCCCACCCGAGGTTTGCGACCGCATAACCGAGTTCGAACACGACGTTCGGATTTGGCGTCTTTTTGCCATCCGATAGTTCTGAATTGATTATTGAAACATCGGCAACGAAGATGTCTGCACTTTGAATCTTCTCTAGGATTGATGCAGGTATATTCGGGCTACCGGGACAGTCCCTTGTCGCTTCGTCGATTAAGACGTCGATCTGCTGCGTTTCGGTTGACAACTGCGCCTCAAGTTCGCCTGAGGCAACCCGAAGGCATTTCTTAACGGCGGTGCGATTGAACCTCGCGGGCAGGTCACTTTGCCACGCATAGAAAACCTTGAGTGACTGTTTTATAGTCGGCATAGTGGCAGCCTCTTTGTCGATAGCCTACAGGATTGCACGGGGACTCCGGTATCGGGAGTTTCGGGCCTCGGGTCCAGATACCAACGAGGGGGCAATGGAGGTTATGATGCGATGCCCCAGCAGCGGCCTTTCTATTTTCGGTTGCGCTGCCGACCTCCGACGGAGTCTCGGGGGATCTAGATTTTGATTTTGGGGGCGATGGGCTTGTGGGGCGGGCTGGCGCGCTGAGTAGAGATGTGTGGATTTTGGAGTTGAGGTGAGCGAGGGGACGGCGAAACTGCAGCTAGGGCAGTTTGCGATGAAGATCATGTGAGTAAAAAGGGAGGGCGCTCCGAGACCCTTCCTTTCCCTCCTCCCCATTTCCTTCTTGACTGCAGGCCGACAATCATTTACGGTAAGCGAACAAAAGGCGAATACAACCAATGTCGTCTCCGTCTCTGTTCCCGCTTCCACAGAAATCCCCGCTGGTCGGCATCGCCCGGCTGGCCGCCGAGGGTGAATCCCTGCGCGAAGGGCATGAGGTCGAGTACTTTACTCTTCCCGCGAAATCCCTGCTCAACCGCTGCGTCAGCAATCGCGGCCTGCCTTTTACCTGGACCATCAATCCTTACCGCGGATGCGAATTCGCCTGCAAGTACTGCTATGCCCGCTACACTCACGAGTTCATGGAAATGCGCGACGGAGCCGAGTTCGAGCAGAAGATCTACGTCAAGCAACATACCGCCGACTTGCTTCGGCGCGAATTGCGGCGAGTTAAGCTGGGGGAACCGATTGCCCTCGGCACCGCGACCGATCCGTATCAGCCCGCTGAGCGCCGCTACGAAGTTACGCGTGGCATCCTCGAAGAGTTCGCGCGCCATCGCGGCTTCGAGCTTGGGATCGTCACCAAATCCAATCTCGTCGTGCGCGATCTAGATCTGCTGCGCGCGGTTTCGCAGAACAACGCGCTCTCGATCCACATGACCGTGACCACCCTGAACGTCGAGCTCGCTAGGATTCTCGAGCCGCGCGCCCCGCGTCCCGACCTGCGCATCGACGCAGTTCGCCAGCTCAGCGAAGCAGGCTTAACCGTAGGAGTGAGTTGCTCGCCAGTCTTGCCCGGCATCACCGACGCGCCAGCCGATCTCGAGGCCGTGGTACGCGCCGCAGCCGAAGCCGGAGCACGCCACATATTCGCCGGACCTCTATTTCTGAAACCCTGTTCAGCGGCGATTTTTCTTCCGTTCGTGGAGCAACATTTCCCTCATCTGGTCGAGAACTATCGCGAGCGCTATCAGGACCGCGCTTTCCTGCCGCCTTCCTACGGCAAGCGCATAACACAACTCATCGCACACTTCCGCCAGAAGTACGGCATGACCCCCGACCCTCGCGGAAGGATGGCTAATAAGTGGCCAGTGCCAGCTCTGGATGAGCAGTTGGCGCTGTTCTAGCAATTAGAATCGGCGTTGCACAACTGCCCTCCAACCTTCCTCTATAATCATTAGTCTCCCATGGCAACCACTCCCCAACCGGCGACCGTGCCACGTCCTCCCTTCGGAGTGCGGCTCCAGCAATTCTGGCAGCGGGTAACCGACGGGCTTGAGGTCAGCCAACTCTGGTCGCAATTCGAAACCGAAGCACGCACCAGCTACCGCCTCTACTCCCGCGACGTCGCCGCGAAAACTCCCGAAGGACTTACCCATCGCGGCCACCATCTGCACGTCGTCAAAGAGTTCTTCTGGTCGGTACTCGAAAAACTTTCGCCCGCGCGCCGCGTCCTGCTGCTCGCGGCATTCGTCATGCTTGTATTTCCCAGCAGCGGATTCAGCTATCACGATTCCGGACACGAACTGCACGTCGTCGAACTCGATTTCCACTTCTGGGGCGGCCTCCTCATGTTTCTGCTGCTCATGTTGGAGATCGCTGACCGCGTCGTGATGAAGCGCGATTTGCAGATCGCGCGCGAGATTCAGACATGGCTACTGCCCGGCGCTCCGCCGCAGATTCCCGGAATCTCGATTGCCTACACCACGCGCCCGGCAAACACCGTCGCCGGCGACTACTACGACGTGTTTCCCCGTCCCGGCAAAACCACCGAAGAGAATCGCGTGATGTTCGCCGTCGCCGACGTAGCCGGCAAAAGCATTCCCGCCGCCATGCTCATGGCCACGCTTCAGGCCAGCCTCAAAACGCTTTCCACAGAACCAATCGCCCTGCCTGAACTCGTATCGGATATGAACAAGTACGCCTGCTCCAACAGCCAGGGTGGATTGCGTTTCACCACCGCGTTCCTGGCGGAGTACGACGCAGCCCGCCGCACCTTCCTCTACATCAACGCCGGACACAACAATCCAATCCTCCGCCGCGCCAATGGATCGATCGAGCGTCTCGACGCCGGCGGATTGCCTCTCGGCATTCTCTCCGAAGCAAAGTACGAATCGGCCAGCGTGACGCTGGCGCCCGGCGATTGGCTCATCATCTTTACCGATGGATTAGTCGAAGCGGAAAATGCGCGCCAGGATGAGTACGGCGAAACGCAGCTTCTAAGCGTGATCAATTCTGCAGCAGCATCCACGCCAGCCGAAATGTTGAATCGCATGATGGCGGCAGTGGATTTATTCGTAGGCTCGACTCCCCAGCATGACGACGTAACGTGTCTACTGGTGAAGGCGGAATGATGAGTGAGAACTGAGGTCAACGCGGCGTCCGGCTGGGTCGTGCTCTAATGGTGCGTTGCTGATTTCAAGGAAGGTCTAGGTGCTTGACAGGGTTTTCTGCAAGTAAGGTTTCCGCTAGCTGTCTGCTCGAGTTCCCAGACTGAAGCTCGAAGGTGCAGTTTACGAAAACGACGCCGTCCAGTCGCAAGGGACCACCGCTGTGGCATCCCTGAACGCCAAAAACTTGTATACCATCCCCCTGCTCGCGGGCTCTGGCCCTAGAATCGAATCAAGATGCTGCGTGCAGTGTTCAAAAACGAATCCCACCATCCCAACATTCTGGGTTTTACCTCGATCCACAATACACTCCTCATTGTTATCTGGAGCCCTAAACGTCACATATCCCACGTCCGAGAATGGAACTAGTGTAGAGGAGTAGCCGAGAATTTTGTTTTCGACATCCCAACTTCTCTGCGAAACTTCTTTGCTATCTGAGGTGGTGAATTTAAGAAGGCTGTTCCCTAGTAAAGCTACTGTGCGGGGGTCCATCTTGCGACCCGATTGCTGGATGGCATCGATTTCAGTGGATAGCTTGTTGAGCTGGAGAGTCGTGAGCTTATCAAATTGAAGTTGGACATCTCTCCGTTCGTGCGCGAACTCGCCCGGCAGGTAAGATGTGACGAGCCATCCGAACAAGCCTGTGAAAACAAGAATAGCGCCGGCGCCTATCCGGAAGTGCCAATCCAGCCGTTCTCTAATGACTGCCACATCGCGCTTAATGTCGGTAATATCGTTCTGTACGGACAAGGGCACTTCCTCGTCAGTCGAAAGGATTTCCAGCAGTGCGGCTTGCATTAGAGACACCTCAGCGCATACACCTTAAGATCAGCGCTGAAGCCTCAAATTTCAAGTGCCGGAAGTTCCGATTGCATTCGGTCTTCCGTAATTGCGAATGATACGCCTAACTTCCAGTTCCCACCAAGCCAATGCCCCCCAATGTGGTTGGCAGCTCCCGCCTGAATCGCGTATGCCTCTGCGCAGCATCTCATGTAACTGTGAGAATCAATGCGGCGGTGTCGGGAGGCTGCCTCCGAGCCGCTGGCAGCCACTCGTACCTAATCAATCCCAACCGCAGCCACAATCTGCGCCGCAGATTGCCGGGCCTGAGCGATGTCGCGGGACATGCGCTGCGCGCGCGCGTCGGCCTCATCCGCTTCCGCAGCGCGGCCCGCTCGCCGCAATGCCTGCTCCAGCAGCAGATAGCCCACGTCGCTCGGTTCCACTTCCGCAGCATGAGAAATCCGCGCCACCGCAAGCGTGAAATCGCCATCCCGCTCAGCCAGCAAGCCGCTGCCTTCAAGAGCAGGAACGCTATCAGGATTCTGCTGCAATGCGTTTGCGAAATTCGTTCTCGCGCGATAGAAATCACCGATCTGCAAATAAGCCGTAGCGAGATCACTCAATGCCACGGCGCGCGACTTCGAATCTTCGGCAGCACCCAGCGCTCGCTCGAATTGTGCAACTGCATCCTGCGAACGCCCGTTCGTCTGCTCAAACACTCCGACTCCAATCAGATCCGAAAAAGAATATGCATGTAAACTCTCGGCCGCATTGAACTCGGCGATGGCGTCGTCCGTTCGACCCTCCCTGGCCAAAGCACGCGCCAGGCCGCCGTGCGCCATGTAGTTGCCTTCGGTCACGCTCAGGGTATGTCTCCACAGAGCTTCACTGTCGTGCCAGTAACTAAGCTGACGGCGGCTCAACACGCCCAAAGTCGCCAGGATCAAAACTGCTGGCACCGCAATCCACACTGCCGGAATCTTGCGCGCCCGCGCGATGTCGGCCGCTCCCCAAACCACTCCGATGAATAATCCAATGTAAGCCAGGTAAGCATAGCGATCGGCCATCGCCTGCTCGCCAAATGACAGAATTCCAATCACCGGCGTCAGCGTACCCAAAAACCAGAACCAGCCAACCACCGGATAACGCCGCTCCCGCCACAACAGCACAAGCGCAGTAATCGAAATCAAAATCGCAGCCGCAGCAACGATCTGCCAAACCGCAAGCGAACTCCCAGGATGCGGATACAAAACCGCCAGCCGCACCGGCCAAAACGCTTTCCCGAGATAACGCACGTAAGCCACAGCGGCATTCCCCCACCGCGCGCCAGCCGGCAAGCTACGCACGGCATGCCCAGCCCGCTGCGCCAGCAAAGTAATCACGCCGCAACCAATAGAAAAAAGTAATAACGGAATCTTCTCAAGAAGCAGAAATGAGAACGATCGAGGAACCGCCGAGCCCGCACGAGAAAGATTCTCACCACGCTCTTTACTGAGAACTGAGAACCGAGAACTGAGAACTCTCTTTAATGGCCAAACATCCCACAGCAGCAAAACAAACGGCAGCGTAATGATCTCAGACTTCGACATCAACCCCAGCGCAAACAAAGCGGCCATCAGGGCATAACGCGCCACGCCGCCGCGTCTCACATACCATCCGTAGGCATGAAACGTCAGCAGAAAGAAGACCATGCTGAGCACATTCTTCCGTTCCGCAGCCCACGCCACCGACTCCACATTCACCGGATGCAGCGCAAACAGCCCCGCCACCATGAAGCTCGGCCAGGTCAATCCCGTAGCACTCTGAAGCAGCAGAAACAATAAGAGCGCACTGCCAGCATGCAATAGAACATTCACATAATGAGAACCGACCGGGTTCGCCCCGAAGAGTTGCCAGTCAAGCGCGTGCGACAGCCACGTGAGCGGATGCCAATTCGCAGCATCGAAACTAGTGAATGCCCATTTCACTGTCTCCCAGGTCAGGCCGGCCCGCACATGCGCGTTATTCAGAATGTAGATGTCGTCGTCAAAGTTCGTGAACCCATTCTGGACGATGGGATTGTAGGCAGCCAGCGTCGCCAGCGCCAACACAAGACACAAAACCGCACTCTGCCTCTCAGGCGAGATGAGCCGGTGCGCCGCCGGGCGGGTACCCACTTTGGACTGCATCGCAGTCCCTGTCGCAAATGAAGGCAACTCCATCCTCACCGAAGTCTCAGAATGATTATATGCAGCGCTACTTCGCCCGCACAGAACAGTCCGGCCTACGAAGTTACTTCTGTGATAAGCCTGCAAGATCCTGATTCTGGGGCGTTCCAACCTTGTGTGCCGAACCCCAGCAATGCCGTGAACCGTCAGTTGCATGACAGTTTTTGGCATGAAGGCAGGCCCGGGCGGGGGTTACCATGAGGGTGAAGTTTGACTCTATAATGAAAATAAAGACCTTGCCCTTGATCCGACCGGAACCAAGGTAACTAACGGGTTTGGCGAGGCAAGTGCCATTATCAAATTCGACTGCGTCATCACCATGACCAGCATGAAATCAACGAATTCAAAAACGAGGGGAAATAAAGAGATGCGGAAACAACAGAAGGGTTTCTCACTGATTGAGCTGCTGATCGTGGTTGCCATCATCCTGATCATCGCAGCTATCGCCATTCCTAACCTTATGCGCGCCCGTATGGCGG
>Ga0302176_10000521_pt1 | contig 22668 bp, 13 predicted proteins | sample I_Palsa_E1_1_FD_198787 | JGI IMG/M metagenome (GOLD analysis project Ga0302176, IMG submission 198787) | Peat permafrost microbial communities from Stordalen Mire near Abisko, Sweden - I_Palsa_E1_1 | ecosystem: Environmental > Terrestrial > Soil > Palsa > Peat permafrost | place: Sweden...
GCAAAATTGCCTACTTGAATCACCGGCAGCCCCGAATTTGAAGCCGATGGGCCGGTACAATCCGCCACGGTGGTGGCTGCGCACAAACCCACACTGCTGGGCTGAAAAGCCTGGTCCGCGGGGAAAAAGCCCTCAGCAAAACGGTTCCAGCCAAGGCGCGCTTCATTGACCTTCGACGATGAAATTACTCTCACGTAGGAGATAGATACCAGCTGAACCCTGGTTGGAGTGTAGGTGTTAAATCCGGGAAGAATTCCGCCACCGGTTAGAGCGAGAGGAAAACTCTGCTTGCTGTCGCCGTAATAATATCGGCCGGTCAAGGTATTGTTCTTGTCGAAATTGTGGTCCACCTTGGCAATCAGGCTGGTCACGTTGTTGTAGGACGGAGCTACCACTGATGCATTGGCCCCGTTGGGGCAACCGTTTCCGTCCGCCGTGGCACCCGGCACGTTCGGCAGGGGCCACGGATCGTTGTGCGGGTAGGCGGCCAGAAGGTTCGCGATGACCGGATTGGTTGCGACTAAATCAGCGGGATTCGGGACGCAGGCTAGGCTCACCGTGCCAACACGTTCACGCTGTCCTTCATAGTCGAAAAAGAAGAATGTTTTATCCCTTACGATCGGCCCTCCGATCGCGCCACCAAATTGGTTGTTGTGGAACGGGGCCTTCTCTGTGCCTACGGGGTCGAAATAATTTCGCGCATCCAGGGCGTCATTTCTGAAATAGTCGAATACCGTGCCGTGAAAAGCGTTGCTGCCGCTATTCGTCACGATGTTGATCACCCCGCCTGCATTCCGGCCATATTCCGGCTCATAATTGGAGAGCACGTTCAGCTCGCTAACGGCATCAATGGGCAGAATCGTCGCCGGTGTTCCAAACACGCCGGCTTCATTGATCGCTGGATCGTTGCGGTAACCGTCATTCATATCGGTGCCGTCCAGCAAGAAGTTGTTCGAGCGTCCGCGAGCTCCGTTCACCGAAAAAACGCCATAGGATCCGGGTGAGTCGGTGATTTGATCCGGCGACCCCGCGACTCCGGGAGTTAGATAAATCAGTTTGGTGTAGTCGCGCCCATTGATCGGCAAGTCCTTGACTGTTTCTTGGGTCAATACGCCACCCAGCGTGTCGCCGGTTGTGTCGATCTGCGGCAAGTCTTCGCCCGCCACCGTCACAGTGTTGGTCACAGCTCCGGGTTTCAGTACCGCGTCAATCCGTTTTTCGCTGGCGACATCTACGGTCACCCCGGTCGTGACCGACTTCTGGAACCCGTTGAGTTCAACCGTGACCGTGTAGGTGCCGATCTGCAGTTCCGGGACGAGATAGCTGCCGTCGACGTTGGTTTGGATAATACGATCGATGCCCGTGGCGACATTGTGGATCGTAACCGTCGCGTTGCTGACCGCCGCGCCAGTCGAATCCGTGACCGTGCCGAGAATTGATCCGCGAAATGTCTGCGCCCAACTAGTGCTGGCGCTCAAGATCACCAACAAAATCGCGCACGCTATTACCGCGCCAGTGCTGAACCGGCGAATCCTCATTATCTTCTCCTGTGAATAACAACTGAAAATGGTGCAAAGAGTTATACGGCGAGCGGGGCAGACTTGTCCTATCGAAAAGACAAATACATGCAATCGTTTTTGCGAGAGACTCCCCCGAGCCGCCGCACCCTATCGCAAACAACTGGTACACCTATAAGCCCGCGACGACTATGAGTCAAGACACTTATTCGATTCGATATTCGGCCAGCGCGTGGCCGCGTGGCGGAGTTGCAGCGCAATTCGCATCAGGGATGAGCGCCGCATCGATTGGGCCAGCGCGGTGTCTCGCGGACGCGCAGGCTGTTATAATCTTTGATTCGCGCTGAGCTAAAAACGAAACTGGATGCCTTTGACTCCCAAAAAACGCCTGTTCCTGGTCGACGCCATGGGCTACATCTTTCGCGCGTTCTTCGCGCCAATGGACCGGCTGCAAACCTCCGCCGGCGTCCCAACCAAAGTTCCGTACCTCTTTGCCACCATGATGCGCCGGCTGCTCGAGAATAAGGATCGGCGCCCCGATTACCTCGCCGTGGTCTTCGACCACTCCGCACCCACCTTCCGCGACAAACTTTTCGCTGAATATAAAGCGCAGCGTCCGCCGATGCCCGACGATCTTTCGATCCAGATTCCTTTTGTCCGCCGCTACTGCGCCGCGATGCATTTGCCGATCCTGGAATATCCCGGCTATGAGGCCGACGACGTGATCGGCACGCTCGCGCGGCTGGCCACCAGCGACGGTAACAGCAAAGATCTCGAGGTTGTTATCGTCACCAGCGACAAGGATCTTCGTCAGCTGGTTACTAAAGACGTCACGATTCTGGATCCGACCAAAAATGACCTGCTGATCGACGAGAAAAAAGTGGAAGAGCTGATGGGCGTGCCGCCGTCGAAAGTTGCCGACGTCATGGCGCTGATGGGCGATTCCATCGATAACATTCCGGGTGCGCGCAATCCCAACGACAAGCCCGCGCCCGGCGAGCGCCGCAAGGCCGGCATCGGCGACGTTGGCGCGCGCCAATTGATCCAGCAGTTTGGCAGCGTCGAAGAAGCGCTGAAGCGTGCTGGCGAAGTGAAACGCGCCGGCTATCGCGAAGCTCTGCAGAACTGCGCGGAATTCGTGCTGCTCAGCAAACAGCTAGCGACAATTCCCACCGATGCGCCGGTTCCACTCGATCTGGACATCATGAAAATGGGGCCGCCCGATACTGAGGCTCTGCGCGAACTGTATTCCGAGCTGGGTTTCACTTCGCTTCTGCGCGATTTGGCGCCGCTGACCGATGACCGCAAAACCGACTATCTGCGATTGGAAATGCCGGGCGACACCGGAAAATTTCTCGGCACGGTGAAACGCGGACAGGAAACCGCGGCGTGGCTGGCGCTCGACGCGCAGGAAGCCGATGAAGAAGGGTTCGGCACGCGCGTCCTGGGTGTGGAGCTTTCCGCCAAAATCGCCTCCGCCCGGATTTCCGAGAACGATGCCCAAGACCAGGCGCTGGCGGCATTGGGAGATTGGCTTGCGGATCCGAAAAAACCGAAAGTGGTCCACGATCCCAAGCTATTTCATTTGCTGGCGGCAAAGGACCTTGCGAGCGATGCCGACGGCGTCGCCGGCATTCGCCACGCGACCATGCTGTATTCCTATTTGCTGCGGCCCACAACCGCTAAACATGAATTCGCGGAAGTGGTTCTGCGCCATTTGAACCGCACGCTTTCCGGCGCGCCCGGCGAGCGCGCCGATTTTCTGCTGCGCCTCGCTCCCGTGCTGCGCGAGGAAGTCGAAAAGCTTGGGCTGCTCGAGGTCTACGAAAAAATCGACCTGCCGCTGGCCCCGGTCCTGGCCCGTATGGAAGCGGCCGGAGTTCGCGTCGACCCCGCCGAACTCGACCGAATCTCGACCAAGACGACCGAAGAGATCGCCAGGATCGAAAAAAGCATTTTTGAACTGGTGGGATTCGAATTCAACGTCGGCTCGCCGCAGCAGCTGGCCGAAGTTCTATTCGACAAGTTGAACCTGCAGCCGCCCCGGCGCAGCCGCGCCAAATCACGTTCCACTGCCGCGGATGTGCTCGAAGAGCTCGCCACGGAACACGCCCTGCCCAAAAAAGTAATTGAATTTCGCGAGTTGACCAAACTGAAGTCGAATTACGCCGACGTCCTTCCGCTGCTGATTCACCCGGGGTCAGGCCGTTTGCACACTCGTTTTAGCCAGACCGGCGCGGTCACCGGGCGGCTCAGCTCTTCGAACCCGAATCTGCAGAATATTCCGATACGAACCGAGCTGGGGCGCGAAATTCGGGCCGCTTTCATCGCGGCGCCCGGTTCCCTGCTGCTTTCGGCGGATTACTCGCAGATCGAACTGCGCATTCTCGCCCATCTTTCCGAAGATCCAGTATTAGTAGAGGCCTTCCGTCGGGGCGAGGATATTCACTCCCGAACCGCACAGGAAGTTTTCGACATCGCCCCATTCGCGCAGACCCGTGAACATCGCCGCGTGGCAAAAGTCATCAACTTCGGCGTGATTTATGGCCTGTCGGCGTTCGGGCTCGCCCAGCAACTGGATATCGACCAAAAAGAAGCCGCGCGATTCATTGCCAAGTATTTCGAACGCTATCGCGGCGTGAAAGAGTTTCTGGATGGTCAGATCGCGGAGACGCGCAAATCCGGAATCACCAAAACTTTGTTTGGACGGATCCGGCCGATACCGGAAATCAATTCGCCGCAGCCGAACCTCCGGAATTTCGCCGAGCGCACCGCCATGAACACTCCGATGCAGGGCGCCGCAGCCGACCTGATTAAATTGGCGATGATCGAGCTCGATCGCCGGTTGCCGAAAGAAAAATTTAAATCGCGCATGATTTTGCAAGTCCACGACGAGCTGCTTTTCGAAGGCCCCGAAACGGAAATTCCCAAGCTCACCAAACTCGCCAAGGAAGTCATGGAGGGCGTTCACCAATTCCGCGTTCCCATCGTGGCCGATACAAAGGTGGGGCACAATTGGCGCGACATGAAATAGCCGCGCCAGAGCGACGCGCAGCCGGCGCATCTCAGGCGCTCAGCGGTGTGGTAGTCTTTCCTTTTGTTTGAAGCATGATTTGAACGAGGAGCCGGTATGGATCACGCTGAAGGCTTTTTGACGTTGGTGCGCGACGCCAAGAAACGCATCAAGGAAGAAGATGTGCAAACCACCAAGAAAAAACTCGATGCCGGCGAAAAAATGTTCCTGGTCGACGTCCGCGAAGAAAGCGAGTGGGCCCGCGGCCACATCCCCAACGCGATTCACCTGGGCAAAGGCATCATCGAACGCGACATCGAGACCGCCATTCCGGAAAAAAGCGCGACGATCGTGCTGTATTGCGGCGGCGGATTCCGCTCCGCGCTGGCTGCGGACAATCTGCAGCGGATGGGCTACAGCAATGTGATTTCGATGGACGGCGGCTGGCGTGAATGGACCCAAGCCGGCTTCCCGACAATCAAAGACTGACCGTTTCTTGCTTCGCAACACTCAGGAGAATCGTAATGACTGAAATACCGGAAAACGACGCGGCCCGACTGGCCCGCGAACACGACGCAGCCAAAAGCCGGCTCGAAAAGTTGCGGGACGAAGCACAACGGCTGGGCAAGGAATTCGAAGAGAAGTTCGCGCCGGAAATCGCCGATGCCGAAGTGGAATTGACTCGCCTGAGCGCCCTGCTGGGAAAAATAGGGCTGTAAGCTCCGCGTCGGGGCTTTGTGGCTCGCGCCAAGACAAAATCTAGTTCGTTTTCATTGGCTGGGGCGGTTGGACTCGAACCAACACCGGCCTCATTAACAGTGAGGTGCCCTACCAATTGGACCACGCCCCAGCCGTAATTCAATTCTAAGGGGTGTTCGCATGATTTTCACCCAGGTAATGCGAATTGCTCAAATCAAAGTTTCCATGGCAGTAACGCAGTGCGGGAAAACGACGGGGGGAGAAATTAGGCCGAAGAAAGGAAGCCGGCCCAGCCCTCAATCCCCGAAGGGATCCTCGGCTTCCTTCCTTCTGACATAGTCCTCATCGCACCTCGTTTGCCAAAGCAAAGCTGCTGAAAACAGGTCACTTCAATGCGGGTGCCAAGGTAAAAACTCCCAGTGGCTTGGTAAAAATTGACAGGCCGCCTTCCGCCCCGCGCTATTTCGCGTTCGGAATGGATTTCGGTCAGCGGCAGTTGGGACCCGGTGTCCGCGCTTTGAAATTCACCCCATGTTCGCCGTCTTGACCACTTCTTCCCGACTTGCTATGTTGAGAGATTACCTTGGGCTCATTGTCCGCGCTGAGTGGCGGGCGGTCCTGTAGGAGCCAGTCATCCGAGTATGGGTCTGAAAAAAATCGTCGTCCGGGGTGCGCGGCAGCACAACCTCAAGAACATCAACCTGGAAATCCCGCGCAACACGCTCACCGTAATTACGGGATTATCGGGTTCCGGTAAGTCTTCGCTCGCGTTCGATACCCTTTATGCTGAAGGCCAGCGCCGTTACGTCGAATCGCTTTCCGCTTACGCCCGGCAGTTTCTGGATCAGATGGAACGTCCGGACGTCGATTCGGTGGAAGGGCTTTCACCTTCGATCGCCATCGAACAGAAAACCACCACGCGCTCGCCACGTTCCACGGTGGGAACCATCACCGAGATCTACGATTACCTGCGCGTGGTCTACAGCGCGATCGGCACGCCGCATTGTCCAAACTGCGGTAATTCCATCACCCGTCAATCCACCGAACAGATCGTGCAGTCGGTGCTCGCGCTGAAACCCGATGATCGCATCATGGTTCTGGCGCCGGTGGTGCGCGGACGCAAAGGCGAATACAAAAAGGAATTGGAAAAATACGCGAAGGAGGGTTACGTTCGCGCCCGCGTCGATGGCGATCTAATGAACCTCGACGAGCCCATTCCTCTGGACCGCCGGAAAAATCACACCATCGAAATCGTGGTGGATCGGCTGCTGCTCAAGAACGGGGTCGCGCAGCGATTGGAACATTCGGTCGAGACCGCACTGAAATTGACCGGTGGTTTGGTCACCATTGCCGTGGTCGGCGGCGATGAACATGTCTATTCCGAAAAATTGGCCTGCCCCGATTGCGGCATCTCGGTCCCGCAACTCGAGCCGCGCTCGTTCAGTTTCAATTCGCCCTATGGCGCGTGCACCGAGTGTCACGGCCTAGGTTCCAAATATGATTTCGATCCGGCCAAGGTGATCGTCGATTGGACCAAGCCTCTTTTTGAAGGCGGCCTCGGACCTGGCTCTGGCTCAACGTTTCTGCAGCGCACTTTGCGCCTGGCGGCGGAGGCGTATGGATTCGATCTCGACGTGCCGTTCGAGAAGATGTCGCGCAAAACCCAAAATTTAATTTTGAATGGCAATCCGGAAACTGCAAAAAACAAGAAGGAACTCAATTTTCAGGGCCTGCTCGCGCATCTGGAATCGAATCTCGAGGAGTCGAAGTCTGACACCTACCGCGAGTGGTTGACGCAGTACATGTCGCCCGCTCCCTGCACCGCCTGCAACGAACGCCGGCTGCGCCCCGAAAGCCTGGCGGTGAAAATCGCCGGCCTTTCCATCGCCGATTTCACCGGCCTGCCGCTCAGTGGTGCGCGCGCGGCGGTGGATAAGATTCGCGCAAAATTAACGGTGCGCCAGGAGAAAATCGCGGGCCGCGCACTCACCGAAATCGCCGAGCGCCTCGATTTTCTGCTCGATGTCGGGCTCGCCTACCTCACGCTCGATCGTTCGGCGGCTACGCTTTCCGGCGGTGAGGCCCAGCGCATTCGCCTGGCCACGCAGATCGGCTCGCGCCTGCGCGGCGTTCTCTATGTTCTGGACGAGCCCTCGATCGGTCTACACGCGCGCGACAATGGCAAACTCCTCACCACGCTTGAAACTTTGCGCGACCTCGGCAATACGGTTCTGGTGGTCGAGCACGACGAAGAAACGATTCGCCGCGCCGACTACGTGCTTGATCTTGGCCCCGGCGCCGGGAAAACCGGAGGCCATCTGGTTGCGGCCGGCTCCCCGGCGGATATCGCGGCGAATGAAGCGTCGCTGACCGGTCAGTATCTTTCCGGGCGGGTTAAAATCGACATTCCCGAGACGCGCCGGGCCGCCAACGGCAAAGCGATCGCGATTCTGGGCGCGCACGGACACAACCTCAAAAACGTCGATGTTTCGCTGCCGCTTGGATTACTGACGGTCGTTACCGGCGTCTCCGGCTCCGGAAAATCCACGCTGGTCAATGACATTTTGTATCGTTCGCTGGCGCAGAATCTGTACCGCTCAATGGAAAAACCGGGCGCGCATCGCGCGATTACCGGCATCGAGCATATCGACAAGGTGGTTCAAATCGATCAGGCACCCATCGGCCGCACGCCGCGCTCGAATCCCGCCACTTATACGGGAGTCTTCGCTCCGATCCGGGAACTGTATGCGATGCTGCCCGAATCCCGCGAACGCGGTTACAAGCCCGGACGTTTTAGTTTCAACGTGAAGGGTGGACGATGCGAGGCTTGCCAGGGCGACGGCCAGCGTCGCATCGAAATGAATTTCTTGCCGGATGTTTATGTTACTTGCGAGGTCTGTCGCGGCAAACGTTACAACGCCGAGACCCTGGCGGTACGCTACAAGGGACTCTCGATTTCCGATTTACTCGATTTGCCCATCGAAGAAGCCCTGAAAGTGCTGGAAAATATTCCAGCCATTCAAATCAAATTACAGACACTGGTCGATGTCGGCCTGGGCTACGTCCAACTCGGCCAGTCGGCGACCACAATTTCCGGCGGCGAAGCGCAGCGCACCAAACTCGCGCGTGAGCTTTCCAAACGCCAGACCGGACGGACTTTGTACATTCTTGACGAGCCCACCACGGGGCTGCACTTCGACGACGTGAAGAAACTTCTCGACGTCTTGAACCGCCTCGTTTCACTGGGCAATACGGTGCTGATCATCGAGCACAATCTCGACGTCATCAAACAGGCCGACTGGATCATCGACCTGGGCCCCGAAGGCGGAGAAGACGGCGGTCGCATCGTCGCGCAAGGGACGCCCGAGCAGGTCGCGCGGGTGAAGAAATCATACACCGGCCAAATTCTGGCGCGTTCGCTGAATGGTGCGCTCGTAAACGGACACGCTGTGGATGCCAAGCGCGCCAGCTGATGAATCCCCACAACGAAAATCCGAATCCGACGCAGCGTGAAACCGGTTTCGAGCCCCACGTCGAAGTCGATGGCGCTCTGGACGTTTCACCGAACCTCGCCTCCGGCGAACTCTCGCCGGCGCCCGCTCCTGGTGCCTGGAATTTCTCCAGTGGCACAGGAGGCTTCCCTCCTTCGACCCGCTTCATTCCGGAAGATTTGCGCGTCCCCTGGGGCTGGTGGGACGTGGCGTTGCTGGCGGTGATCAGCTTAGTGGGATTGTTGTTGTTCGGCACCGTCTTCGCCGCGGCGCTGCAGACGGCGGGCGTGTCTCGAGCGCAGATACAACACTCGATGGTCTACCAGGGCCGATTTGCGATCGTGGCCATGGTGTTCCTTTCTTTTCTGCTGCTGTTCTATCTCGCGCTACAGATGCGCCTGCGTTTTCGATCGCCCATTCTGCGCACGCTGCGCTGGCAACCCCTCGAGAGCGGCCGTATGCGGCCATTGTTCGCTTATCTAGGCTTCATTTCTGGCGGGTTTCTGCTGTCGATATTCGTGGCTCTGGCCTCTTCAGCATTCACGCCGAAAAACAAAATGCCGATCGAGCAATATTTTCAGGACCGGCCAACCGCGCTGCTACTGTTGATCGTGAGCGTGACCCTGGCTCCGCTATTCGAGGAAACAATTTTTCGGGGCTATCTTTATCCGGTCGTGGCGCGCACGTTCGGAATCGTCCCGGGAGTGATCTTTACCGGTCTGCTTTTTGGCTTGATGCACGCATCGCAGTTAGCCGGTAATCTGCCGCAAGTAGCTTTAATCATGCTGGTCGGAGTCGTCTTCACCGCGGCGCGGGCCAAGACCGGCAATGTCCTTCCGGGCTATTTATTGCACGTGAGCTACAACTCGTTCATCGCGATTGCCTTTTTGATTGCGTCGCATGGACTTCGCCACATGCCGCCGGCGTAATGGGCGCTTTGGAGCCTGGCGCCGCGGGCTCGGCTAGAATTTCAGTTAGAATGGAGATGCACCGCTTCGTGTTCAGCCCAAAAAACACGGCGTTGCTATAAACAGCGTGCCAGCAAAATCGGAATTGGAGAGAACCGCCTTGCGCACCGTTGAACCCATCACCTGGACCGCCGATGGCGTGGTCATCCTGGATCAGCTCAAGCTGCCCGGCGAAGTGGTCTACCACACCTACACCGATTATCGCGACGTGGCCAATGCGATCAAGACCATGATTATTCGCGGCGCGCCGGCGATCGGAGTCGCCGCAGCGATGGGTGTGGCCTTGGGCGTGCAACATTCAACCGCCAATACCGTCGACGAACTGCAAAAAGAATTTCCGCTGATTTGCGAAACCCTGGCCAGTACCCGTCCGACCGCCGTGGATTTGTTTTGGGCCGTCGCGCGCTTCAAAAAACGATTTGAGGAACTGTCGCGCGCAGCCTCTAGGAACGGCGCCGGAATTGACGGAATTCGACAGGCGCTAATTGCCGAAGCGATGCTGGTCCACGCCGAGCGTCGCGACGGCGACCGCCGCATCGGAGAGTTCGGCGCGGCGCTGATGCCCAAGACCGGCCGGGTGATGACCCAATGCAACGCCGGCGCGCTGGCCACCGCGGGCATCGGAACGGCTCTGGGTGTGATTCGCGTCGCCGTGGAAAATGGCGCGACGTTCGAAGTCCTGGTGCCGGAAACGCGGCCCTACCTGCAGGGCGCGCGCCTGACCGCCTGGGAGCTGCATGAGGACCACATTCCGCTGACGCTGATCACCGACAACATGGTCGGTCATTTTCTGCGAACCGGAAAAGTAGGAGCGGTAGTGGTGGGCGCCGACCGCATCGCGGCCAATGGCGACACCGCCAACAAAATTGGCACCTACGGTATCGCGGTACTGGCCAAGGAAAATAAAGTTCCGTTCTACGTGGCGGCGCCAATCTCAACGCTGGACCTGTCGCTGGCGTCGGGAGATGAAATCCCCATCGAGGAGCGTTCTTCGCGTGAAGTGACTCACCTCGCGGGAGTCAACATCGCCCCGCCGGTGCACGCCGCCCACCCCGCATTTGACGTCACGCCCGCCCGCTACATCACCGCCATCATCACCGAGCGCGGCGTGGCCCGCCCCCCGTTCGATACATCCCTTCGCAGCTAAGTATTTCTTTCGATCAACACGAGGCTTCCAACCGACGCGGGGGTAGTTGTTGAATCCTAGAGTCTAAGCATCAAAATAAAACGGCACGCGCTGGAGTGCAGCGCGTGCCGTTTTTGCTGTAGAGCTTAAGTTAGGATTAGAACTCCAAGCGCAGGCCGAATTCGGTCTGCCGAGGAGCACCTGATGCGAACACGCCCGATCCGGTTCCGATTCGGACTCCGTCGTGGGTGTCGGGAGCGAATCCACCAACCGTTCCGTTAATCGAACCCGAACCACCAGTCAAGCCGACGAGCGGAGTGTATTGGGCAAAGTTGAACAGGTTGAAGAACGAGACGCTTGGTTCGATCGTGAGCCTGTCCTTAATTCTGAAAGGCCAGCTCAAAACCGTGTCTATATCCTTCTGCCACGTGTTACCCGAGTTGTGCGGAGGCGCTATGGGAATCGACGGAATCACAGCGCCCAAGGCAACCAGCTGGTTCGTGGTGAAAAGGCCGGCGCTCACCAAGGCCTGTCCAGCGGGAGTGAGCGTGGAACCGTTTCCAAACGTGTTGTTGAACTGGTTGATCTGATTTACCAAACCAGATTTTGAAACCCCGTGATTAAACGTTCCGGGTTTACCGATGCCGGTGGCCGCTGAGTTTATCAGGTCATCCACAGTCCCGTCGCCAGTAAAGTCGGTGCGGAAAATTTCGCCCGGCGTGAATTGTGAACCACCGCTAATGGTCAGATCGGATTGGAGCGGCGAAGCAAAACCACCGATAAAGCTGATGCGTGGTCCCTTATGAGCGACTACAAAGGTCGTGCCGAATCGCAGGTTACTGGTGCGATCCAACCCTGTGGGTCCGAAGAAAGCGGTTGGGTTTCGGTCATCGAAAGCAACGGCGCTAAAGTTCTGGTCGACACCACCATTACCCTGGTAGCTGGAGAGAGTGTAGGAAACCTGAATATTCATAGAGCTGACTTCTTTAAAGGGGCTGCGAACGTCCTGCTTATATTCCGTCTGCAGACCATCATAGGTAGAGCGGCCGGCGGGATACTGGAAATAGCCGACTCCCACGTTCGGGTTGATACCGCCAAACGCTGCCTGAGGTTTGCCCACAGCGGCAGGACCGAAGGTGGACAAAAACGCCCTGCCAGAATCCAGGCCAAATCCGGCAAAGTCATTGATAGTAGCGCCCCCCACGGGGTTGCCACCTCCAGCCGGATGCAAACCGGGGCAGGCCGTGATAGCCTGGTCGATCGTTGCAACCCCGCATTTCGCCAGCGTGGTGTTGATGGCGTTGGTAGCTGCCGTGTCGTTCAAGAAGCGGGAATCACCGACATGGTTGGCGTCGATGGTCAATGGGAAATGCAAGCTGAGGTTGCGAATGAAATCGACGGAGAGGACGCCCCCTTTTACAATTTCACGCTGAAAACCAACATTCATCTGGTATGCGCGCGTGGGCTGGTATTTCGGATAATAGGCTGCGTACCCCGTGTTAGGCCCCAAGGCCAAAGTGTTTCCGACGAAGCCCGAATTGGCGGCTGGCCCTGCAGCTGTAGTAGCTGCAATAAACGCGTTCTGGAGATCCGCTACCGCTTGACCTGCAGTGCTCAAGGGCTGGAAGCAGACTTGGGTCGCCAAGTCCAATCCATCGATGCTGGTTACGTTGGTGGGTGCGCCCCCTGCATTTGGGAACGCGACGCCAACTGAGCCCGCAGGAGCCCCGGGAGAGCATTGCAAGCTGGCGGTACCGAAGAACAAGCCGGTTGCGAGCTTGCCAGGACGGTCGAACAAGGTGTTGTTGAAGATGGAGTTTTCATAGAAAATGCCGGCTCCTGCCCGGATCACGGTCTTGCCGTCGCTCCACGGAGACCACGCAAATCCGATCTGTGGACCCAAATTCTTGTTGGGCTGCGAAATTCGATTACCGAGTCCGAGCGTATTGCCGAATTGGTCGAGGAGGTTGCCAGAGCACGTAATCAGAGTTGTGGCCGAGCAAGGAATCGGGCCCAGGTCGCTGTCCGTCCTACCCGTATCGCGGCCATACTTCAAACCGTAAGTGAGGGTAAAATTTGGTCGGACCTTCCACGAGTCACCGATATATCCTTCAGTCCGCCAGTCGTTTTGTCCACCTGCAGGGAGGTTGAAGCCCGGCTTTTCCGTAAAGAAACCTTGGCCGTTGCTAAGCGTAGTTGGACCGACTGGATAGTCGCCGACATTCGGGTCGCAAGGAGCAGTACTGACCGACGCGGTGCAGCTTAGGAAAGGTGTGGTCTGCACGCCGCCTGGAGGTGCGCAAGCTCCGAAAGCGGTGCACGAGTCAACAAAGCTTTCAATCTGTGGTCCGAGACCGAAGAAGGCAGCGAAACCACCACCTTCGATACGATTAACGGCGGCGCCAAATCGGATCACGTGATTTCCGATAACCTTTGAACCGTCCCACTTAAACTGTTTGTCGCTTTGAAAGGTCTGTTGGGCTGCGAGGAAGTTCGGCCCGGAGGCGAAGTTGGCGTCACCGAACACGATTTCCGCAGCCGGAACTGGGTTGGTCGGAGTCGGAGTGGTGCCCGTTCCTCCGCCGATGATGTTGTGAAACTTCAGGTAGCCAAACCGGAAGCTGTTCGACCAGCTACCCTTATTCCAGTCGATGCCCACGGCCTGTGCCGGGGTGTTATCCTTGTTCGAATAGATCGAATATCCACCAGCAAACGCGTCACTGTTTGAAATGTTCCAGTCATATGTGAACTTGTAAAAAATGCGAATACTGGGGGTTGCTTGCCAGTCTAGACGCGCAGTGTTTTGCGTGCTGCGGAAGGGCGAAGAAAAACCACCCGAGAGTGCTTGAAATGGCGCCCCGGTGGCAACGGCCAGCAAAGCGTTCTGCTGGATCCGTTCGGTATCGAGGAAGAAGAACAGTTTATCCTTGATGAACGCTCCACCAAAACGACCACCGTACTGATTGCGTTGAAACGGGAGATCCTGACCGCCGGGCAAGTTGGCAAAACCAGCACGCTCGTCGCGGAAATTGTAAAAAGCCAGACCATGGAATGCATTTGAACCCGAACGCGTCACAACGTTGACCGCGCCCGAGGCCGTCAACTCCGTCGAAAGATCCAACGACGAGCGGCTGATGCTGAATTCTTCGATGGAGCTCATCGCGATATTTTCAGTGGTGGTGCCGACGGTTTCGTCGCTAACGTCCAACCCGTCAACTTCGATACGGGGAGTGCGACCGAAGACGCCGTTGATGGAAACCGAAGAGTATCCGGCTTTGGTGGGGTCGAAAGCCTGACCATCCTGCAACTGAACGCCAGGTTCGAGCTGGGCGAGGTCGAGGAAATTTCGTCCATTGATGGGAAGGTTATCGATCTGCTCTCCGCTAATGGTGCCCTGAACGGTGGCTTGTTCCGTATTGATGGTGTTGGTGGAGCCCTGAACTTCAACTACGGTGCTGCCCTGACCGACTGCGAGTTTAAAGCTACCGGTCGCGGTCTGTGCAACCTGGACAGTGATCGTTTCAACCACCGACTGGAAGCCCGTAGCCTCGACGCGAACGATGTACTCGGCAGGGAATAATCCGCCGGATGAATAGCTTCCCGATGCATTGGTCGTGACGGTGGTAGTGTCCCCCGTAGCTTTGTTAGAAATCGTAACCTTCGCATTCGGAACGACGGCCCCGGTTGGGTCGGTAACAGTCCCTTGGATGCTGCCTTGGGAAACGGTGGTCTGCGCGGCGACCCGTGTCGAGCCTAGCGACAGAACCGCCAGCAGCGCAAACATTACCACCAAAAAGCGCTTCCAATTCATACACTCTCCTTGAGTCTGAAACTTGCAAAGATGGTGGTGACTGCAATTCGAACAGTTCCAGAGCAACCCCGAAAGCTCCAGTTGTCCGGGACATTGCATTTTCATATCCCATCGAGCGTAAAAAATGTATGACCATTATTTTCTGCAAGTTAAATAAAAACACTTCAATATTTCAGACTGACACACTATGAAAATACGTATTCTAATTCTGATAACATCCGAATTTACGTAGTCATGGCAAGTGGGGGATGGAGGTAACGCAATGGGCCGACGAGCTCGCGCCTTCTGAATCTAAGGAACAATTTGGCTGCGAAGCTGTTTGGCTAGCTTCTCAATTCTCTTCAGGTTGTCTGAAAGATCTTTGGGTAATTGCCCCTTGGTTACTTGGTCGATCTGCGCCGGAAGGCCGTCTGCGAGGCGACGCAATTCTTGCGTTTCCGAATTCACCTGATCGATATTAATTTGGCGCGGACCGGGTTTGGCGGGCGGCTCCAGGGGCTGATTGGACAAAGTGTCCGCAGTTGTTATACCAGGTGGTTTGGCGTGCCCCACTTGAGGGCTCGTGGCAATTGGGAACAACAGTAGAGCGCACAAAAAGGAGAGAGTTGATCGCATGGAAACCTCCCTACGAGGCTAATCTTGATTCGAATTGTACTCCCATCTCGTCCAAGGCGGCGTTTCAACCGGGTATGAACCCGGGCGCACTGCGAAACTAGCAATCGGCGCTGCCGAAAGAAAAAAAAACTGGCGCCGATTTCTCGGCGCCAGTTGCGATTCCAAAACGCTCGAACAGAGCGCATGTTGTGAAGCAGGTTAGAACTGGAGCTTCAACCCCCACTCAACGGTGCGCGGCGCGCCGAAGGCAAACACGCCCGTACCGGCTCCGATTCGATCCGGTCGACCCAAGGTGGTCTCCCCGCCAGACGCTGTGGGTTGAAACCCGGTACCGTTGATCGAACCAGAATTACCGTTAAGTTGCCCGGTCAAAGCATTGGCCGCTGAGTCGAAGTTGGAAAAATTGAACAGGTTAAACACGCTCACGCTCGGCGTAATTGCCAGCCGTTCGTGGAACGCATGGCCCACCCAGCTAAATTCCAAGTCGAAGGCCCTTAGCCAGCCAAGGCCCACTTGCCCATCCACAACTGGCGGGACTGGAGCAGCAAGGCCGCCCAGCTCTTTCAACTGTGCAAGTGTGAACAGCTGATTGTTGATGAGTACCTGCCCAGCCGGAGTCGGAAGCTCTCCACCAATGCTCGTGTTGTAACTGTTCACGGCGTTGGTCAAACCTGCAACGCCAATCTGGCGGCCGAAAGCTCCGACGTTGTACAGATTGTAATCGCAGGTCCCGCCCACGTCTCCGCAGCTTGAGCTCGTCTGTGACTTCGGCAGCGGCTGGCCGATTTGCCCGTCTCCCAGGAAGTTAGATGCGAAAATTCCACCTGGCGCGCCGGCGAAAACCGTGCTGGCGGCGACTGGCAGCACATACGGCGTCGCGGCAAACGGTGACCAGAAGTGCGAAAGCAAGCCAAGACGGAACCCGGCTGGCAAGTCCGCGTAACCGCCGAAGTTGAACTGGTGCGTGCGATCCAGTGAACCCGGCCCCGTCAGCGACAGCGGGTTGCGATTGTTGAGGCCCTCCGATAGGAAGTCCGCATCGCCGGCTGCTATGCCGGCTCCGGTCGATCCGGCATTCACGTAGCGAGAAAACGTATAGGTAGCCTGAAAATTCAGGTACCTAACGCCCCTGAACGGATGCTTGACGTTATTCGTGAGTTTCAGGTCCAAACCGTTATAAACCGAGCGGCCGCCTGAATGGTACAAACCAAACGGTCCGACAGTCGGGTTCTGCGACAGAAAGGCACAGGTCGGGCAAGGAACGGGCCCCAAGTCGTTCGCGGAGTCCAAGCCGTTCCCCGCGAAGTCCGCGATAGTCGCAGGCCGCGGCGTATATGGCGCCCCGTTATTGGCCGGATTGTTCGGACAAAGCGTGATTGCCGCATTTATCGACCCGACGCCGCAGTTGGCTAGAGTCGTCGCAATCGCTGCTTGCGCATTCGCAAGATTAAATAATGAGATGTCTCCGGAATGGTTGATGTCCGTCGCCAGCAAATAATGCAAACTGACGTTGCGAATGTAGTCGGCGCTGAACACCATTCCCGGACGCAACTCATGCTGAATGCCTATATTCATTTGAATCGATCGCGGAGATTTATAGTTCGGGTCCAGCATACCTGCTCCCGAAAGATTTACCCCTCCGTTGGCTAGAACGTTCGGCAGGAAAGCCGAATTCGGGCCGGTTGGATCGGCCGCGAAGGAAGCTTCGGTTTGGGTCTGGAAGTTCGCCGTGCAGGTAAAAAATGCTTCGCCCGTGCATACGCCGCCACCCGTCCCGACCGTGGCTCCGATGGGTGTATTGCAGATTATGTTCCCCGCGGCTTGGGTCCCGCCAATGAAGTTTGTCGACCCGTCCCCGAATGCTATGGGACCCGCCGCTCTTTGAGATGTCGCGGTATTCCCAGCGCTGCACGCCGTTTGCACTTCGTTAAAGGCCCCGCTTGGTAGCTTCAGCAGGCGGTCAAACAACACGTCGTTGAATACCGTGTTGTCGTAGTAGATTCCGACTCCGCCGCGGATCACCGTCTTGCCGTCGCTCTTGGGATCCCACGCAAATCCTGCCTGCGGCGCAAAGTTTTTGTTGGGGTTCCGCACCGCATCGCCAAGCCCCGGGAAGAAATTGTTAAGCGCCGGAAGAGCGATGTCGCTGTCCGTTCGTCCCGTATCGCGATCGTAACGCAGGCCGAAATTGATGGTCAGATTTGGTTTTATCTTCCAGCTATCACCTCCATAGACTCCGACGCGATTGTCCGGACCCAGACCGCCGTTGGGCTTTCCGAATCGCTGGAGTTCGGTGAAAGCTCCTTCGCCGTTTCCTATGGCCACAGAGTCGGCGACGTAGTTCAAGGGACAAGCGGCGCCGGTCTCTCCGCCCGGGCAAGTGAGATTGCCCGGCGCAAACAAAAAGCTTGAGGTGTCTTCCGGCGCTAGACCGTTGAAACTGGCAAAGGTCCAACCGGTGATCCGGTTATAGTCCACGCCCCAGCGAAGGATGTGCGAGCCCCAAACCTTGCTGCCGTCGTACTTCACTTGGCGGTCGCTCTGGATCGTTGACTGTGGCGCTAGGAAGCTCGGCCCGCTCGCAAATCCCGTGCCCGAAAGCACAATCTCATTGGGAATCTCTGCGAGTGGCAGCGCACTCCCCTGCACCGCGTCTGCGATGGTGTTCACGAACTTCAAATATTCGGCGCGGAAGCTGTGCGTGACGGAGCCCTCATTAATGTCCACGCCGCCGCTCACCGTCTTGGTGCGGTCCTTGTTGTCGTAAACCGAGTAGTTGGCGGCACCGCCGAAGTTGCCAACGTCCGACGCCTGCCAGTACGTGAATTTCCCGAATGCCCGAATATTTTTGGCGATTTGATAATCCACTCTGCCGATCGTGCTCGTGTCATGGAAAGGCGCGGCAAAGGTTCCTGAAAAGTTAGACAGGTTCGTTCCGTCAATGCCCGATGGGATCGAGCCTACCAACACACCGCCGGCGTCGTGCGCCAGCAGTCTTTCGGCATCGGCAAAGAAAAACAACTTGTCCTTAATAATCGCCCCGCCAACGTCACCGCCATACTGGCTGCGCTGGAATTGGGCACCGCCGGGATATGCAGCGGCCTGAGAGTTGTCACGAAACAGGCCGAAGCCCTCACCGTGCAAGCTGTTGGTACCGGACTTGGTGACGACGTTGACCGAACCACCGGAGGTTAGGTCGTTGGTGATGTCCAAGTTGGATTGAGCGAGTTGAAATTCCTGAATCGCGCTGGAGGGCAAGCCCGTGGTCGTTGTGCCCACGTTCTCATCGCTGACGTCCACGCCATCCACTGAAATGCGCGCGCTGCGGCCAAACTTTCCGCCGAAGGAGATTGACGAAAAACCAATCTTGGTCGGATCGAAGTTTCCGCCGTCCTGAATCTGTACGCCCGGCTCTAGCTGCGCCAGGTCCAAAAAGTTGCGGCCGTTGACGGGGAGGTTCTCGATCTGTTGCGAGTTCAATGTGCCAGAAAGCTGCGACTGGTCGGTGTTTACGGTGACCGCTTCGCCGGTTACCTCAACCACGGTGGCGGAGCCTCCGACCTCCAGCTTGACATTCGCCGGAGTGATTTGACCGACTTGCACGGTCACGGTCGTTTCTACCGTCTTGAAACTCGGGACCGCGACGTGAACAACGTACGTGCCCGGCGATAGAGCGGCAACGGAAAATTGCCCGCCCGACGAACTGGTCAAGGCGATCGTTTGGCCCGTATCCCGGTTAGTGATCGTTATTTGGGCGTCCGGAACCACACCACCCTGCGGGTCGGTGACCAGGCCCTGAATGTTTCCAGTATTGATGGAGGCTTGAGACCACGCCGGCTGGCTCGCACAGAAGACCAGCGCGAGGAGTGCACAGCTCACAACCAGAAAACGCTTCCAATCCATATACTTTCCCCCATAACCGAAAGTTTGTTGACTCCGAAACCTGAACCCAAGTGCCCCGAGCTGAGACGGGAAAAACTGGCGCTGTCTGCCTTCCAAAATTAGTAGCGTGTGAATCGGAATATCCGCTGCATTCAACTTTGCACTTACATATCCAACTCCTCGCGAACTACTAAATTCAATGTTTACCGAACGATACAAATTGCTACTTCTGGAGAGACCGCAAATTCATATGAATTGCCGTACGACGAATTGCGGATTTATTATTTCGCCGTAGACGGCATATCCGATTTTTTGTAGATGAGGAGGACGCGCGGGAAAGATTTGAAGCTAACTTGACACATAAACTAATCGTCGGCCATCCGGCAGCTGGCCCGACGGACCAGTACTTAGGGACAGAGCCAGTACAGTATAAGTACAGGGAGAAAGTCCTACCCGAAAGGACAGGTTGGCTCCGGGTCGCGCGTGCTCACTCCGCGAAGTTTTCAGGCGGCAGGTTTAGCAGGATGTCCGGTGAAACGGGTGTCGTTTTTCGGCTGATTTAGGCATCATATGGGGCACTTGGGCGTGGCTGAAACCGCCAGTACGTGGTGGAACGATGGGAACCCCTCCGAAGATCGAAGTAGCTCCGCTGCGACTCAAACGAGCTCTGTTTATAGATGCTGATCCGGAAATTCGGGAGATGTTGCGCGACATACTGGATCCGCGGCGATGGAGCGTGCGGCACGCGGCCAACAATCTCGCGGCGTTCGAGCTGGTGAAGCAAACCGGGTTCGATTTAATCATCACCAGCGACAAGACGTCGGGCCGCGATGATGTGGAATTGCTGCGCAAGATCCGGATGGTGCGCGCGCACACGCGCGTAATTATTCTGGCGGATCAGAGCGCGCCGTCGTACGTGATCGACTCGATGCGCGAGCGCGCCTTCAGTTATTTTTCGCGGCCGTTCTCGCTGACCTCGCTGGCGGAGATGGTGCAGATGGCAGCGGAAGGCCCGGCCTGGGACGACGGAATTGAAGTGAAATCCGCCACGCCGGAATGGATTCGAATCCTGGCGCGTTGCGACGTGCCGACCGCGGACCGGCTGATTCAGTTTTTGCAGGAGATTGGGGATTTGCCGGAAGTGGAAGGAAATGCGGTCGCGACCGCCTGCCGGGAAATTTTGCTGAACGCGATGGAATATGGCGGAAAATTTCAGCCGGACCAGTGGGTCGAGATTTCGTTCGTGCGCGCGCGGCACATGGTGATGTGCCGGGTGAAGGATCCCGGCGAGGGATTTACGCTGGATGAGATCGAGCACGCGGCGATTGCAAATCCGGATGAGGATCCGATCCGGCATGTGACCGCGCGGGATGCGAAGGGGTTGCGTCCTGGGGGCTACGGCGTGCTATTGGCGAAAAAATTGGTCGACGAATTGATTTACAGCGAAAAAGGGAATGAAGTTTTGCTGGTGAAGTATATGTTGCCGACGGAAGGCTAGATGGAAGCCAGGACCACCCCAGAGTGCCATATTCCCACCGAAAGAAATGTAACGAACCGCGCCTCAATTCAGTAAGACTAAGCAGAGAACAAAATGGAGCTGCTGGAGCGTTTTGCGCTGGGAGACCGGGAGGCGTTCGAGACGCTGTTCCGCGAGTACCAGCGCGAAGTCTTTGGATGGTGTATGCGAATCGTGCGCGATCGCGGGATCGCCGAAGATTTGACGGTGGAGGCGTTCTGGAAAATGCATCGGGCCCACGCCCGGTTCGACCCCACCCGAAGTTTTGGGGCCTGGGCGCGGCGGATCGCCACGAATCTGGCGCTGGATCACTTGAGAAAAAACCGGTGGGAGACGGCGCTGGTGGGAGAAGTGGCCGATGTGGCGCGCGAGAATCCCGGGGTGCAGCACGAAACGCGGCAACACCTTGCGACGGCCTTTGCCGGGCTGAGTCCAAAGCTGCGGCTGGTGGCCACGCTCTCGCTAATCGAAGAAGTGCCGCACCGGGAAATTGCCGATGCGCTGGGGATTTCGGAAACGACGGTGCGGGTCAGGCTGTTTCGCGCCACCAGGATTTTGCGGGATCAACTCAAGCAGGCTGGGGCCCAGGGATGAGCGAAATCGACGAACTGGAATTGCGCAAGTATTTGAAAGTTAACGTGCCGGCGGCGGATGTGGAGCTGCGGCGCGATCTGTGGGGGGATGTGGCGCGGCGCCTGGAGCAAAACGAAAAGCCGGTGCCGTGGTTCGACTGGGTTCTGCTGGGAGCAGCGGCGGCTTGCATGATTTTCTCTCCGCAAATTGTTCCGATGCTTTTGTACCATTGGTAAGGAGGGGGCGATGAGTCCGAGTGCACATCCTTATGTGCGGGCGTATATGGCGGGAGTGACGCTGCCGACGATCTTCCTGCTGGTGATTTTAGGGATCTTCGTGCTGGTGCGGTTGATTCTGCAGGTACCGGTGCCGCTCGAAAGGATCCTTGTGTTCCCGATGGCGATGGTGCCGAACGTATTTGGATTGTGGAACATGCTTTTTCTGAGGCTGCGACAGACGCGACAGATTTCGATCGGGGCCTGGGGCGCGCTCCTGCCGTTCGTGCTGGCGCCGCTGGGGGCCACGGTCGCGTGTTCGCTGGGATTTCTGTCGACCAGCGCGAATGGAGTGCAATACTTCGGGGTCATTCACGCCAGTTACGGATTGCTGGCGCTGAACTTTTGCATCGCCGTCGTGATTTATTATCTGGGCTGGAAGTATCTGGTGAATTTCTTTAACCGCGTGGTGGGAATTGAGTAGGAGAAGAAGGTAAAAGGCCAGAGTCACCAAAGATGATTTGCGGGGAATCCACCGGGGTTCGATATTTTCCACAGATCGACGCGAAAATAATCTCCAATTACTGCTTGACTCTTTGAACACGTTTCGATAGTATCGGGGTTCGTCTTAAAGCCTGCCAGCTGGCCTGGTAGTACCTGCTCTTTGACAATCGGATGAAACAAGCCAGAACCCGTTTGGTTACGGTCTGTGCGCCGGGTGTACCGGTGTACGGACTATATTTGAGATAAACCGAGCGATTTAAAAAGTTCGTTCCTGGCCGAGAAGTTATCGATGTGAATCGGTAATTTCAGAGCCGGAAACACCAGATTTCAAACGAGAGTTTGATCCTGGCTCAGAGCGAACGCTGGCGGCGTGCTTAACACATGCAAGTCGAACGCGCAGCAGTTTGTAGCAATACAGATTGTGGGCGCGTGGCGAACGGGTGCGTAACACGTGGATAACCTTCCTTCAGGTGGGGAATAACCCAGTGAAAATTGGGCTAATACCGCATAACATGACGATGGCTCATGCTGTTGTCTTCAAAGGCGCAAGTCGCCAGAAGAGGGATCCGCGGCCGATTAGCTAGTTGGCGAGGTAATGGCTCACCAAGGCTTTGATCGGTAGCCGGACTGAGAGGTTGGCCGGCCACACTGGAACTGAGACACGGTCCAGACTCCTACGGGAGGCAGCAGTGGGGAATCTTGCACAATGGACGAAAGTCTGATGCAGCAACGCCGCGT
>Ga0302176_10000524_pt1 | contig 22578 bp, 18 predicted proteins | sample I_Palsa_E1_1_FD_198787 | JGI IMG/M metagenome (GOLD analysis project Ga0302176, IMG submission 198787) | Peat permafrost microbial communities from Stordalen Mire near Abisko, Sweden - I_Palsa_E1_1 | ecosystem: Environmental > Terrestrial > Soil > Palsa > Peat permafrost | place: Sweden...
CCCGCCATAGCTACGCCACTGGTCATCGCCGCGGCCATTGCGCTGCCCTTGGCCATGCCCGTGCTCCCTGTGAACGCGGCCGTAAAGTATTGCCGCTTCTGGAACGTGCAAGCGGTCCACGTCGAGAACATTCCTCTCGGGGACCTCCCGCAGCTTTTCGGTGACATGTACGGTTGGCCCGAACAGGCCGCCGCGGTGGCCGGCGTCTACAACGCATTGCCCGCCTTGGATCGCGCGCAAGCGGCCGTCCTCGCCAAGAACTACGGAGAAGCTGCGGCCATCGACCACTTTGGACCGAAGCTCGGTCTCCCCTTGGCCATCAGCGGACACAATCAATACGGTTTCTGGGGGCCGCGCGGTTATTCCGGCAATGTCGTCGTTGCCATCGGCTTCACGGAGAGCTTCCTTCGCCAATCCTTTGGCGAAGTCCAGCTTGCCGCAGTGGTCTCGCCACCGCACGCCATGCCGGAAGAATCGAATCTGCCCATCTTCATCTGCCGGCAGCCCAAAGCGACGCTTCAGCAAATGTGGCCCAGGTTCATCTGGCTCGATTAATCCGCGCCATTCGACCCTGGCTACTATTAACAAAACTGATGCTCCGAATAAAATGTTTAAATCCCTACTCAGTTGACAGTGATTCGCCGCCGCCGTATCCTGAGTTAGCTATGCCTCTTGTCTGCCAGATGGTCAGTTGTGTAGGTGCAACTAACGCTGCGTGTCGCCGCGGCTACATCTCTGGCATGGGAGAGTCTGGGACCTAACAGTAATTGCATCTAGAGTTCCGAAGCCCACGTCGCCAGAGTTGCTGGTCACGTGGGCTTTTTGTTTCTGCCGAAGGGTTAGGCACTTATGGCCGTGGGCGTCTCGGAAGTAAAAGAAGTCAAGGAAACCAAAGCCCAGCGCATCGAGCGATTGAAGCTCGCCAAGAATGCCTGGGAAGCGCTGGACGAACTCCGTCAATTCGCCCGGTCCGGCTACGACAGCATTCCGCCTGAATGGTTCAGCACCTATTTCCGCACTTGGGGCGTCTACAGCCAGGGCGATGGCGCCGGCGTCACTGGCGGCAAGAATGGCGAAGGTAAAGCAGTTCCGTTTTTCATGCTTCGCGTGCGCATTCCCAACGGCCAATTGCGCAGCGATCAGGTTCGCGCCATCGCGAATCTTGCGGAGCGACACGCCCGCGGCGTCGCGGACATTACCGTTCGCCAAAATGTTCAGTTTCACTGGATCACCATCGAATCCCTTCCGGAAGTTTTGGACCAACTGTGGAGCGTCGGGCTCAGCACCACGGGCGCGTGCGGCGACGTCGCCCGCAACATTACCGGCTGCCCAGTGGCCGGTCTCGACGCCGCGGAAATTATCGATGCCTCGCCACTGGCTCTCGAAATCGATCGGCAGCTCGGTGGCAACTCCGAATTTTACAATTTGCCGAGAAAATTTAAGCTTTCCATTACCGGCTGCCGCGACTGGTGCACCTACCCCGAAATCAATGACGTCGGGCTGACCGCCGTCCGCCGCGTGCGTAACGGCGCGACGGAAATAGGATTTTCTGTGCGCGTGGCAGGCGGCCTTTCCACCGAACCGCACCTCGGCGTGCGCCTGAACGTTTTTGTTGCCCAACGGCAGGTCATCCCGGTGGTGCGCGGCGTGGCCGAAATTTTCCGCCGCAGTGAAGTTCTGCGGCAAAGCCGCGACAAAGCCCGCTTGAAATTTCTCTTTTTGCAACACGACTGGACCGCCGGGCATTTCCTGAACGAACTTGAAAGCGTCACCGGCCTTTCACTCGATCCCGCCGAGCCAGAAGAGCTTCCCGCCGACGTCCACCGCGATCACACTGGCATCCACGCGCAACGCCAGCCGGGGCTGAGCTATGTGGGCGCCTCCGTACTGCGCGGACGCATCACTCCGCGGCAATTGCACACCGCCGCCGACCTTGCGGACCGCTACGGTGACGGCAGCGTGCGTACCACCATGATGCAAAACCTGTTGATCGCCAACGTGCCGGCCGCCGACGCACAGACCGTAGCCGATGCCTTGACGCTGGCGGGCCTCCCGGTGCGCGCTTCCGCCTTCGCGCGCGGCACCGTGGCTTGCACCGGCTCCGAATATTGCAAACTGGCCCTGACCGAAACGAAAGGCTTCGCTCGCTGGCTCACCACCGAACTCGAGGAGCGCATTCCAGGCTTTGACCAGCAAATCAAGCTGCACATCACCGGTTGCCCCAACAGTTGCGGCCAGCACTGGATCGCCGATATCGGCGTCGAAGGAAAAAAGATCAAGGTCGATGGCAAGATGGTGGACGCTTACTACTTCTGCGTGGGCGGCAGCTTGGGCCAGTTTGCCTCCATCGCCCGTCCCGTCGGCTACCGCTGCGCTGCCACCGATGTTCCCGATGCCATCGAGCGCTTGCTCCGGGCCTTCCAGCGCGAGCGCGATTCGACTGAGAGTCTTCGCCAGTTTTTTGCCCGCCATTCCACCGACGCATTGCGTGGTCTGCTCGCCGGGACGCCCGCCATTCCTAATCCCGTCGAGCGCGATCTGTCGCCTGGGGCCGTGCCCCACAGTGTGGAGAGCTAGCAAATGAGCCTCTTTCCTATGTTCGTGAAATTGCGAGGCCGCACCGTCGTGGTTGTTGGCGGGGGAGCCGTTGCGGAAGGAAAGATCTCCGGTTTATTCGCAGCCGAAGCGAGTGTCCGCGTCGTCGCCCCCGAAGCCACCCCGCAAATCGTCAAGTGGGCCATCGAGGGGAATCTGGTTTGGATCGCGCGAAAGTTTCTGCCCAGCGATCTTGATGGCGCGAGCCTGGTCGTCGCGGCCACCTCCGCCTCCGGCATAAACCACGCCGTCTTCGAGGAATGCGAAGCCCGCGGCATATTCTGCAACGCCGTCGATGACGTCGAAAACTGTCATTTCTACTACGGCGCGGTAGTACAGCGGGGCGATTTGCAGTTGGCAATTTCGACCAACGGCAAAAGTCCTGCGTTGGCACAGCGCATTCGCAAAGAGCTGGAGGAAGCGTACGGGGAAGAGTACGCCGCGTGGCTGGAAAAGCTTGGTTCCACGCGCGACGTTCTACGTGCCAAAGCCACCGGCTTCGAGCGCATCAAAGCCATTCTCCACCGCCTCGCCACGAAAGAAATGTTCGAGCGCTTCCGTCGCCACGCAAATCGTCCTTCGCATGCGAGCGAATCGCGATTCGCACCCGCGAGGCCGCAAGAGGTGCGCATCGGGGGAGGCGCGTCGTGATGACCGGTTCAAAGCCAGCCGACATCATCGGCAAGGTTTACCTGGTGGGTGCCGGGCCCGGCGATCCCGAGCTGCTGACGCAAAAAGCCGCGCGCTTGCTGCGGACCGCGCAAGTCGTGCTGCACGATTCGCTGGTCGGCAGGGAAGTGCTCGCTCAAATTTCGTCGACGGCCGAAATCATCGACGTTGGCAAACGCGCTGGGCAAAAACTCCTGACGCAAGATGAAATTAACGCCTTGCTGGTCTCCTATGCGAAAAACTACCACACCGTAGTCCGCCTGAAAGGCGGCGATCCCGGCATCTTCGGCCGCGCCGGCGAAGAAATCGACGCCCTGCGCCGCGCAAACGTGCCTTTTGAGATCGTCCCGGGCATCACGGCGGCAACTGCAGCCGCGGCCGCGGCAAAAATCTCGCTCACCGATCGCCGCGTAGCCTCGCAGGTCCTGCTGACTACGTTTTCGCGCGGCACCGACGGTGCCGTGATGGACTGGGGCTGCCTCACCAGCACCACCACGCTGGCCCTCTACATGCCCGGCCCGGACTACGCCGAAGTTTCCGCACGCCTGCTGGTGGGCGGTCTCCCCGGCGATCTGCCCTGCGCAGTGATCTCCGCCGCCAGCAGCGCCACCGAAAAAATCCGCTGGTCCACAATTTCTCGTCTGGCCGCCGAAGAAAAGCTTCCCGCGCCGGCGTTGCTCATCGTCGGCCGCGTGGCCACTCAACACACACAAGAAATCACCCAACGAGCATGGACTGCGCTGGACGAATTTACTCCTGCATCGGGCACAACACGAATTATTTAGACGAGTCTCTGGAGAGAAACACGAATGGCCACAAACGAAAAAAATAATGATGCGAACCTAAGAACGCCGGCAAAGCGCCCAAGAGTCTCCCTCGACACCTGGGCCGTAATCTTTGCTCTGGTCGCCGCCGCGCTAATTCGCACTGGTGTCATCAAGCATATTCCCTGGTGATGGAAACTCTAGCGCACTCTCAAAGAGTTTTATTTCGAGCGAAGCGAGGAATCTGCTTTTCGCAATGTCCTTCAAAGCGGCAAATCGAGCGGTCAGGCCCAGCAACAACCGTCGCGCAGGAAGCGCGCGAAACATAACTGTCGTGCAGGAAGCACGCAAAAATAACTGTCGTGCGGTAAGCACGCAAAATAACTAGGGATATCTACGAGGCAAGAAAATGTCAGAAGTCCTGGTGCTACCGCGAGTCCATACCGCCAACCGCCCCTTACAATTTCTCCGTCTGTTCCCCGGCGTCCTTCTGTTAGCCGTCATCGGCTATGCCGGGAAACTCCTGGAAAAGAATGTCGGCGCCTACGCCAAATCGCACCATTGGACCTTTCCCAACATCGAATACGTTCTCTGGGCCATCGTCCTCGGCCTCGCCATCTCCAATACCGTTGGCGTTCCCGCCATCTTCCGCGCCGGAGTAGCCACCTACGAATTCTGGCTAAAAGTCGGCATCGTCCTGCTAGGCGCGCGGTTCCTCCTCGGTGACGTCCTAAAATTGGGCGGCGCGAGTCTTGCCTTAGTCGCGATAGAAATCGCCGGTGCCACGGCCTTTATGATTTTCCTCGGACGCGCCTTCGGTCTTCGCCCCAAGCTGACCTCGCTGTTAGCCGTGGGCTCCGCTGTCTGCGGGGTCAGCGCCATCATCGCCACGCAAGGCGCCATCGAAGCGGATGAAGAAGATTCTTCCTTCGCTATCGCCGCTATTCTTGCGCTGGGTGCGCTCTCGCTTTTCACCTTCCCGCTGATCGGCCATTTTCTTCATCTCAGCGATCACGCCTACGGCCTCTGGGCCGGTCTAGCCGTCGACAACACCGCCGAAGCTAGCGCCGCAGGCGCGCTCTACTCCGACGCCGCCGGTAAGCTCGCCGTCCTGGTAAAAACCACCCGCAACGCCATGATCGGTTTCGTCGTTCTGGGTTACGCCATATACTGGGCCAGCCAGGGCCAAGCCAAGTCCGTATCCAACAAGGCCCAATTCCTGTGGCAGAAATTTCCAAAATTCGTCCTGGGTTTTCTTCTGGTCTCGATTTTGGCCACCTACAACTTCTTCAACAAGGGCCAGGTCACCGCGCTAGCCAACCTTTCCCGCTGGGCCTTCCTGCTGACCTTCGCCGGCGTCGGCCTGCGAACCAACTTCCGCGAAATGCGTAAACAGGGTTTGAAACCCTTCGCAGTAGGCGCCATCGGCGAAGTGGTCATCGCGGTCTTTACGCTAGGTTTGATCGTAGGAGCACAGCGCCTCTTCAACTGGTAACTCCTCCATTTTTTGTAACGGCGTTGCATGCTGCGCCCCGGCTTGCCCGGCCATAATCACCTGCGCACGCAACCGCCGCAATCGCTGGAGCATCAAAAACCGCAGCAAATAAACAGCAAGCCGTATTTCGGGGATTTGTCGATTGCGAGACCGAATTCTGCGCATTTCTTTCGTGCTGACAGCACTCATCGCTGCATCGTTTCCTGTTGTTTTCGCGCAGAACCTCAACTTCAAAATTCCAGCGGTAAAAATTCCGCTGACCATCAAAGATCAAACCGTCAATATCGTCGCCTCCGGCCAGCTCACGCAACTCTCCAAAGGTCACGACGATAATCTCTTCAACCTCGAGCTCCGCGCCGACCTCTCCGACCTGCAACAAAATATGACCGCCCTGCTCAGCTCCGCTCTCGACAAAGACGCGCAATGCGGCGACCGCATCGCCATCCAGAGCGCCACGCTAATGCCCGCCGCGCCCGCCGCCATCGCCACCGTCCAGATGCACTACGAACGCTGGATCTGCGCCAAGATTTTCGGCAAGCAGCAAGTCAAAAAGCTGGTCGGCGGCAACGCCACCATCCCGCTAACGCTAACGCCCAGCATCGACGAGACCAACACCGAGCTCCGCTTAATCCCCGAACTAGGCCCCGTCCAAGCCGATGGTTCCCTGGGCGAACTCCTGCGTTCCCCTCCCGTAGCCGCCATGCTGCGCGACAAAATGCAAGCCGCCATCCAAAACGCCATGCAAAAAGCCGCCAACCTCACCGCCACGCTCCCGCCCGTGGCGCAACCCTACGCCACCATCCAGAGCGCCACCTTCCAGGACACCGGCGGCGGCAACATGGCCCTGGTCCTCGACGGCCGCGTGCACATCACCAAAGAACAAGTCCAGCAACTTAGCAAACAGCTGAAGGACCGCGTCGGCAAATAAAAAATCGCGCGCAACAATGTTCCGCCCGTACCGCTAATTCCCTGGCTTCCGCTCGTCCACCAGCACCACGCTGCACGGATCTTTCTTCTCCGTGTTCTCCTTGCAATGTTCCTCCGCCAGCTTGGACGCTTCTTTTTCCGTGCGCCGGCCAAACACGTATCCGTAGTGTCCGCCCGGCGAAACCGCAAACGCCTTGTGCGCCGGCATGGTCAGGAACGTGCGAAATTCCGCGACGCCATAATTGGATAGCTGGCTGGGCGCCGCGACGTCCGGAGCCGCAGGCAACGCCAGCAGGGAAGTTCGCAGGGTCAAATTCTGCTGCGCCAAAAAACCTTCCACCATCGGGGTCCAGATCGCCGTCCCGCCCAATGAAAATAATCCGTGCCCGTCCTTGCGATACGCCGCCGCACGGATAAACTCCGCCTTCCCGCCCGCGGCGGTAAACGCCTGATAAAGCTGCGCCGCGATCGACGGCCCAAAAAAATGGTCGTTCTCCGCATACACCCACAGCATCGGCACACGTGAGCTCCTGCCGAATTCATGAAACGCCAGCACCAAATTTTCCGGATTGCACACTTCATCTGGCTTGCGCGAACCGCGCCCGCCCGCAAAGCTAATCGCCGCCACCAGCCCCGGCGGCGGATCCGCAGTAAGCGCCACCGTGGCAAACCCGCCCGCCGACACTCCCACGCTCATGATCCGCGACGCATCCACCTCCGGCCGCGTAGACAGGTAAGCAATCGCCGTCCGCAAATCCTGAGCCGACTCGCGCCCCGAATCGTAATAGTTCACGCGTGGCGTACACGCATAACCCTCTTCGCTATAGCCTCCGCCAGAATCCCCGTAACCGCGCCGCATCACGATCACCGCGGTCCACCCGCGCCGCGCAAACTCCCGTGCCTGCGGCAGCAATCCCCACGGCGTCATCCCCGGCCGCGCGTCGGACTCTCGCGGCGCCCCATGATTCAGCAGCGCCAGCGGGTGCGCCGCGCCATCGTTCGGCCGCACCATCACCGCCTCTAATCCCTTTTTCCCCGCCTCCTTCATGGGGATGCGCAGCTCCGATTCCACCAAATCCTGCGCCCGCACCGGTCCCACGGCCGCAAGCACCAGCACAACAACGCGCAAAATCCATCGACGTCGCATGCTCTGTTTTACCCTTTCTTGCACTCTTCAGAAATAGCTCAGCCAAGCCTCGCGCCGCCGCCGCTTCACTCCCGCGAACCAAGTGCAGATCGGATACAGCGCGATGACCACCGCGGCCCAAACCGCATACACCACCGGCAAAGAAAACCCCCATCCCGGCGGCTGGCTGGTGGGAAACTCCCGAATAGTTGGTGATTCAAACATCCAATGCACCTGCCCGTACCGCAGATAGCACGCTCCCACCGCCAGCACATGAATCAGCGGAATATGCAGCAGGTAATAAAACATCGGCACCTGACCGAAAACCAGCGCGGGCTGCAGTATTCGCGGCGTCCCTCCGTCAATCGCCCACAAGAACAGCAGCGCCGGCCCCAGAGTCATCAGCAGGTACAGCAGCGACGGAGGATATTTCGTCGTATTCAAAAACGAAATCACGGTAAACGCCGCCGATGGCTGATGTGCCCACCGCGAAGGATCGCCATACACATTCGCAAGCCGCAGCAAAATAAATCCCGCGGTCGCGCCCAGTCCACAATAAACTAAAAACCTGCGCCGCCGCTCACTCGTCCAGCGGTAAATCTGGCCCAAACCATATCCCGCCGCCGTCACTCCCACCCAAGGAATCAACGTGTAGCCCACAAAAATGGAATACGGCGGCGTGTACCAAATGAAATAAGGCGAGTGCAGAATGGTCCAAAGCGGATTGTGCGAATGGATCCCATCCAACAGGTTGTGCCCCGCGATCAGCACCACTCCGAACGCCGTCACCGCCCAGGCCGGCAAGTACACCAGTCCCGAGAGCACGATCATCGACCAGCCCAACGCCCACAACACCACCAGCACCGTCAGATGGTAGTCAAAGTTAAACTGCCAGCCCAAACAGCGCACCACCACCACTTCCAGAAAAATCAGCCACAGCCCTCGCGTCAGCAGAAATCGCGATAATTCGCTCCGCGATTTTCTCCCCAGCGAAAGATACGCTCCCGTGCCCGTCAACAGAAAAAAGACCGGCGCGCAAAAATGCGTGATCCAGCGGGTAAAAAAAAGCGCCGCGGTGGTCTGCGTCAGGTCCGTCGGGCTCACCGCGGCATTTCCAAAAAAGTCCCGCACATGGTCGAGCGCCATCAGAATCATGATCACGCCGCGCACAATGTCGATCGAGTCAATTCGACGGCGCTCAGAGGCTCCGCTCCCGTCCATCCCGCGACCTCGCGGCGAAGTATAGCAAGAGAGATAGGATGGTGCTCTTAGGATTGCCGGACAGAACTCACGCGCCTTCCGCCGAGACGGTGCTCCTGGAGCTTTGAGTCGAGAGCCTCCAACATTGCGTCAGAAGCTGGGGTGCTTGGCCAGGCGCCAGGACCACATCAGAAACGAAGTGGAGGTGAGGTCGATCGCCGGCTCGGTCGTGCTGTAGGACTGCACGTTGTCCTGATACACCGCTGCTTGTGAGGCATCGAAGGCGCCAGCGTTGCCATTGAATTTCTTGAAGGTGTCCACTCCGTTTGCTGGGCACAGAATCATGTCTCCGACCACGCCGGAGCTGGCATAGCCGTCCGGGCCCTCGGAAGCCGCGCCCCACAGCACAGGCACGCCCCCGGAGGTTCCATCGAGCGCTCCGGCCAGATTGGCCACCTGATGTTGAATGCAATTCGGAAACGTGCTGCCGTCACCCACGATAAACGACGAACCCCAGGAATTCGTTCCCAGAATGTTGGCCAGCCATCTCTGTGCGTAAGTGTCGTAGCTCTTGGACTGCGTCAGGTAGTACGCTTCGCTGGCCATCACCGAAAGACCGGCGCCGTGCGACGTGGTATCTCCGGAACTCCATTCGTAACCGAAGCCCCACGGATCCGTGCCGGCTTGGGAGATGGCATCCGCCACTTGCTGCAAGAATTGTTTGCGAATGCCGGCTTCCGAAATCGCCAGACCGCTGGGATTTCCCGCCATTTCCAGCGCCCGGTACAGTTCGAAATGTGCGAGGCCGCTTACGTCGTAGAGGTTTAGCGTGTCCGTGTACCCAGCGTCATAAACGTTGGTCACGTAGTTCTGCGCAAACTGCGCCGCTTGCCGCAGGTAGTCCAGGGGATTCGTGTGCGGCAGTCCGGCCGGCAGGTTTGCAGTTCCCCCGGCGGATTGCAGAGCGAAATATAATTCTGTCGCGCCCAGCTCCATGTCGTCTTCCCACACGTTCTCGGGATAGCCGTCAAACGGCGCGATGGTCAGCAGGCAATTGGCGCACGAGCCCGAATCCACGGCCGCTGCAGGGTCCGGATACGAAGTGTCCGCCAGCGCAAAGATGTCCTCGGCGTTCTTGAGGCACGTGTTCGCCAGCGCCGCGTTCGTGCCGCGATTGAGCTGGTAGCACAGCGCAAAGTCCGCGGCCAAGCGCCCCGCCAGATTAGGACTGATCGGCGAACCCGCGGGACCCGCCAGGTACACGGGACGATTGCAGATATAGAAAGTTGTGTACGGGTCGCAAGCTTCCGGGTCTCCCGGCTGTTCGAAATGATCGGCGGCTTGCGGCAGGGTCCAGATGTCGTACTCCGTGATCAAACAGTACGGCGTGTTATACGTTCCCCCGCAGTTGCCGGTCGCCGAACTTGGATTGCCCTCGCCGTAGTAATCCCAGTCTTGCGTGTTGTCCACCTGATAGTAGAGCGTTCGCGTTTTGTCATCCCACATCTTCAGCAGCCAGTTGACGCCAAACGCCGCTTCGCTCGTGAAGTCCGATGACGCCGGCGCTCCCGGCGCGCTGTTGCCCGCAAAGGAAACCGCTCCTGGCGGCGCGGCGGGATTTACTGGCGCGTTCGCGCCCATCTGGTTTGGAAAGTCGCGAACCCCGATTTGCATCAGCGCCGCGGTGTAGCTCACCGTTTCGACGTATTTCTCGTAGTCTCCCGCGTCCCACCATCCTCCGGACACATCGATGTTCGGGAGCTTCGCGGAGGTTAAAGGCGCTGCCGGCGGCAGGATATCGATGAAGTCGTTGCTATCGAGCGGGGGCGTCTCGTAAACATGCGCGTTCGCATCCTTTAGGTGCCCCGGTTCCGTGCGCAGCGCGTTGCGCACAAAGTTTGGCCAGTCACGTTCCGTTTCATAGAAAAACAAGGTGTTCAACAACAGGCCGGAATAGAGCGCCTCCGGGCAATCGACCGCGAATCGCGGCGAAGTTGCGGACACAGGTCCGGCGACCGATATCGTGTACAACTCGCCCCCGGGAACGATAAAGTCCAGTGCGTAAACGTCAAAACTCTCCTTCTTGCTGTGACTCCAGGTGCCCAGCAACGCGCTCACGTTGCCGGAATACGCGGCCGTCCCCTTGGAGTTGACGACCGTGAACGTCGCCCCGCTTTCCGCGACGCTCGACATCAAGTAAGCGCGGAAAGGCGTCTCCGCGGCCTCGTAGCCCACTTGGCTCACGCGCACGTAAGCAGACTGCGCCCGTGCAAACGGCGAGCAGGCCAGCAGCGCGAGCAACGCTCCGGTGACAGAAACGGCTCGAACGTGATTTGAAAAGCGGGCGCTGGAAGGGAACACGACGTCCTCCTGGCCGCGGGATGGCCGTATTAAATGGATTTAATACAGGCGAAATACTGCTCCTTCGCTTCTGTAGTGTCAAGAAGAAGATTCAGGGATTAAAACGGTTCTGGACGAATACCGATCACCGGTCTTGCTCAGGTGCGAAAGCCCGTGATGAACGGCGATAGTCACAGGGCTTCCAGGTATTTTCGGCACGAACAGGGTATCTCACAGGGTGGTGCATTGACAGCCAAAACCGTATGTACCATACTGTACGTACAGTTTCGCTGAGCCCGGTAATGAGAAATGCGCACCCGCAGGGGCGAAAGCTGATGCAATTTGTCTAGGACGAACAAAAGAGCCAGTCCAACTTGGCCAAGCACCGCGTCAGCTTCGCGTTCGCCGCTCGCGTTTTCGATGACCCTCACGTCATGAGCTTGGGGTTCTGATCCTCGTGGTGGTTCACACTCTGGAGGAGTACGGCCATGAAGAAATCATCAGGATCATTTCGGCGCGCAAAGCGACCCGGCGCGAAAGAAGAGCCTATGAAGAACAGCACTGTAAAACGTGATCGCGAAATGCAATCACTCCTGCGTTTGCGCGACCGGGAAATCGACACGTCCGATATTCCAGAGGTAACCGATTGGCGCAAGGCCGTGGTCGGCAAGTTCTATCGCCCGATCAAGAAACCAGTGACCATCCGCCTGGACGCCGATATTATCGCCTGGCTTAAGGCCTCCGGCCCAGGCTATCAGACCAAGATAAACGGGCTTCTGCGGAAAGCCATGAAACCCCACGTAGCAGGAAGGAGCAAGTCTCACGACTGATCATGGCGGGCGGGACATTTTCTTCCGTGGCGTACAGTTGGGGACCGATTTTGCAAACGCCATACGAACGGCCCGGGCCGCGCGGCCGGGACAAACGCCCTTGCGACGCCGTGCACCCTTATGGCATCAAATGAAAGTCAACGGCGGCTTGGCACGACCGCTTGCAGTCCCGCGCCTTACCGGCGAATCAGAAGCGGAGAGTCGACACTGGCGCCGATCCACGCATTCCTCAATTCCAAGGAGGAAATCAGATGGAAGCTCAGCCGCAAAACAGCAGACTATGGCAGGAGGTCGTATGGCCACTGCCGAACAAGCCTATTTGCGCACCGAGCTGGAGCAACGCCGCGAGCGTTTGCACGCGGCCTTGCATTCGCCAGCTGCCGATGCTTCTCTCTCTCAATTGTTGACGGCGGTGGACGCCGCGCTGCGCCGCATCGACCAGGGAACCTTCGGGATCTGCGAGAGCTGCCACGACACCATTGAAGCGGAACGCCTGCTGTCCGATCCATTAGTGCGCTTCTGTTTGGACCATCTGACCAGCGCCGAGCAGCGCGCCCTGGAGAGCGATCTTTCCCTGGCCGCGCGCATCCAGCACGCCCTCTTGCCAAAACCGGACTTGGCGCCCGTGGGGTGGGACGTGCGCTACCACTATCAACCCGCCGGAATGGTGAGCGGCGATTACTGCGATCTTTTCGAAACACACGGCGGCCTGCTCTTCATGCTGGGGGATGTCTCCGGCAAGGGTGTTGCTGCGTCGATGCTCATGAGCCACCTCCGTGCCACGTTTCGCAGCCTGGCCGAAGCTGGCCTGCCGCTGCATCGCATGGTGGAAGACGCCAACCGCATTTTCTGCGAGAGCACGCTGGCGGGGCAATTCGCGACGCTCGTCGTGGGACGAGCCGCCCACGATGGTTCGGTGGAGTTGGTCAGCGCCGGCCACCTGCCCGTGCTGCACATCCATCGCGACGGAGCCACGCCCAAGGATTCCACCGGAGTGCCTCTCAGGATGTTCGGTACCACCCGCTTCCCAGTCCATCGGCTAACACTGGCTCACGGAGACCTTCTGTTCCTATATACCGATGGTTTGACCGAATCGCGGAATCGCGCGGGCGCGGAGTATGGCCTCCTCCGAATCCGTACGCTGGCGGCACCGCACATGGGGATCGAGCCTGCCGGCCTAATCTCCAAATGTCTCGAGGACCTGTTGAGCTTTGGAGAAGGCTTGAAACCAACGGACGATTTAACGCTTCTGGCCGTTCGGCGCGCGGTGTAAGACCGGAGAGCGGTATAGACAGTGCTACCTAATGTGTTATAGGGAAAAGGAACTAAACGCTGTGGAATAAGTATGTTACGCCGGGACTCGGGGCGAGGGTCAGCTTTAGCTCATCGAGCCGAGATTCCCATTTCGGGACGAGATTAAATCCCCAGCACCGTCACCAGTTCGCGCACCGACGCCGAAGACTTTTGTAGGGCGGCGTTCTCGTCGATGGTCAGCTTGATCTGAATGATCTCTTCGATTCCCGACGCGCCCAGTTTTACCGGAACGCCGACAAACAGGCCTTTGATTCCGTACTCGCCCTCGAGATACACCGCGCACGGCAGGATCTTCTTTTTGTCCTTCAAAATCGCCTCGACCATTTCCACGGCGGCCGCCGAGGGCGCGTAGTACGCTGAACCGGTCTTCAGCAAATTGACAATTTCGATGCCGCCTTTGCGCGTGCGTTCCACGATCGCGTCGATGCGCTCTTTCGGCAGCAAATCGGGCAAGGGAATTCCCGCCACCGTCGAGTAACGGGGGAGCGGCACCATGTCGTCTCCGTGCCCTCCGAGCACGAAAGAGTGAACGTTCTCAACGCTGACCTTGCACTCCATCGCCACGAAGGTGCTCATCCGCGCGGAGTCCAGCACGCCAGCCATGCCCAGTACGCGGCTCTTTGGGAAACCGCTCACCTTGAACGCCGCCTGCGCCATGGCATCCAAAGGATTGGTCACTACGATGATGATGCACTTCGGCGAATGTTTTACAATTTGCTCGACGACGGCCTTTACCACATCGTAGTTGGCCTTCAGCAAATCGTCGCGGCTCATTCCGGGCTTGCGCGGAAACCCCGCGGTAATGACCACCACATCGCTATTGGCCGTGGCGGAATAATCGCCGTTCGCAGTAGAAATTCCGATGGCGTTCGCGTCCGTCCGCGTAATCGGCGAGGACTCCATCATGTCCAGCGCCTTGCCCCCCGGCGGGCCATCCAAGATATCGGTGATCACCACATCCGCCAGCTCCATATCCACAATTCGCTGCGCCGTGGTCGATCCCACAAATCCGCTGCCCACCACCGTCACTTTCTTCCTGCTCATCCGTTCATCTCCCCGTTTGCAAACGAATCACGACAGATTTTATCGCGCGACAGCGGCAGTCGTCTTCATATTCTCAATAATTGCATCGGCAAAGGCCGCCGTTCCCACCTTGGTCGCGCCGGGCATCAGCCGTTCAAGGTCGTAGGTCACGCGCTTCTGTTGAATGGTTTTCGCGATGCCGACCTCGATCAGCTGCGCCGCTTCGTTCCATCCCAGGAACGCAAACATCATGGCACCGGAAAGCATCACGGAACTCGGATTAATCACATCCTTATCCGCATATTTTGGCGCCGTACCGTGCGTGGCCTCAAACACGCCGTAACCATCGCCGATATTCGATCCCGGCGCCATTCCGAGACCGCCAACCTGCGCCGCGCAAGCGTCGGAAAGATAATCGCCATTCAGGTTAGACGTCGCCAGCACGCTGTACTCGTCGGCGCGGAGCAACACCTGCTGGAACACGGAATCCGCGATACGATCGTTGATCAGTAATTTTTTCTTCCACTGACTTTTGCCGTGGGTGGCGCCAATCGACGCAATCACGCTCTGGACTTCATCCTGCACGGATTTGCGAAACGCTTCCGGCGCTTGCTCAAGCCCCGGTTCGATCATCGCCGCATTTTGTTCCGCGGTCAGCGAGGAATTTTTGTCGAGATTATCGAGAATCCAGCTTTCGCGCTCCGTCACGGTTTCGGCGCGAAATTCCTCGCGCGCCAGGTCGTAGCCCCAATCGCGGAATCCGCCTTCGGTAAATTTCTGAATATTTCCCTTGTGCACCAGCGTCACACTGGGACGTTTGTTCGCCAGCGCAAAGTTAATGGCGCGCCGGACCAGCCGCTTCGTCCCCGTCGGTGAAATCGGTTTGATGCCTACGCCGGAATCCCAGCGAATCTGCTTCTTGCCATCCTTCAGCATGTCGTGATTCAAAAACTCCAGCAGCTTTTTCGCTTCCGGCGAGCCGGACTTCCACTCAATTCCGATATAAACATCTTCGGTATTTTCGCGAAAAATCACTAAATTCATTTTCTCGGGATGCTTTACAGGGGAGGGAACTCCGTCAAAATAGCGCACCGGACGCTCGCACGAATAGAGGTCCAACAGTTGGCGCAGCGCCACGTTCAGCGAACGAATCCCGCCGCCGACGGGGGTGGTCAACGGGCCTTTAATGGCCACGCGAAAATCGCGGATGGCATCCACGGTTTCATCCGGCAGCCATTCTTTGAAGGTATTGAAGGCCTTCTCTCCGGCAAAAACCTCGAACCAGGCCACGCTGCGCTTTCCGCCGTAGGCTTGCGCTACGGCAGCGTCGAAGACACGCCGCGATGCTTTCCAAATGTCCCGACCCGTGCCGTCTCCTTCAATAAACGGAATCACCGGCGCAGCCGGCACCTGCAATTTGCCGCCGCTATAACCAATTCCTTTTCCCTCGGCCGGAACATTCACTCCGTTGTAGGACGTCTTCATGCACCTAACTCCTCGACTATGAATCTCCCAACGCTGCCAACGCGACTAGGAAACATACCACAACGCACTCCAACTCTCGAATGACGGCGAGCGCGGTGGTCAGCAGTAACGCATGCACTGTTCTCGGACGGCCGCATCGCCCTCCATTCCGAAGCGGCTCTGAAAGCGGGGACAACGAAGGAAGAAATCGCCGAAGCTTTGGGTGTCGCGATATCCATGAACGCCGGGTCGCGCTGGTCCACGCTGCGCGTGTGCTGGACGCTGTCGCGGCAAAAACGCAGTCCGCGCACGGCGATTGAAACCTGCAGCGACGCCTCCGGGCATCGCTGCGGCAAAATTCTTGCTTAGAATTGGTTCCAGAGATACTGGTTATAGACTTCGTGATGGTGCTGCACTTCGGGCGCTTTCACGAAGGTGCCCAGCGAACGGGAGCAGCGGTCAGCGGCGACTTGCTTCAGCTCGGCGTAGCGGCCTTTTACGTCGGCGCCAAGAAGCTTGCTGCTCCACTCCGCTTTGGTGAAATTGTCGATGGCGGAGTAAATGTTGTCCGGCAAATAACGTTCCGCCTGGCGCAGATTCTTGATCTTCGCGGTGTCGCCATCGAGGCCGGTCCTGAAGATCGAATACATTACGAGGTAGGGATTGGCATCCGGGGCGACCGAACGCACTTCCACACGCGAACTTTTTTCGTTACCGATGGGAATGCGCACCATGGAGCCGCGATCCACGGCAGAAGCTTTGATCTGATTGGGCGCTTCAAAGTGGGGATCCAGCCGGCGGTAGGCGTTCACGCTGGCGTTCAGGAGGAGACAAATATCGTTGGCGTGGGTCAGGATACGGTCCACAAATCCCCAGGCCATCTTGCTTAACTTTTCTTCGCCCTTGGCATCCCAAAAAAGATTCTTGCCACCTTTGCTGATGGAAACGTTGGTGTGCATGCCGTTGCCATTGACACCCACCACCGGCTTGGGCAAGAAACACGCAGTCAAACCCATATTGGTGGCGACCTGACGGCAGATCAGTTTGTAAAGCTGGATCTGATCCGCGGCGGCGACGACCTCACCGTAGCCGTAGTTAATCTCAAACTGCGAAGGCGCGACTTCCGGGTGATCTTTTTCATTCTGGAAGCCCATGGCGCGCTGGACTTCCGCGGTGGTGTCGATGAACATGCGCAGCGGATCGCCGGGCAGGGAATGGTAGTAGCCGCCGGTGTTTACATATTCAAATTTGTGCGTTTTGTAGTAGTGCTGTTCGGCATCGGCGCCGGCAAAGAGAAATCCTTCGATCTCATTCGCGGCATTTAGGGTATAGCCCTCATCCTTATGTTGTTGCTCCGCGTAGCCTTTCAAAACGCCGCGAATATCGGCGCTGTAGGGCGAGCCGTCTTTGTCGATGACCTCGCCGAAAACGAGAACTTTGCCCGAGCCGAAAACGTCCGACGGACCCCAGTAAAATGCGCTCCAGTCCATGGCCAGCCGCAAATCGCTTTCGCGCTGCGCGGTGAATCCGCGGATGGAAGAACCGTCGAAGGTGAGATTGTCCCAGCTTTTGACCAGGAATTTCTTGTCGTAGTCCAACATGTGCAAGCGGCCTTCGAGGTCGCTGAAGAGAACGGTGACGGCCTTGATGCGTTTTTCGTCGGCGAGGTATTTGATGCGCTCTTCCTGAATCTTGTGCGGCGCGACGCGCTTCATGCGCTGGTCCTTGGCCTTGAGGTTCAACTCTTCGAGTTCCTCATAGGTGAGCGCCAGAAAATTACGCAGTTCAGTCGACATGATTCTCCTCGAATGACGGAAGTTGTAGCGAAACGAAAATGAGCGGGGAAGTGTGCAGTGAACAAGGAATGTCCATCGGTGCGATAGCGTAGCGCGGGGCTCGCAAAATCGTCAAATCGAAAAACCGATGCATCAAATCAGGATTTTGCTTTGCGATCAGTCCGAGTTGGACCGGCCGGCAGGGTGAAAAGAACGTGCTAATCGTAGTATTCCTGGCCGAGATGGGTGATCAGGTCTTCGCCCATCATCCAGCGCAACGTATTCTTCAACTTCATGGATTGGATGAACAGGTCGTGCTCGGGATATAAGCCGGGGGCGGTCATCGGCGATTTAAAATAAAAGCTGAGCCATTCCTGGATGCCGCGCATGCCGGCGCGCTGAGCCAAATCGAGGAACAGGATCAAATCGAGCACAATGGGGGCGGCGAGGATAGAATCGCGGCAGAGAAAGTCCACTTTGATCTGCATGGGATAACCGAGCCAGCCGAAAATGTCGATGTTGTCCCAGCCTTCTTTGTTGTCGCCGCGCGGCGGATAGTAGTTGATGCGGACTTTGTGGTACATCTTGCGGTAAAGCTGCGGGTAAAGTTCCGGCTGCAAAATATATTCGAGAGCGCCGAGCTTCGACTGTTCCTTGGTTTTGAACGAGCCGGGATCCTCAAGGACCTCGCCGTCGCGGTTGCCCAGGATATTGGTGGAGAACCAGCCTTCGAGGCCGAGCATGCGAGCTTTGAAAGCGGGGGCGAGCACGGTTTTCATCAAGGTTTGCCCGGTTTTGAAATCTTTTCCGGCGATGGCGACGTTGTTTTCGTGTGCGAGTTTTTGAATGGCGGGAATATCCACGCTGAGGTTTGGCGCGCCATTGGCGTAGGGCACGCCGCTGGTCACGGAAGCCCAGGCATACAGCATGGACGGGGCGATCGCCGGGTGATTAGCCTTCATAGCGGCGAGAAATTTTTCCGGGGTGGAGTGCACGTCGCTGGGTTTCAAAAAGGATTCTGTGGAGCCGCACCAGCAGGTCACCAGGCGCGAGGCGCCGGAGGTCTTGCGAAATTTCTTAATATCTTCCTTAATCTGGAGCGCCCATTCGTACTTGTTCCTGCCTTTTTTAATATTGGGACCATCGATGAGCTTGACGAAATTGTGATCGAAGGCCGCTTTCATCGGCTTGATCTTGGAGAGAAAGCCTTTCACTTTCGCCAAATCCTGGAGATTCAGCACGCCGGCATTCGCGGCGGATTGATAGGCGTTATCGTTAAAAATATCCCATCCGCCAAAGGCAAGGTCTTTCATACTGGCCAGCGGCACGAACTCGCTGATTTTCGGCGTGCGGCCATCGGTGCGCTTGCCCAGACGAATCGTTCCGAGCTGGGTCAACGATCCCACCGGCTGCGATTTCCCTTTGCGGACCAGCTCCACCCCCGCCATGAAGGTGGTGGCCACCGCGCCCATACCCGGGAGCAGAACTCCCAATTTCCCCTTGGCCGGCGCAATTTTCGAAGGCTTTTCCATGCAACTCCTTAACGATGAGGGCAGAATTTGAATCCAGCGGGCACTAGCAGCCCGCAATTCCCCTGAACAAAACAGTAATGATGAAGGATGCGGGAAGGATTTGCAAATGTTCGCCGAGAAGGCGGGGTCCTGGCTGGAAGCGCACTCGCGGAGCTGGGGGATTTGTTGACTCATTGCAGGTCTGAACCTAATATGGCGGCAAGATGGCGGACCCCGACGCGCTCATCGGGAAAACCTTCTCCCATTACCGGATCCTCGAAAAACTCGGCGGAGGAGGGATGGGAGTCGTCTATAAGGCGGAAGATATCCGTCTGCACCGTATGGTTGCGCTCAAGTTCCTGATGAGCGAAAAGGCTCGGGATGCATTTGCATTAGAGCGATTTCAAAGAGAAGCTCAAGCGGCCTCGGCGCTGAATCATCCCAACATCTGCATCATCTACGACACGGATATTGAAGACGGCTGTCGCTATATCGCGATGGAATTCCTGGACGGCGTTACCTTGCGGCGCCGCATCGCCCACAAACCATTACCGCTGAAGCAAACGCTGGAGTTGGGAATTGAAATCACGAAGGCCCTCGCCGCGGCGCATGCGGCGGGAATCATCCATCGCGATATCAAGCCAGCGAACATATTTGTTACGGAAGCGGGGCATGCCAAGATCCTTGATTTTCGTTTGGTCAAGCGTGTGTCGAGTGACGAAGGGCTTTCGAGCATGCCGACGGCCGAAGACACGGAGTTGTTCACCAGCCTGGGATCGACGGTGGGCACGAGCGTACATGTCGCCGGAGCAAGCCCGGGGCGAGGAGCTCGACGCGCGTACCGATCTGTTCTCGTTCGGCGCCGTGTTGTATGAGATGGCTACGGGCCGGCTGGCTTTTCCGGGAAATACCGAAGCGGTCATTCATGAAGCGATCCTCAACAAGCCCCCGATACCCGCCGTTCGCCTCAACAAAGAGGTTCCGGCGGAGCTGGAAGAGATCATCGGCATTGCTCTCGAGAAGGATCGCAAGCTTCGCTTACCAGAAAGCCGCGGACATCAGCGCGGATTTACAACGTCTGCAGCAGGAAACTGGCGAGGATGCGCTGGGAGCGGCCAGCACCCGGGGCGGATGGCGTCTAAAGCGGATGGCGCGGAAGCGCTGGCGAGCCGCGGCCGGGGCTCTCCTTGCTGGGGTGATCGTCGCCGCGGGCATTCACTTCTACCCGCGGACGGTTTCCGCACTCAGCGCCAAAGACACCATCGTTCTGGCCGACGTAATCAACAAGTCCGTCGTCACGCGGTGATGTTGAGCGGACGTCGTGATCATTCGAAAAGTTTCAGTTCCTGATTCCGCGAGTCATGGGGACGTTGGATCGGGCGACGCGCCTCACTGGCTCTGGCGGAAACTCAAGATTGCCGTTGCCAGTCGATGACCAGGAGGGTCATGTCATCCTCCTGGGGCCGGCCTGAAGAGCGGGTGGACCAGCGGGCGATTTCGGCGAGTAGTCCGTCCGCCAGCGCGTCGGCGGGAAGCTGAGAATGGGATTCCAGAAATTGCTTGCAACGCGGAAGGCCGAATTCCTCATCCTTGGAATTGGCGGCTTCGGGTAAGCCGTCGGTATAAAGCACGTAACGATCGCCTGGTTGGAGCGGGAGCTCGATCGAGGAATATGTGGCCTCGGGAAACATTCCGAGGAAGAAGCTACTTTGTTCGATGGAGCGCGCGCCGCCGTTCGCGCGGCTGTCCAGAAGCATCGGAGGATGTCCGGCAGCCGCGTAACGAACGATCCTGGCGTCGAGATCAGCGTACAGATAAGCCGCAGTGACGAAATGCTCTTCAAATTTTCCGCAGAGCGCTTCATTCAGACCGGCGAGAACCCGTTCGGGATGTGGAGCATGCACTTTCTGGCCTGCAAAGGCGATTTTCAGCATGGAAGCGATGATGGCGGCGGGAACGCCGTGGCCGGTGACGTCGGCGACGAGAACGCCAAGTTGATGGTTCTCCAGCGGGAGGAAATCGTAAAAATCGCCGGCGACCGCGCTCATCGGGAGATAGCGAGCGGCGATGTCCAGGCGTGCGATTCTGGGCACCGCGCGAGGGAGAATCGAAGATTGAATCTGGCGTGCGATTTCGAGCTCTTTGTCCATGGCGAGCAAGCGATGCTCATTCGCGAAGGTGCGGTGGGCAGCGACGTAGCCCAGACAGCCGACGAAAAAAAGGAAACCGAGGGCCTCGAAGTCCGGCCCATGCAACACACCAATACTCACGAGATTGCCACGCAGCACAAATAGACCAAAGACCACCAAACCGGTGGTGAGGGCGAGGTTTTCGCGGGTCCAAGGCGGCGCCAAGCCGCGAGACCGCAGAACGATAAGATTGATCATCAGCACGCCGACGATGGCCACCACGAGATAGTTGTTCATGGAGTACGCGAGGGCCTCGCCGACGCCAAACAAGTCCGCCGCGATCGCTGTCACCGCCAGCAGCACCGGCGCGATAATCAACAGGTTTATGAGCGTCTTGGATTGCGGCCCCAGGACCTCTCGCAGGTACAACAAGAAGGGAATGAGCAGAAGCAAGGTAATCCAGAGATCGATCCGAAAGAATAGAGAGTGAGAAACACCGGAAACGGATCGGACCACCGAAGCATGAAAAAGTAGCCTTACGGCATAGAGTAGGGCGAAGGCACTGAAATAGATGAGCGTCAGCTCACGGCTCTTGCGCCGAAAGAAAAAAAGCGCCACGGCGGCGATGCCCGCCGCCAGGAGGATAAAGCCAACGACAATCGTAGGCGACTGCGAGCGGAGGTCTGTCAAGGAAAAGGAGGAAGTGGCAACGGCGTACAGGAGACGCGGCGGCAGCATGGCATGTTTATACCTGCGGGGCGGCCGTAAGACAAATGCGCGATTGCGCGGCCAGTGCGTGACTATGCGACCACGAAAAAAACGATGCACATTTTTCCACAGTCTCAGGACTTACCAGCCTCAATCGCGGTTTGTAGAATGAACGCGAGAGTAATTTTTTCGGGGGTGGTCCATGCTCTTCGCCACGATTTCTCGCGGAAAGAAGGCCGGAACACGGTTGCTTCCGCATTTGTTCCAAGACAACCGATACCGGGTGCAACTGGGAAAGAAAGGGCCGTATATTCCAGTCCCCGATTACCGTGAGATCCCATCATACCTGGCGAATGGCTATTCGCTGCTGATGAGCGACAGAGTCAACAGTCAGACGCCAAGCTTGATACGACCTCAATCCATCCGCGGCTGGAGCGTGAATTCTCAGGACCTTTTCTTCCGCACGCGCTGAAATTGAAGTTTCTGTTGAGACGTTTCAGATATTTGCAAAGCAGCGATAGCGCGTTCTTTCCCAGATCGACGCCTTGACCTCAGTAAATACAGAGCATATACACGCATGTCAGCGGCGCACTGCGCCTCTGCTGAGGTGTTCCGAGTTGAGGGAAGGAATTAGCGAGAACTGCGAGGGCAAAACAGGGCGGTCAGGAATTGCGACGGGGCGGCTTGCCGGGAGTGATGGAGCTGACG
>Ga0302176_10000534_pt1 | contig 22401 bp, 18 predicted proteins | sample I_Palsa_E1_1_FD_198787 | JGI IMG/M metagenome (GOLD analysis project Ga0302176, IMG submission 198787) | Peat permafrost microbial communities from Stordalen Mire near Abisko, Sweden - I_Palsa_E1_1 | ecosystem: Environmental > Terrestrial > Soil > Palsa > Peat permafrost | place: Sweden...
CCGACATTCAAACCCTGAGCGCAAACATTCGCAACGATCCTTCCGGCACGAATTTTGATTCGTTGAATTTGGTGCTGCCTTCGATCGGAACCGTCACCGGGAAGGGAACGGTCAGCTCCGCAGGCCAGTTGAACATGAAAATGGTCGCGAACGTCTCCGGCGGCCTGGGAGGCGGAATGGGCGCAGTCACCGGCGTGGCCGGCGGCGCGACCAAAGGAATTGGCAGCGCGTTGGGCGCGCTAACCGGCGGAAGCGCGCGCTCGAATAGCGGCGCGGGCGGCTCCGGAGGCGGAATTCCATTTGCCATCACCGGCACCACTTCGGCTCCCGTCGTGGTTCCGGACGTCGGTGGCATGGTTGGCGGCCTCGCCAAGAATGCCATTCCAACTGGCGTGGGGAATGGCGGCGCGGCCGGCGCCGCAACCAGTGCGCTGGGCGGATTGCTCGGCCACAAAAAACCCTAAGCCCTGGCTTGCGACGTCGGAAGAGTCTTAATTCGGCGAGAATTACGAAACGGAATTTCCGTGCTCGTGCGTAAGCACGTTTTCAGCGTCGCTGAACATCGACCGCAAGGCGCGCACCACATAGTGAATCAGCAGCGCGATCACGCACAGCGCCACGAACACCATCGCCGACGCGACGTACGGATGCTTGGTCGCGAAATACATTAGAAAAACCACCAGCGCGTCTTCGCCCAAACTCAGCGCGAAATTCGTCACTGGCTCGGGCGAATTGGTCACCGCCGCGCGTGCCGCGGTTTTGCCGCCGTGCGCCGCGAGCGCAATCAACCCGCCCGCAAACGTCGCCGCGAGCTGTTCCCACTGGGGCAGCTGCGAAGTTGCCGCGAATGCCAGGTACGCCGCCACCGGAACGCGCACAAAGGTATGCGCCGCATTCCACAGCAGATCGAAAACCGGAATTTTGTCGCCGACAAATTCCAGCAGAAACAGGACTCCGCACGCCGCGATAATTTTCCAATCCTGCACCGCATGCAGCGCCGTCGGCAGCACCAGCACATTGAATCGCCCCAGTAATCCCAGCATCCCCACTGTGGCGTAAACATTCAGCCCGGCGGAAAAGCTCACCACTACCAGCAACGCGGAAAGTTCCGCGCCGGTCGGAATCATCGGGGAAAGTGCCAATAGATTCATCGCGGAAGTTCTCCTCCGGCAAGCGACGCTCACCGGAGGAGCGAAACCGCCAAGCCCAAACGAATTTACTTCGTGGCCTGCTTGGCAATCACCAGGTCTTTGATCTTGTTGTAGGTCGCCTGCGGCAGAACCTTCTTCTTCACCAGGTCGGTCTTGGCGTGATACGGACGCCCGTCAATAATTTTCTGCGAGTACGCGGCGCCGATCCCGGGCAGAGCATCGAGCTGAGCTTTCGTCGCGGTATTCAGGTCTACCAGGTCGCCCGAAGCCGGCGCGGCCGCTGCGGGCTTGGACGCTTTGCTTCCCGAGGCTGCCTGATTGTGGGCGAGGGCCGGCAATGCCAGACCGAATAGCAACGCTACGGTGAGCAGCAGATACGAAACGCTAATTTTGCGATTCATCGAGATTTCTCCTTTTTTAGATCGCACATCGATCTTCGGTTAAGGGTGAATTCGGAGCCTCAGTCATCGGAACCGCACTTGTCGTAACTGCCGCTACCATACCACTACCACTCCTCAGCTTTCTATATGGCGTTCGAGCCGACGCGCGACTAATTTGCGGCGTTGATCGGATGCCCGTTCGCGGCCGAGGTCGTCGGGGTGGGCGTTACGTTGAATCGCTTTTCCAGCCACGCTCGCGCTTCCGGCGGATGGTAATTAAACGGCCCGATGCCCCCGCGATACACGATCTTCCCCTGCTCGTCGATGATGTAAATCCGCTCCGGCCACGCCGAGTAGGCGTGGTCCGCGATGTCGTGCATATCGTCCACCGCGAAGGGAAGCGGGAAGTGGAAGCGCTGGATGAAATCATTGGCGATCGCCACGCGCTGCTCGGTTGAATGCGGTTGCGCGTAACACACGCCCTGATCCACGTTCGATTTCATCTGCCATTCATCCAGCGGATGCGCTTCGCGAATATAAACCGTCAGAAAATCCGCGCGATCTTTGTAATCGTTGTAGAGATTCACGAGGTAGCCTACCTCGCGGCGAAACGGCGGTCAGGTGTAGCTGCCGAAGACCAGCACCAGCGGCCGCTGGCCAATGCGATCGCTCAAATGAAAAGTAGTCTGCCCATCGAGCGCCAGCAAACGCACATTCGGCGCGGTGTCGCCCACCTTCAACTTGCCGTCGCGCCATTGCGGCAGCGCGTAGCGCAAAAAACCATAGACGTCGCGTGGCCCGCCCATCATGTAACTGAGCGCCCCGTACCCGCACGCCAAAACTGCAATCAAAATTATGGCCGTCCACTTCCACCAACGCACCGATTCACCTTCCTTCTGACGTCTTTTAGAAGTTCTTTTGGAAGTTCTTGTGGAAGTTTTGACGATAACTTGGGTACGAATCCCAGTCAACCGCCCCGCGGACGCCTGGTGCGGAACATTTCGCCCCACGACGTGTTAGGTTCTTTAGCCTTCGAGTGAGTTTCGTGTCGCCCCAGGAAGCCACTTTCCGAAGTTACAGTTTTGTTACAATGCCAAGACGTAAAGGTGGTGGGTTAGTGTCGACTCAAGCGGCCCGGCGGGCCGCGTGAAAAGTTCTTGGGAACCAGTCAATTCGTCGCGCAGCAAACTGAACCGCGCGCTGCTCTATCTGTTTTTGTTGACCGGCACAATTGCCGCCATCGCTCCACTTCTGGCGCAGCGCCTTTCTACCTACACCAAGAAGGCGAGCTCCCCGCAAAATGCCGAACTGATCCGCAAACGGGCCGAGTGGTTTTTTCGCCCGCGCGCCACCCAAAACGGCCACATCCCCAGCCAGCTGTTACTCGACGCCTTCGCCCAAAATGAAAAAATGATTCAGGAACACGGGACATTTCTGCGCTCTCGCGTTTCCGCGGACGCCTCGATCGTTTCGCAGCTCAATATGTGGACTCCGTTGGGCCCGCAGCCCACTGCGGCGACGCAGTTCTACGGAGATGTCTCCGGCCGCGTCACCGCGCTGGCCGCCGATCCGTGCGATCCGACCGGCAACACCGTCTATGCCGGAGCTGCGGACGGCGGCGTCTGGGTTAGTTTCAACGCGCTCGCGGGCGCGCCGGTAATCTGGGAACCACTGACTGACACCCAACCTTCCTTGGCCACTGGCGCAATTGCGGTGAATCCTGCATCGTGCGGAAGTTTCGGCGGCCATGAGCAGAGCACTCTGATTTTGGTGGGAACGGGCGAATCGAATTTTGCGCAAGACAATATCTACGGCGCGGGAGTACTGCGTTCGGCCGATGGCGGTCATACCTGGCAACAGGATGCGACCTTCACCAAATCCGCGTCGCAAGGCATTCTGGCCAGCGGACCTTACATTGCCGCGCTCGCCATTCAGCCCACCAAAACCAATCCCGTAATCTTCGCCGCAGTGCAGGGCACTGCTTTTTCCGCCGGCGGTTCGCTGCTATCCGGAGTTTATAGTTCATCCGATACCGGAGCGCATTGGGCCCGTGTTCAACCCGGTAGCACTTCGGCGATGGGCGCGCCGCTCAATCCCGCCACGGACGTTCTCTTCGACACCGGCGATCCCTCGGGCAAGACGGTCTACGCCGCGCTGGGCGATCCCGCGGGCGACCCACCTTCCTGCGCTGCGCGGCCCTGCAACGGCGTGTACGTCTCGGCGAATCTGGGCCAAACCTGGAAACGCGTCACCGGCGTCGATGTCGGTAAGGACACCAGTTCCTACGGTCGAATTTCCTTGGCCATCGCTCCCGGTTCGTCCTCCGCGAATTCTACTCTCTTCGTAGCCATCGCCGACGCCACCACCGCGTCCGATAATTTGCTCACCGTGCTCTCCGGCAGCGGCATCCTCAGCAGCGGCTCCGGACCGGCCTTCAGCGTGATCTATCCCAACTCCTCGAATCTTCCCGATTTTTGCGAGCCGCTCTGCTACTACGCGATGAAGCTTGCCGTCGTTCCGGGCAGCAAGGGATCGACCATTTTCGCCGGTGGCGCTGCCCAGCCGCATTTCACCGGCGCGGCCTACGGCACTTCTTCGATTTACCGCTCCTCGGATGGAGGCAACACCTGGCAGGATTTCAGCGCGGATGGCAGCGGAAACGGCACGTCGACGCATGTCGACGTGCACGCCTTCGACTTTGCCGTCGGCTCCAGCGCCCAACTTCTCGGAATCTTCGTAGGAAACGACGGCGGCGTGTGGGTTTCGCCTGATGCATTCAACCTCGCCACCACCACCGGAAACCAGCACTGGGACGATCTAAATACCGTCACAGGAAACGCCAACACTTCGCTGAACATCACCCAGTTTTATCCCGGCATCGCGCTGCATCCCACCACGGATCAAATCATTTACGGTGGCACCCAGGGGAACGACGTGCAGGAATTTAGCGGTTCGCTGTCCTGGTCTGCCGCCGAAGCTTGCCCCTACGACGGCGGCTACACCGCAGTCGATCAGCAGGTGCCCAGCACGGTCTATGCGTCCTGTAGTTACCTCGGTGGCCCCGGAACGCTGAACAAAAATACGCTGAACGGCGTGCCCGGAAATGACGGCATCAATTGGGTGGCCATCGATTCCAACAATGGCATCAATTTTTCCGACAACGCCGACTTCATTCCGCCATTCGTGATCGACTACACCAACAGCCAGAATCTTTATTTCGGAACTTTTCGTTTGTATCAAACGCTGAACGCGGGGACCAGTTGGAGCCTGATCTCCAGCGACTTGACCAACGACGGCAGCAAAAATTTCATCACCACCATCGCCGTTGCGCCCAGCGATTCCAATACGCTCTACGCCGGCACCTCCGACGGTTTGCTCTGGGTAACTTCGCAAGCGCTTACCGGCGCTTCCGATATTCGCGATGTAAAAGAACCCACTCAGCCGAGCCGCCAGGTTTCGGCCATCGTCATCGATCCGCTGGTTCCGCAATCCGCCTTCGCGGCCTATTCCGGATTTTCGTGTCCGGGCGTTTCCGGGTGCGATGGCCTGGGCCATTTGTTCTTCACCAGTAATTCCGGCGCGGCCTGGACCAAGGTCGATGGAAATCTGCCCGATGTTCCGGTCAATGACCTCGTAATCGATCCCGACGACGCCACCGACAACACCGTCTACGTCGCCACCGATTCCGGAGTCTACGCCAGCGTCAATGCCACTGCCGGTTCCGCCACCACCTGGACCGTGCTGCAGGCCGGCTTGCCGAATTCGCAGGTTCTTTCGCTGCGGTTGAATCGCGCCTCACGAACGCTCGTCGCCGCCACCCACGGCCGCGGCCTGTGGAACATCCAGCTTCCCACCTCGTCGAAATCGATCACGCTGACCTCGCTCTCGCCGGTGTCCGCGAATGCCGGCGATCCGGCTTTTTTGCTCACCGCCACCGGAAATAATTTCACTGCGCAGTCGGTGATCAATTTCAACGGCACCGCGCTGACCACTACTTTTGTAAACGCGATGACTTTGACCGCAACGGTTCCCACTTCGCAGATTCCGTGCGCCGGTCCGCTGTTCGTCAGCGTCACCGACCCGGTGGAGGGTTCAACCGCTCCGCTGCGCTTCACTGTCGGAGGCGGCTGCGATTTTTCTTTAACCGCCACTCCCGTCACCCAAACTGTTTCGCCCGGCGCCATCGCCACTTACCAGATCGTAGTCAACACCACCGGCACTACCGCGAATCCCGTGCAGCTTTCGTGCCCCGCAGCCCCTGCGGGCATCACCTGCCAATTCAGCGTCAATCCGGTAACTCCGGTGCAGGGTGGAACCACCGTAACGCTCACGATCGATGCTCCCGCGCTAGCCACCTTACCGGGTGTACGTCCCGTCGAGCCGGATCCCCAATCGCGGCTCTACCGCGCTGCCGAAATTTCCGCCGCGATGCTTGCGGTGCTTGGCTTGACGTTTCCTCTGGCGCTGCGTGCCCACAAAAAATCAGCTCAGCCCATCGTGCGCTTCGCCCTCTCCGTGACGCTGCTATTTTTTATCGCTTTGCTGGCGGCCTGTGGCGGAGGAGGGGGTGGCGGCGGAGGCGGCGGCAAAACGCAGACTTTCACCATCCAAATCCAGGGCGTCTCGCAGAATTTCCAGCACTTGACCAGCGTTCAACTCGTGGTAGATTAGCCCTGTTCGGGCATCCTGGCCTCGCCCAACGCACGAATCGCGCTTTGTTTTCGGGAGGACACCGCCATGACCTGCCCTCAGTGCCAGCAACCCATCCCAGCGAAGTCACTTTGGACGTCTTCGGGCTTTTCGGGAATCACTTGTCCGGGCTGCTCGGCCAGCCTGACGCCCAAGCCGCTGACCGCCATTCTGCTGTTTGTCATGTCGATTGGTCTGGGCGATCTGGCGTTGGTTTTATTGCGGAAGAATGGTGCGGGGCTGTTGCTCGCGTTTGTCGGGTTCTTCCTGGTCACTGCGGCGGTTTTTGCGCTCGCGGCCCCGCTGGTGCTGCAGATGCGCCCGAAAGATCACGGGCCTTCAGGTTCCAGCGCCCACCACGTCGCCTGAGCGGCTAAAGCATCTGCCGCAAGACATACTGCAAAATCCCACCGTGCTGGTAATACGCTACTTCAAACGGCGTATCCACCCTCGCCAACACCGTGAATTCCTTCACTTTTCCCTGAGCGTCCCGCGCGCGCACTTTCATTTTCTTGCGCGGCTCGAAACTCTGCGCCAGTCCGTCGATCTCGAAAACTTCCTGCCCGTTCAATCCCAGCGATTTCAATGTTTCGCCCGGCAGAAATTCCAGCGGCAGCACGCCCATGCCCACCAGGTTGCTGCGATGAATGCGCTCGAAACTCTCTGCCAGCACCGCGCGCACGCCCAGCAGAATTGTGCCTTTCGCTGCCCAGTCGCGCGACGATCCGGAACCATATTCTTTGCCGGCGATGATGATCAACGGCACATGTTCATCACGGTATTTCATCGCCGCGTCGTAGATCGACATTTTTTCGCCGCTGGGTTGATGCATGGCCCAGCCGCCTTCCGTCCCCGGCGCCAATAAATTCCGCAGCCTGATATTCGCGAACGTTCCGCGCATCATCACTTCGTGATTGCCGCGTCGCGCACCATACGAATTGAAATCTTTGGGCGGCACCCCATGTGCGATCAGGTATTTTCCCGCCGGAGAATCCGCCGGAATCGTGCCCGCCGGAGAAATATGATCGGTGGTCACGCTGTCGCCCAGAACCGCCAGCGTCCGCAGGCCTTTCAAATCGCCCAGCGCCGGGGGCTTCAGCGGCATGCCCTCAAAATACGGAGGGTCCTTGATGTACGTGGATTTGTTGTCCCACGCGTAAAGATCGCCTTCCGGAATCGGCAACGCGCGCCAGTGCTCATCGCCGGAAAAAACATCCGCGTATTGATTGCGAAACATGTCGCTCGAAACCGACTCGCGCATGGTTTGTTCCACTTCTTGCGGCGTCGGCCAAATGTCCCGCAGGTACACCGGCTTTCCCGCTTGGTCATTGCCCAGCGATTCGTTCACGATATCGAAATCCATCCGCCCGGCCAGCGCGTACGCCACCACCAGCGGCGGCGATGCCAGATAATTCGCGCGGCACAAAGGATTGATCCGTCCTTCGAAATTCCGGTTGCCGCTCAAGACCGAAACCGCGACCAGATTATTTTCCTTGATCGCTTTTCCAATCGCTTCCGGCAGCGGCCCGCTGTTGCCGATGCACGTCGTGCAGCCGTAACCGACCAGATTGAAGCGCAGCGAATTCAGATACGGCCACAAGCCGGCCTTCTCGATGTAATCGGTAACGACCTTCGAGCCCGGCGCAAAGCTGGTCTTCACCCAGGGCTTGGTATTCAGCCCGCGCTCCACCGCCTTCTTCGCCAGCAAGCCCGCACCCAGCATCAATGACGGATTCGAAGTGTTGGTGCAGCTGGTGATCGCCGCGATCACCACCGAGCCGTCCGCCAGTTCGTAGCTGTGCCCGTTGTTCTGCATCGTCACGTGCTTCGCGCTTTCGGTCAGCGTCTTCACGAACGACGCCTTGGCCTCCGTCAACGGCACGCTATCCTGCGGCCGCTTCGGTCCGGCCATCGTCGGCACCACGCTCCCCAGGTCCAGCTCCAGCGTGTCGGAGAAAATCGGATCCGGCGTGTGATCGGTGCGGAACAGTCCCTGTTCCTTCGAATACGCCTCGACCAGCTTGACCCGCTCTTCCTCGCGCGCCGTGAATCGCAAATACGCCAGCGTTTCCCGATCCACCGGGAAAAATCCCATCGTCGCGCCGTATTCCGGCGCCATGTTGGCAATCGTCGCGCGATCCGGCAGCGACAGGCTCGACAATCCTGTCCCGTAAAATTCCACGAATTTGCCGACCACGCCTTTCTTGCGCAGCATGTGCGTCACGGTCAGCACCAAATCCGTCGCCGTCGCGCCTTCCGGCAGCACCCCGCGTAATTTGAAACCAACCACCGCCGGAATCAGCATCGAGAGCGGCTGGCCCAGCATCGCCGCTTCGGCTTCAATGCCGCCCACGCCCCAGCCAAAAACGCCCAGGCCGTTCACCATGGTCGTATGCGAATCGGTGCCGACCAGCGAATCGGGGAACGCGGTCCACACTCCGTCTTTCTTCGCGCTGAAAACGACGCGCGCCAGGTATTCCAGATTCACCTGATGGCAAATTCCGGTGTCCGGCGGCACTACCTTAAAATTGTCGAATCCCTTTTGTCCCCAGCGCAGAAATCCATAGCGCTCGATATTCCGCTGCATTTCCAAGTCGGCATTGATGCTGAACGAATTCGCGGTCCCGAATTGATCCACCTGCACGGAATGGTCGATCACCAGTTCCGCCGGCAGCAGCGGATTGATCTTTTTAGGATCTCCGCCCAGCGCCCGCATCGCATCGCGCATCGCCGCCAGATCCACCACCGCTGGAACGCCGGTAAAATCCTGCAGCAGCACGCGCGCCGGCATGAACGAAATTTCCTTCTCGGTCGCGCCGCCAACTCCCGTCGGATCCCAACCGGCCAGCGCCCGAATATCCTCCGCAAACACAAATCGCCCGTCTTCGTGCCGCAACAAATTCTCCAGCAGCACTTTCAGCGAAAAGGGCAGCCGCGTGACGTTGCCCACGCCGGCCTTCTCCAGCTCGGCCAGGCGGTAAATTTCAAAAGAGTCGGCGCCGGATTTCAACGTGGATTTCGTGGCGAACGAGTTTTTCGGTGCGAGGCTCATGCGAGCGTGATTCCTCCGGTGGAACAACATATTTTAGCGCAGTACGGCCGCGCGCAGGACGCGATTTCGCATCCCGTTGCAGCCGCACCACACTAAAAAGAATTCGAGTTTCTAATGCTTGGGGGGAACGTAGCTATCCGGCAATTTGGCGCCGTCGCCAAAAAAATAATTCGTCAGCTGCTCTTCCATGATCTGCTGCGACTTGGGATCCAGCGGATTCAGCCGAAATTCGTTCATCACCATCTTGGAATGTTCCACCCACAGTTTCCAGGCTTCCTTCGAGACGTTGTCGTACACCCGTTGGCCGATCTCGCCCTTCCAGGGAATTCGATCCAGGCCGGGCATTTCGCGTCCGAATTTCACGCATTTCACCATGCGCACCGGCTGCGCCGTCGTTCCCGCTCCCGAATTTCCTGCACTTTTTTCGTCAGCCATCCAACTCTCCTCTCGTTCCTGCTGCATTTCAAGATACTGCAACCGCCACCGAAATTCCAGTTTGCAAGGCAGCGTCTCAGTTTCCGGTACCCGTTAATCAGGACTTACTCCGCTTGATTTTTGAACACCAGCACCGCCTGAACTTTTCTGGACTGGCGATTGCAAATCCTAGCGATCTCTGAGCGCTTGCCCTCGACCTACTTTGGCCGACTGGGTACCGAGCTGCTGCTACTCGTGCTTGATGCGCTGCTGCTAGATGATTCGCCTGCTGCGCTGTGCGAATCACTACCACCGCGCGAGCCTCCTTCATTCGATCTGCTTGACCGGTTCGCTGAAGACTCTAGCGCACCACCCGCCGACGCACGGTAAGATCCGCTATCGCTCCGACCGCTTTCGCGGCTCGAAAAACCGCCGTGCGAATTCAAACCGCTTACGACCACCGGTTTAGACGTTCGTCCGGGCATCACCACTCCGCCGCGTACAAACTGTTGCTTGGTGTAATCGTAAGTAATCTTCACATCGCTTCGCCCGGCATTCGTTAATTTTGAATCACGCGAAGTTTCGGTCAGCAGCCGCCCCCGAATTTCTGGCGGCGCGGTTTTCGCAAACTCCGGCAGCGTAGCGACTCGAAACTCTTTGGGCGTGTTCGCAAGTATTTCGGTGTTTTCGCCCGGTTTGAACTCTACGTGCTCGATTCGATCGATGTCGTCTTTCCTGGATGGCACGTAGATGCCGTGGCGCAAATTTGCAGGTGTCTTGCCCTTTTTATCAAGCGGGCTGGCGGGCACGAAGCCTGTTTGCTTGCCCAGCTTCACCCAATGAATCGGGTGGTGGATCCTCTTTCGTCGGATCACCGCTCGATAACGCGCGCCTTGATGCACCCAACGCGAGTAATGGCACACCGGCAAGAACCATGGTTGTTGAAACATTAGTTCCCGAGAAGCCGTTTGCAGTTGCGACAATTCTTGGGGTGTGTGGGCCACTTGCGCCCAATCCGTCCACACAGGAAATGGGCAAGCGGTGTCGAGCGTGTTAAACCAAACAGTTTGAGCTTTGAATGAATTTCCAGACACCCGCGCGGTGTTTGCGGGAGCGGTTTGTGAGGACTTTTGCCCGCGGGATTTCGAAGAGGCGAGCACCAGACCCGCTTGGGGCGCGTTTTGCACGGACCTTATATCTCGAGTGGGCGGTTGCAGCTGCGAGCTCTGCGGCGTGACCCTCGCATCCTGTTTCGGTTCCCAACACATTCCGTACGGCGGGCACGGTGTGAACGTCCCGAGCTCGTACATATCCGGCAGCCCCGCCATCGGCGAGGTGAGCCCGGATGCCTTTAGCGCCGCGGCCATCGTGACGGTTCGGGCCTGATAGCGCGCTCCGGCCCATTTATCGAAATCGTCGCTCGATCTGAACTCTCCTGGTTCCGCCGCGCGTGGTGCGGCTCCGCCAGGAAAGGTGATGGTTTGTCCCTTCATCAGCAGCGCGCCCTCCGCATCGTTGTCGAATTCTGTTGCGGTATCAGTTTGCGGGGTGAGCTCCATTCCATCGAGATAAGCGTCAATCCGGACGAATGATCTTTGAGGAAAACTGCTCTCAATTTGCCCGGTTGGCGTATCAATTTCGAAAAATTCACCTGCAAGCGGTTGCAATCCAGCCGTCACCGCACCGGAAACCAGCTCGATCACGGTCCTTGGGACGTCGTCCGCGGAGGTCAGTTCCGTGAAAAGCAGCACGGTATTCTCCGCCACGTACACCTCTGACCCGTCTTCGAACTCGATCTCTGCGCGGCCGTCTCCAGTCGCGAGCGCGTAGTTCTGCTCGATCGGCAAGTTCGTGATCGCCACTTCCCAAGGTCGTTTCAAGTCGGGATGTTTGCCATCGCCGCGGTTGAAGCGAACGTCGCCCTCCACGTACCTCAGCCGCACCAGCTGGGGATCGCTCGCATCTTTCGTTGCTGCGTATGCGATGGGAGGAAAATATGCCCCGAGAAGAATTAGTAGCGAGATCGTTCCTAGCCAGGGCTGGGTAGCCATGTGGAAGCCTCCATGCAATGCATTTGAGGTTCTGTTACGTATGACGTTTGATACGCGCGGCTCGTTTCGTTCGCCTTGGACCTCGACAAATACTCGTGGCCAATTCTTTACCGACCGCAAGGGCCGGAGGATTTTCGCGAGATCCGCTGCGAAGCTACCCCGAATGACCGACCCTCCATCTGCATCATTCGCCAGCCCGATCTTCCGTTGACGCCACCGCCGTGTGCTCGGAGCTTTAACGCGACCCGGTTCTCTTGCCGATACAGCTGCTGACCGACTGAACTCGGTTGTTTTTTTCGGCACCGTTGATGCCTGAACCAGAGTCAAACCCGCGTCGGGCCGCCTAGCCCGCTCCATTCACCGGGGCTCTCGTGTAACGTGCCAATAATCGCGTATCCTTCTATTTATGATAGGCTCTTGCACTAACCCGAAAGTTTTAATAAAACATAGACCCGGTTTACGGCCCCTGGCCTGGACCACAGGAGACGTGTCATGAACGCACAAGCAGCGAGCCCGGCCGCCGTGTCTCAGACCGGACCTTACTTCTGCGAAATGCCTTCCGACCCCTGCGCCATCATCATGTTCGGAGCTTCCGGAGATCTGGCTCGCCGCAAGCTGATGCCGGCGCTCTACGATCTGGCGTTTCATTCCTGTTTGGCTCCCAGTTTCCGTTTGCTGGGTTTTGCCCGCACCAAAATGAGCGATGACGATTTCCGGAAAAGTGCCGGCGAATTTTTGCCCAAAGGCCAGGAAGTTGGCGCGGACGATGCGAAAAAATCCGAATTCCTGAAAAACCTGCAATATTTCACCGGCGATTACGACGACGCCGCAGCCTTTCAGAATTTAGCGAAGCGCTTGGAAGAACTGGACAAAGAAGGCGGCCTCGGCGGCAATCGCCTGTTTTATCTGGCCACGCCGCCGGAAGTCTACACTCACGTCATTCAGCAGTTGAAGCAAGCCAATCTCACCAAATCCAAAGGCGATAAATCCTGGACCCGCATCATCATCGAAAAACCGTTTGGCCGCGATCTGGCCTCCGCCAAAGCCCTCAACGCCAAAGTTCTCGAAGCCTTCGACGAATCCCAGGTCTACCGCATCGATCACTACCTCGGCAAAGAAACCGTGCAGAACATGCTGGTCTTTCGTTTCGGCAACGGTATTTTCGAGCCGCTCTGGAATCGTAATTACATCGATAGCGTCCAGATCACCGCCGCCGAATCCCTCGGAGTCGAACGCCGCGCCGCCTTCTATGAAACCGCGGGCGCCATGCGCGACATGATTCAAAGCCACGTCTTGCAGTTGACCTCGCTCGTTGCCATGGAGGCTCCCGCGCGATTCGACGCCACTTCCGTACGCAACGAAAAGATCAAAGTGCTGCAGTCCATGCGTCCCTTCACCACCGAATCGGTCTGGAAGGATGTCGTCCGCGGCCAATATGGCCCCGGCCAGATCAACGGCAAGCCCGTTCCCGGCTATCGTCAGGAACCCGGCGTAAACCCGGACTCGTCCACCGATACTTTTGCCGCCTTGAAGCTGCATGTCGACAACTGGCGCTGGAGCGGCGTGCCGTTCTACTTGCGCTCCGGAAAACGCCTGGCCCAACCGCACACCGAAGTCGCTATTCTTTTCAAACGCGCGCCGCACATGGTCTTCCGCGGCGAAAATACCGAAACCAATTCGTTGGTCCTCAATATTCAGCCCGAAGAAGGCATCTCGCTTTCTTTCGGCGCGAAAACTCCGGGCTCCCAGATGCTCATTCGCCCCGTGGAAATGGATTTCCAATACAAAAACACATTCGGCGCCAGCTCGCGCCCCGCCTACGCCACGCTGATCAACGACTGCATCCGCGGTGACGCCACGCTCTTCGATCGCGCAGATAGCGTCGAAGCGGCCTGGGCCCTGGTCGACCCGATTCTCAACACCTGGGCCGGCGCTGCCGCTCCGCCGTTCCCGAATTATCCGGCGGGTAGTGACGGGCCGCGCGCCGCCGATGATTTAACGGGCGCCGACGGCCGCCACTGGCGTCCGCTCTAGTTCAAGTTTTTGGAGGATTCGAATGATTTTGGCTGGTGACTTGGGCGGAACCAAGGCCAACCTTGGGCTCTTCGACGTGCAGAAGGGCAAGCTCGTGCGCGTGGCGGATAAGCGCTACGCCACGCGCCAACATAAAGGCCTGGAAGAAATCGCCAGCGATTTTCTGAATGGCGCCAGCGGCAAAATCACCGCCGCCTCCTTCGGCATTGCCGGACCCGTCGTCGACAACAGCGTGCAGGCCACCAATTTTCCCTGGCTGATCAACGGTTCGAGCGTCGCCAAACATCTGCACCTGGACCATGTGCACCTGGTGAACGACGTCGAAGCCACCGCCTACGGTCTCGGCGTTTTGGAACCCAACGAATTGGAGACGATTCATCGCGGCGTCGAAGCTCCCAAGTCCACGCAGATCGTAATCGCCGCCGGCACCGGCCTCGGCGAGGGCGTTTTGTTCTGGGACGGCCAACGTCACGCACCCATGGCCACCGAGGCGGGCCACGCCGATTTCGCGCCCAATACCGAACAGCAAGCCGACTTGTGGAAGTTTCTGAAAGCGCGCAACGAATTTGTCAGCACCGAAATCATTTTGTCCGGCGGCGGCTTTCAGCGCGTCCACGAATTCTTGAATCCCACGCTAAAGCATCCCGGTTTTGATTCCGGCAGTCCCGATCCCGCGCCGGAGATCACCCGCATGGGTCTTTCCGGAGAATGTCCCACCTGCGCCGCGACCCTCGACCTTTGGGTCCAGATCTACGGCGGGGAAGCGGGCAATATGGCGCTGCGCACCGTCGCGCGCGGCGGCATTTACGTGGCCGGCGGCATCGCCGTAAAAGTCCTGCCCAAAATCCGTACGGGAAAATTCACCGCGGCGGTGAAGCACAAGGAAAAACTCGAAGCGTTCCTTTCCAATATTCCGATCCACGTGGTCTTGAACGAAGAATGTCCGCTGCTTGGGGCCGCGTTCGTGGCCTGGCAAAATATTTAGGCGCCCAGCAAAGTTCCGTCGGCAAGATGATCACGCTCCTCTCCATTATCGCGCTCGGTTTTTTTCTCGGCATGCGTCACGCCACCGATCCCGACCACGTCATCGCCGTCACCACGATCGTCAGCCGCCAGCGCAGCATTCGCCACGCCGCGCTGATCGGCATCCTCTGGGGCCTGGGCCACACCATCACCATTTTCTTGGTCGGCTCGGCCATCATCCTTTTCGGCGTGGTAATTCCGCCCAAACTCGGGCTCACCATGGAGTTGTCCGTAGGCCTGATGCTCATCCTTCTCGGTGTTTTAAATCTCACCGGGTTCACCCGCTGGATCACCGAAACCTTCACGCCGCAATCGCCGGATGCGCCAGGTCACCCGCACCTTCATTCGCACGCGCATACCCACCAGCAGGGCGATTTCGTCCACGCCCATCCGCACCATCACGAACCGGAAAAACACGGGCACGCCGAAGATTCCACGCCCGTGGGCTGGATGGATCGAATCTTTGGCCAACTCGGTCTCTATCAAGCCGTGCGGCCTCTCGCGGTGGGCTTGGTTCACGGCCTCGCCGGTTCCGCCGCGGTCGCGCTGCTTGTACTAACCACCATTCGCGATCCGCGCTGGGCCATCGCCTATCTTCTCGTTTTTGGCGTCGGCACCATTGCCGGCATGATGCTGATCACCGCCGCCATCGCTTTGCCGTTCAAATATTCGCAATCGCGTTTCGCGCGTTTAAATCGTGGTTTGGCCGTTGCCTCCGGAATCCTCAGTATCGCCTTCGGCATTTTCATCGTCTATCAAATGGGTTACGTCAACGGCATTTTTACCAACCATCCACACTGGGTCCCGGAGTAGGGAAGTCGCGCTTAGATTCACCGTTTCGAATTCAAGTTGTAAATTTCCGCGACAATCCGTGAAACACCCTATGTCGCCTGAGTTTCGTACCTGACACCCGCACGAACCGTACTCCATCTGACCGATTCTTGTTCCCCCACCCAAATGCAAAAGTCCTCAAGCGGTTTATTTAATTTTAGGAGGCCTCTCTCGTGCGAAAAGCAATTCTGTTGTTATCAATCATCCCCGTCGTCTGCCTGATGTTCGTGGGCTGTGGCGGTGGCAAAAGCACTCCAACGGCTAGCGCGGTCCCTGTGGTCCTGACCATACAAGATCAACCACCGGCGGGCCTCACAGCTCTCTCGTTTCAAATCCAAATCACTGGCGTTTCGCTGCAAGGTTCGTCGGCAAGTAACGATGTGTCGTTGCTCAGCTCTCCGGTTACTGTGAATCTTTCTGATTTGCAAACCGTCAACTCTCTGCTGGCCAATACCAGCGCTCCGGCGGGAACCTATTCCGGCATCACCATCACCTTTGCCAACCCTCAAGTCAGCGTCCTGAACAATTCAGGATCTTCACTTTCCGACGGCACCACTTCCTGCGCGACCAGCACCTCCACCACTTCGCCCTGCACTCTTGCTCCCGCTCTCTCCGCGTCTTCGGTGATGATCACCACCTCTCCGTTCCCACTGACTTTGACGGCCGGTACGCCGATTCAGCTCGCCATTGATTTTAATTCCAACGATTCACTCACCAATACCTCTGGCACTCTGGGCATCACGCCCGCCGTTACGGTTTCGGTGAACTCGACTCCCAACGCCACCACCAACAATATTGCCGACTTCACCAACGGCACCGGTCAGGTCACTTCGGCCAGCAACAACCAAGTTGTCGTCACCGATCTTTCCACCGGGCAACCTCTGACCTTGACCAGCAATGCGAACACGACCTTCACCGGTTTCAATACGTCTTCGACTTGCACCACTCAAAACACCTTCGCCTGCGTTCAAGCCGGCCAGATCGTCAATTTCAATTTTGGCGTTTCGGGAGCGTCCGGCTCGGGCCCAACTCTGCAAAGTCTGAACCTGAATTCCGGCGTCACCAGCGGCGTCACCGGCACGGTCGTCGGCGTAAATCCTGGCTCCAATCAGCTCGAGGTACTCGTGACCAATGAAACTCCCGCGTTCGCCAGCGTAAATTCCGGCCTCGCCGTGGGACAAGTGGTTGAAGTCAACCCGGCCACCGGCGCGACCTTCTCGGCTCAAACCAACGGTGCAACTTTGCCCGCCGGCCTGATGTTCGGGAGCATTAACGACGTCGGTGTGGGTCAATCCGTGTTGCTCGATTCCACCGGCTTCACCGCTGGCACCGGAACGGCTCCCGGGACTCTCACCACGGACAATCTCACGCTGGTGCCTTCGCAGTTTGGCGGCTCGATCAACGCGCTGAACGCTTCCAGTCAGAGTTTTACGTTGAACGGTCTAAATGGGCTGTTCACGGGTAATCAGGTGAACTCGATCGCTGTTGATACCGGCTCGAACACCGCTTTCACCGGCGTCACCGGCGGTTTCAACGGCCTTGCTGTGGGCAATACCGCGACGGTTGGAGGGACTTTGTTCAATTCACCCACCGGTCCGGTTCTTGTTGGCGGCCAGGTCGGCGTTACTGGCACTTCCACGGCAACCGCTGCTTTGCAGAGCCGCTAATGGTTCTGTGAATTGGGATTTGCACGAGGTGGAAGCGCGACGTTTCAGTCGAAACGTCGCGTTTCCATTTATTTCAAACGGAGACACTACGGACACCGTGAGGAAAGGGGTCTCCTAGCTAGCTCCGCGAGCTGACCGTCCAGCCGATTCCGATTCCTCAACTCGCCGTTCCAGAAACTTTTTCTCCATCGGACTTCGCGCGAGCGCCAGCGCATCGCGAAAATATCGACCCGCCACCTCGCGGCGGCCTCGGCGAAATTCTAATTCTCCAATCGCCGCCGCATAAAACGGATACGCAGCGATCCGCTCGCTGTTCTCGATGGCGCGAATTTCTTCCAATCCGCGCGCCGGACCCTCATGCTGCGCAATCGCTATCGCGCGGTTCAACGCAATCACCGGCGAAGGCCGGATCGCCATCAGTTTGTCGTAGAGCCACACGATCCTTCCCCAATCCGTTTCCTCCGCGCGCGCCGCGCAGCAGTGGGTCGCGGCGATCGCGGCCTCCACATGATATTCCGTCAGCTCCGCTCCCGTCGCCGAAAGATCCAGCAGCCGTTGCCCCTCGCCGATCAACCTCGCATCCCACTGCGACCGGTCTTGCTCAAAAAATAACGTCAGATTTCCCGATTCATCCACCCGCGACGGCAATCGCGCCGCGTGCAGGCACATCAACGCCAGCAGCGCATGCGTCGCGGGAGTCGCGGCCGCAGGGAATTCGAGCAGCGTCTGCGTCAGTCGTATGGCTTCCGCACACAGTTCTGTCCGCACCACAAATTCCGATGACGCGCCGTGATAGCCTTCATTGAACAAAAGATAAAGCGCCCGCTGCACCGCGCTTAGCCGCCCGGGGAAATCCTTCGCATCGGTGACGTCGAATAGTCTTTTCGATCCCGCCAGCACCTTCTTAGCCCGTGAAATTCGTTTCTCGATCGCCGCCCGCCCGCTGACAAACGCACCCGCGATTTCGTCCACGCCGAATCCGCACAAAATATTCAGTACCAAAGCCACCTGCGCCTCCTCCGCCAATTTCGGATGGCAGCAGGAAAACATCATGCGCAGTTGATCGTCCCTGATCGCGTTCGGCTCAAAAATCTCCTGCACCGTCGGCGCCAGCGTCCATTCACTCTGCAGCAGCCGGCTCAGTTCCGGCGCAAACGTCTGCGCCGTGCGCTCCCGCCGCAAAATATCCAGCGCCCGGTTCTTCGCCGTGGTCATCAGCCACGCCGACGGATTCTCCGGCACGCCGCGAAATTTCCACACCTCCAGCGCGCGGCAGAAGGCGTCTTGCACGACGTCCTCTGCCATCGCCAGGTTATGCACGCCGAAAAGATGCGTCAGCGTGCCCACCAGGCGGCCTGCTTCGCGCCGGAATAACCGCTCGTCGACTTCCATCACATGTCCATTTTCTGGATGGGCCGCACTTCCACCATGCCGCCGGCGTCGAAAATCGGGCAGCCCTTAGACAGTTCCGCCGCTTGCGCCAGATCTTTGGCCTCGATCAACGTGTAGCCACCCACGATGTCCTTGCTCTCCGCGTACGGCCCGTCGGTGATCGACTTCTGTTTTCCCTTCACCACTTTGCCGCCCGGCTCCAGCGGATTCCCGATATCCTTCAGATACCCTTTTTCGCCCAGCTCTTTCATCCAGGCCACCCAGTTCTGCATCACCTTCTGCATCTCCGCCGGTGAAGCGTGCATTCGATCTTGCTCCGCCTGCGCCGTATTGCGATAGACAAACAAAAATTGGCTCATCTCCGTTTCTCCTTAATTCTCGATAATTTTGTTACTACACCTCTATGACGATTGAGAAAGCCATCGGCGGACATTTTTTTTTTGCGGCATTCGCCGGCTTACGCCAGCCCTATTCCGCGGTAGTCGAGGTATCCTGTACCGGAAACGAAGTACCTGAAGGAGAATTAGAATGCAACCTCGAATCGATCTTCGGAAGACCGCCCCGGGCGCCATCCAAGCCATGCTCGGCCTGCAAAACTACGTCAATACATCCGGCCTGCCGCCGACGTTGCTGGAACTGGTGAAAATCCGCGCCTCGCAGATCAACGCCTGCGCCTACTGCCTCGACATGCACACCCAAGACGCGCGCGCCAATGGCGAAACCGAACAGCGCCTCTACGCCCTGAACGCCTGGCGCGAAACCCCGTTCTTCAACGATCGCGAACGCGCCGCGCTAGCCTGGACCGAATCCCTGACTCTGCTCCACGAAGGCCACGTTCCCGATGAGGCATTCGCCGAAGTCCGCCAACATTTCACCGAGGAAGAAATCGTAAACCTAAGCCTCGCGATCGTCGCCATCAATAGCTGGAATCGTCTGATGGTAGCCTTCCGCGCAGTCCCCGGCCACTACCATCCGGCACCGCGCAGCACCACCGCCGCCGCGCAAGATTAAATCGACGCCGCTCCGGGATGCGGTGGCAGGCTAAACGAAGATCAGAGCAAGGAGCGGTGCGGAGGGATTTGGTATCAGCTCGCGGTTTCAAATCGCCTCCCGCAATCGAGTGCGACGCAGTGGCAAGCTAAACGAGCCCGCCGAATCGCCACTTTTGCTACCCCCCAAAAAGCTCTAGAATGGCCCTACCGCGCCCGTAGCTCAGTTGGAAAGAGCGTCTGCCTTCTAAGCAGAGGGTCGGGGGTTCGAGTCCCTCCGGGCGCGCCACCTAACCTTGAAGAATCAATTAGTTGGCGTGACCACTTTTCTTGCGTTGGTGCATTCTGCAGCAATTTTGGGAACACTTGGGAACAATTGATTTTCGAGCAAGGCCACAGCCTCTCTCTGCGCACTCACACTGGCGTGTGTGTAAATCTCAAGCGTTGTCGCCATATGCGAATGTCCAAGCTGTGCCTGCGCAACCTTCAACGGAGTTCCCTGCGTGTGAAGCAACGTGCCGTGCGTGTGACGAAGCCCATGCCAATCCATCTGCGGGGCTCCTGCGCGTTCGCAGGCTGGCCGTAATCCTCTCTTCCGCAAATTGTTTGACACCAATGGCCCACCTTGCCGAGTACAAAAAACAAGTCCTTCGGCAGAGCGGTTCGTGGAGCGAGAATAATGCGTCTTCAGCGCTTCCACGACTGCTGGTGAAAGCGGCACTTCTCGCCTGCTGGCACGGGTCTTCGGCGTACCGAAGTGGCCCATGTAGCAGGTCTCGGCAACCAGCAATGTTTCCCAGGTGAAGTTGATGCGTCCCCACCGCAATGCAAGGATCTCACCAATTCGCAGGCCCGTCATAGTTGCAAGCAAGACGATCGTGCGTGATGGTTCCTTGCAAGCTGCAATGAGACGCTTCACTTCGTCCGTCGTAAGAAACTTATGCGGGCGCTTCAGTGACCGCTCCGGCATCTTCACACCGCGGACTGGATTGGTGGTTAGATAATCCCAGCTCACGGCGGTCCCCAACACTTTACTGAGCAAATTCCGCATGTGGTTTGTGGTTTCCCATGCGAATTCCTGCTTGAGCTTCTCCAAGAGATACTGTTGAACTTCAACTCTGGAGATGTCGCGCAGGCGATGCTCACCAAATCGCGGGTTCAAGTGCTTTCGCAGGAAAAACGAATAACTCTCCTGGGTGGCGAACTTGAGTGTCGGCAATACTCCCGGCTCGAAGTAATTCTGAACGAACATCGAGAACAACATCGTGGATTCCGGGCGCTATTGAACTTTGTTGAAGTGATTGAGTCGAGCGTCCAATAGCCTGCGAGCCTCGCGCCGGCCCTTGATCTCGCTGACAAGGCCGAGCACAGCCGAACGCATCACTCGGCTAGTCGATCCGTCAGCGAGAATCACGTCTTCCCTCCAGCGTGCAACCCACACCTTCCGACGCTTGCCGCGAACAAACAAACAACCATTCTGATAGTGACAACGAGCCATTTTTCTCCTCTCTATTTTGAGGGTGGCTCGTCTGCCTTTTCCTATGTCACTTCCGAGTGTAACCCGCACGTCAAGTCGCATGCGAGCCGTCACGGTGACACCGGACCCACTCCAATACTTCCTGTTCGCGGAATCGCCAGTATTTGCCAAGCCGATATCCTGGCAACCGCTCCGTAGACCGTTTGCGCATTCGTCCGTAGACCCAGGACACTGGAACTCGCAACATCGTGGCAACTTCACGGACCGTGAGAAGCTGGCTTCCGTCTCTCTCGCCTGTGGCCGCGCGTTGTGGCGCGGCATGTAACTGGCTGTCAGAGGGTATGGTCTGAGATTTATCGTCAGATGGAGAAATTCGCGTGTTGAGGTCGCGTTGGTCCGTACGAATCAGATCCGAATGCACATCTGTTGTTAGGCGCGAGTCATGCTGTCGTGGGGACGCTGTATTCTCGCGCACATCGAATTGGGTTGGATGGGTCTTCATGATCGTTACGCGGTCTTGGAGAACAGGCCTCCTTCGATCTCGTGAGCATCGCCGTTAGTGGAATGTTTGGTGAGCCAGTGTTTGAACTCTTCGTCTTTCTTGAACAAGAGTTTGAGCGCTTCGCTCATGACGTAGGATGGAGTTGCATCGATGAACTCAGCGTAATTCTCCAGTTTCAGTTTGACTTCTTCCTCCAGACGAACCTGAAGAGTTGTAGATTTTGGTTTTTTGGATGGTGCTTTCAGCAGTGCCACGTGTGTTTCCTCCTTTTTCCTTTCAAGATGTCATACAGACTGCATTACAAGATGTTTGCCTGACTCCGAGCCGCGGAAAAAACGGCACGCGACTAGCGTGCAGGGCGGGAGTGACCCCGCGAAACTTTTTGGGCGGCGAAAGCCGAAAAAGTGGGGTCGCTCCCGCCCGTTTTTGCTTTTTTCCCGCCGTCACTTTTGCTTGCTCCTGTTTTTCTATTCCCGGAAGTTCGAAGAGCTTCCAATCTCTCTGCGGTGAAGAACGCGTCAATTGCGAGCTTGCAGAGCGCAAGTTTTACTCTCTGCACCCGACTTTCCTGAACATTGGCCGAAATTCTGAACTTGGCCAACCTGGTAAGTCCCAAGACCGATCGTGCGCTTTTCGTCGTACCTCACAAATTTCTCCTCGATGGCAGCCGAGCAGCTGTGGCGGTTCTTCGAATTTCGATACAGTTCTTCAAACGTTTCCGCTTGGAACCAGGCTGCACGCTTGGTTGC
>Ga0302176_10000540_pt1 | contig 22244 bp, 20 predicted proteins | sample I_Palsa_E1_1_FD_198787 | JGI IMG/M metagenome (GOLD analysis project Ga0302176, IMG submission 198787) | Peat permafrost microbial communities from Stordalen Mire near Abisko, Sweden - I_Palsa_E1_1 | ecosystem: Environmental > Terrestrial > Soil > Palsa > Peat permafrost | place: Sweden...
GCCCTCCGGTAACTTCCTTGGGACTGTGCGCCACGTCTAGCAGCACGCGCTCCAGTTCATCCAGCACATTCGCGATTCTGGCATCGCCTTGCTCCAGCGCCGTCTCTCGGTACAGCCGGTTCTCTGTTAGCAAATCTTCCGCGCGCTTCTGCTCCGCAAAAATATCGATCAGTTTCGCTCCGCCCTTTTTCGTCTCGGTGTTGGAAAGCTCCGTCAACATCATTTCGGAGCGTCCCAGGTGTTCGCCGACGGCGAGCAGTAGCACTTTTTCCCGCAGGTTCGCCGCATTGCTCGTGTCCGGAACCCTGTGGTCTTTCACTCCACGGCCCGCAAGAAATGCCATCACCACCAGCGCCGACAAGCCCGCAAACGCCGCGACACGTCGCGCCACAAAAAACGTTCGCCACCATTTCACCTGCTCGTCGCCGTGCGCACCCTGCAAGCTCGGTTGTGACTTCGATTGCAATTGCGAGGCGATCTGCTGCCACACTCGCTGCCCGTACTCCCGGCCCGGATCCGGGACCGCCAGGGTGTCCAGCGCGGCAAACACCGCGGTAAGTTCCGTGTCCAGCTGCGTAAACTCCGCTCGGCACTGGGCGCACTCCTGCAAATGTTCCGCAATCGCCGCGTTTTCCCGGCCTTCGCACTCGCGAAATGCAATCAACTCTTCTTCACTCAGATGTGTCATGACTCTGTTCCCATCGCCCGTGCTCCTGCCATCTGGCTCACCAGCGGAGCCAAAAAGTTTCTCAATTTCTTTACTGCCCGAAAGACCGTATTCTTGGCCGCGCTCGTATTGGAGTTCAGTGTCACGGCAATTTCCTCGATACCGCAGCCTTCCCAGTGCCGCATCACAAACGCCGTTCGCTCCGCCTGCGTCAGCGTGTTCAGTGCTAGTTCGAGCTGCTTTCGCAGTTCCACATTTTGCGCCAGCCGTTCCGGGGAAGGCTGCTTGTCCGGCACCAAATTCATCGCGCTGTTCTCCGCGCTCTCTGCTTCGCGCATGCTGGGCTCTTTGCGGCGCGCCTCCTCGATTCTTTTTTTGCGCGTCCGGTCGATCGCGTAATTGGCGGCAATGCGATAGACCCATGTGCCGAAATTCGCGCGCGCCTCAAATTGCTCTAATTTTTGGTACGCTCGCAAAAATGCCTCCTGCACCACTTCCTCGGCGTCGTGGCGGTTACCGGTGAGTCGGAACGCCAGCCGGAACACGCTCGCGCTATGCCGCTCCACAAGCACGCGGTAAGCGTCCCGATCGCCGCCGAGCGTCAGCTCGATGGCCTCGGCGTCACCCTCTCTTGGGCTCACCGTCCGCTCCGTCATTCGCATCCTTAGACAGTATTTCGGTCCCGCGGTTAGGTTCCCCCCAGCACGCTGCTCCCTTGCCCAGAGGTATCCGCGACACGCCTTTGCTTCCGCCATCGCGGGACGATAATCTCAAATTACCGTATCATTAAGGCTGGCATTCTCACCGGAGGCGCCGGAAGTGATTCCACGTTACACGCGCGAAGAAATGGGCCGCGTCTGGAGCGACCAGAATAAGTTTGCCAAGTGGCTGGAGGTGGAGCTGGCCGCCACGGACACACTGGCGGATGCCGGACAAGTGCCTCGCGACGCGGCCGCCGCGATTCGCGCCCGGGCCAAGGTCGATGTCGCGCGCATTCAAGAACTCGAAGCCCGCGTGAAACACGACGTCATCGCCTTCACCATGGCCGTCGGCGAATCCATCGGCGATCCTTCCGTAGCGCGCTGGCTGCATTACGGCATGACCTCCAACGACGTGGTTGATACCGCGCAAGCCTTGCAAGCGCGCGAAGCCTCTTTGCTGATTGAGCGCGCCCTGGTTACCTTCGGCGAAGTGCTCGATTTGCGCGCGCACGAATTTCAGCACACCCCGCAAATTGGCCGTACGCACGGAGTGCATGCCGAGCCCATAACTTTTGGGCTCAAAATCGCCAACTGGTTTACGGAGAATCAGCGCAACATCGCCCGCTTCCGCGAAGCCGCCGCGCAAATGGCCGTCGGTAAAATTTCCGGCGCCGTGGGCAACGCTTCGCATCTCGGCCCGGAAATCGAAGAGCGCATCTGCCAGCGCCTGGGACTGAAAGCTGCGCCGGTCGCTTCGCAGGTGATTCAGCGGGACCGTCACGCGCAATATTTGAGTGCGCTGGCGCTGATTGCCGCGCTGCTCGAAAAAATTGCGCTGGAAATTCGCCACCTGCAGCGCACGGAAGTGCGCGAAGCGGAAGAGCATTTTGCCAGCGAGCAGCGCGGCAGTTCCGCCATGCCGCACAAACGCAATCCCGTTAACTGCGAGCAGATTGCCGGTCTCGCCCGCGTGCTGCGCGGCAACATGCTGGCGGCGCACGAAAATATAGCGCTGTGGCACGAGCGCGATATTTCGCACAGTTCCGTCGAGCGCATCATTCTTCCGGATTCCACCATTCTGGTGGATTACATGCTTGCGAAAATGACCGCCCTGGTAGGGCAGATGCGCGTGTTTCCCGCGCGCATGCTGCGCAATCTCGAATCCACGCACGGTCTCGTGTATTCCGGCCAGTTGCTCCAGGACCTCGTTGAAAAGGGCATGCCGCACGACGATGCCTACAAGGCGGTGCAAGAGAACGCCATGGCCGCCTGGGAATCGGAGGGCAATTTCCGCGAACTCATCGGCCAGGACGCGCGCATCACGAAATACCTCGATGTTGCTGCACTGGCGCATGCCTTCGACTTGCAGCGGCAGTTGCGCTATGTCGATGCCATCTTTGCGCGCGTTTTCCCCGACTCCACGAAAAGATCCACGACCGCCGGCTGAAATGCCTCTTGCCGCAAAAAATAAAAAGCGCCGGTCAGCTTTCGCCGACCGGCGCTGTCCTGCCTCTTCTAATTCCGGCTTACGCTGAAATTAGCTGCGGAGGCGGAAACTCTAAGCTGATCATCCAACAAAAAGCGTGTAAAGCAAACAATTAAAAATTGTGCGCCGCGGATATTGTACCTGCGCTGAATTCCTGCGGACCCGCTGTCGCTACTCGACGCGCTGCACGTACCGGGCTTCCGTGGTGTCTACCTTGATGCGATCGCCTTCGTTCACGAACGGCGGAACGTTAACCACCAGGCCCGTTTCCAGCGTGGCCGGCTTCATCACCGCGCTGGCCGTGGCTTTCTGCAATGTGGGCTCGGTTTGCACCACGCGCAGGTCCATGGTGTCCGGCAGGTCGACGCCAATGGGTTTTTCCTCGAAAAACTCGATTTTCACCGGAGTGTTAGGAACCAGATAGTAGACAGATTCTCCGAGCTCATCGCGCGTCATCTGCATTTGCTCGTACGTTTCCGTATTCATGAAATGAAAATCGTCGCCCTCGTTGTACAGGTACTCGAATTCGATTTCGTCCAGGATGGCGCGATCGACAAATTCTTCCGCGCGAAAGCGGTAGTCGATCATCACCCCGGTGCGCAGATTTTTCAGCCGCGTCTGCATGGATCCGCGCTTGTTGCCCGGGGTGCGATGGTCGACGCTGAAGACCGTGAACAGCTGGCCTTCATGCTGCACCACCATGCCGGGACGAAGTTGCGTGGCTTTAACAGTACTCATAATGTTGTGCGGCTGCTCGGCGGCCGTCGGCTCCCTAAGGCGCCCTAAGGCGATTGATTTGATTTCGGAAATTCCGGCGCGGCGGGCGAATGGTGCTGCTCTCCCACGCTGACGCAAGCGGAATGACACGAGGTACGCTGGCGAAATAAGCTCGTCGAGCGCGAGCGTCTAGTATAGATGGCGTGATTCCGGGCGGTCAATCGTCTGCGGTATGCCCTGCACCGGGTGGCCGGTGGCTTGCAATCCGTCTCGGATGACTGAGTATCGGTTCTGCAGAAATTGCTGTGCGCGGGCATGCGGCTGAAACACATCGGGCCTTGACAAAGCGCATACAGAAGTGGATTATTCTCTTCTAAGGCGAACAAAAAGCGAATAAATTCCCCCCTCTACCTCGCCTTTTCCGCCGGATTGTACAGGTGTGGCCGTGCATGCCAGTGAATGCCCATGAATGCTCGTTCGACGGCTTTGCGTCTGCAGGTGGAGACCGCGCTGGCAGGGCGCGTGGTGGCGCCGCTCGAGTTTCGCAACCGCCAGGTGGTCGAGACGGTCAGCTGCGGGATTCGGGCGATTGATGAATTGACTGGAGGGTTGCCGCGGGGATGTTTGACGGAAATTTTTGGCGGAGCATGCAGCGGGCGCACGAGTTTGCTGCTGGCAGCGCTGGCAGCGCGCACCGGAGAGGGTGAGGTTTGCGCACTGGTGGACGGAAAGGATTCGTTTGATCCCGCGGCGGGGCTGGCTGCGGGGGTGAGTTTGCGGCAGTTGCTGTGGGTGCGCTGCAAAAATATCGAGCAGGCGTTGCGTGCCACAGATTTGCTGATTCAGGGCGGAGGATTTGGATTGATTGCGCTGGATTTGAGCGATGTGGCGCCGCGGTTGGTGCGGCAGGTGCAGTTGAACGTGTGGTTCCGGTTTCGGCGGGCGGTGGAGGGCGCCGCAACGATACTTTTTTTGATGGCGCAGGAGTCGAACGCCAAGGCGTGCGCATCGCTGGTCTTAAGAATGGAGGATGAGGCGGGAACTTGGTGGGAGACGGCGCGGGAAATGACGCGGAAGACGGGTGCGGAAAACGATGCGCCGAAAAAAGATGCTGAGGAAAATGGTTCGCATGCGGCGGGATGTTTGCTGGAAAGCGCGAAGACTTGGGCGGAAGTGGTCCGTTCGCGGATGCAGACGGAAGATGGGCGAACGCGCGGAAATCGGGTGATGTCCATCGATGTTCGAGAGTTGGATAAAAAGCGGATGAATGCGGCGAGTTTTGCGCTTAAGACGCAGTGGAATTATTTGGATGAGATGGAAAACGTGGGTGTGGATGAAGATTAGGAACAATTTTTAACTTTTGTGGAGACAACGGGCGCAGGTGAGAAATTGCCGCACGCAATTCGCTTGGCGATTTGGTGAGTATGGCATTCGCAGCTATTTACGTTCCGGAATTTATGGTGCAGGCCGTAGTGCGTGCAGAGACTGCCTCGTGTGCGAGCGCCAGGTTATGCGGCCGCGCAATTGCGTTGATTGATGGCCACCCGCCGCTGTGGAGCGTGGTAGCGGCAAATGCCGCGGCGCGCGAGCTGGGAATTTTTTTGGGAATGACCAAGGCGAATGCCGTGCAGTTTGCGGGAGCGGAGATTCGCGCGCGGTCGGCGGCGGCGGAGAAAGCGGCGCATGCGGCGCTGCGCGATGTGGGGTGGTCCGTGTCTCCGCGGCTGGAGGATACCGCGGCGGATTTGATGGTTTTGGATGTGGCGGGATTGTCTTCACTGTTGGGCTCCGAAAAACAAATCGCGGAATTGCTGGCGGCGCGCGCAGCGGAATGCGGTCTGTGCGTGAACGTAGCGATTGCCGAAAATATTTCTGCTGCGGAGGTAGCGGCGCGCGGATTTTCAGGAATTACCTTGCTTGCAGCAGGCCAGGAAGCGACGCGGATCGGAGAGTTGCCGGTTAACGTCCTTTCGCCGCCGGAAGAAATTGCGGAGACGCTGGAGCTTTGGGGCATTCGCACCTGCGCGGAGCTGGCGCGCTTACCGGTGTTGCAGCTTTCGGAGCGTTTGGGGCAGACGGGCGTGCGCTTGCAGGCGCTGGCGCGAGGCACGGCTTCGCGCGCGTTGGTGATCGCTGAAGCCGATCTGGTTTTTGAAGAGGAGATGGAACTGGATGATGCAGTGGAAGAACTCGAGCCGCTGTCGTTCGTGCTGGGGCGTCTACTGGGTCAGCTTTGTGTGCGATTGACGGCGCGGGCAATGGCGGCAAGCGTGCTGCGCGTGCGATTCGATTTGCAGCCGGCGTTTGAGAATGCGCTGGATGTGCGCACGGAAGTGGTGCGGTCCAAAAGTTTGCCGGGGATCTACGAGCGCACCATGCAGCTGCCCGTGCCCATGCGCGATGCCAAGCTGTTTTTGAAATTGTTACGGCTGCGGTTGCAGGCGAATCCACCGGGCGCGCCGATCGTAAAGGTGTTAGTGGCCGCGGAAGCATCACGGCCGAGGATTACGCAGCACGGGCTTTTTTTACCCAGTTTTCCGGATGTGGAAAAGCTCGAGCTGACGCTGGCGCGGCTCGAAGGCGTGGTAGGTGCGGGCCAGGTGGGATCGGCGGAAGTGGTGGATACGCACCGGCCGGGAGAGTTTCGCATGAAGCGATTTTTTCCGCCGCGGGAGGAGACCGGGCGACGCTCAGGAAAAAGAGGCGTGAAGAAAAACGGCCCGAAAGAGAACGGAACGGATAAGCCGGATAAGCATTTCGCGGCGAATGCTACAGCCATGAGTTTTCGCCTTTTTCGGCCGCCGCTGGCGGTGACGGTGAAATTACGGGAGGGAAAACCCACGGAGATTTTTTTGCAAGGAAAGCGGGGAGAGATAAAGAAGGCTTCGGGACCGTGGCGCACGTCGGGAGAATGGTGGCGGGAAGAGCAGTGGATTGAGGATGAATGGGATTTAGAAGTGCGTTTTGCCGGCGGGACCGGTGTGCGGCCTCCAGTGCGAGGACAACAAAACCCCTCCGGGGATGAGCGCGGCCGCTACCGGATTTATTTCGATGCCGTGCGGCAAGGATGGTTCGCGCGGGGAATGTACGACTGATGTATTGCGAACTCCATGCGCGTTCGTCGTTTAGTTTTTTGGAAGGTGCGGCCAATCCCGAAGAGTTGATCGCCGTGTGCGCGGAAAAAGGAATGTCCGCAATGGCTTTGCTGGACCGCGATGGAGTTTATGGCGCGGCGCGATTTCATTTGGCAGGCGTGAAAGCGAACGTGCTGGCGCACATCGGCGCGGAAGTGACCGCCAAGGAAACCTATGTCAAAAAAGGCGTCCGGGGCTGGCGATATGCCTTGCTGGTGAAATCTCGCGAGGGCTATCAGAATCTTTGCCGGCTGATTACCCGGATGAAATTGCGTGCGGCGAAAGATGCCGGGAACGTCAGCGCGGAAGAAGTGGCGGAGCTTAGCAGAGGGCTGATTTGTCTGACCGGCGGCGAAGAAGGTGCGCTGGCGCATGCGCTGGAATACGGCGGAATGCACGCGGCGCTCCAGCGCGTTACGCAACTGTGCGAACTGTTTGGACGGGGAAATGTGTATGTGGAAGTGCAGCGGCATTTTTGCCGGGGAGAAGAAGCGCGTAATGCGGCAGCGGTGGAAATCGCGCGGCAATTGCAATTGCCGCTGCTGGCCACGAATGGAGTGCGGCACGCGCGTCCGGAGCAACGGCAGATTCTCGACGTCTTTACCTGCTTGCGGCATCACCGCGTGCTGGCAAATGCCGGGCGCTTGCTCAGCCGCAACGGAGACAGCTATATAAAGTCTCCGTCGGAAATGATGGAACTGTTCTGCGATTTGCCGGAAGCCATCGCGAACACGCAGGAGCTTTCCGCGCGTCTGCAGTTCAAGCTGGATGATTTGGGTTACAAATTTCCCGAATATCCCGTCGCAGGCGGCGAAACACAAATGAGCTTTCTGCGCGCGCGTACTCGCGAAGGCATGCTATGGCGCTACGGCGCGGACAATGAGAAAGCGTGCAAGCAATTGGATCGCGAGCTGGCGCTGATCGAAAAGCTGGATCTGCCGGGCTATTTTTTGATTGTTTGGGACATTGTTCGCTTTTGCCGCGGCAAAAATATTCTAGTCCAGGGACGCGGCTCCGCGGCCAACAGCGCGGTGTGCTACGCGCTGGGAATCACCGCTGTGGATCCGGTGAAGATGCAACTGCTCTTCGAGCGTTTTCTTTCGGATAAGCGCGACGATTGGCCGGACATCGATCTGGATTTGCCCAGCGGCGATCAGCGCGAGCGGGCCATTCAATATGTTTATGAGCGCTACGGAAAACTGGGCGCGGCCATGACCGCGAATGTGATTACCTATCGTGGGAAATCGGCCGCGCGAGAGATTGGCAAGGTGCTTTCTTTCGATCCGGAAACTGTGGCGCGCCTCTCGAGTTTAGTCAGCGCCTGGGAATACCAGGACAACAACGACACTCTGGAGCGCCATTTCCGCGATGCCGGCTTCGACCTCAAGCAGCCGCGGATCAAAAAATTCTTCGAGCTAATTATGGATGTGCAGGATTTGCCGCGGCATCTCGGGCAGCATTCCGGCGGCATGGTGATTTGCCAAGGCCAGCTCGATTCCATCGTGCCCGTCGAGCCGGCGGCCATGCCAGGGCGCGTGGTGGTGCAGTGGGACAAAGAAGATTGCGCGGACATGAAAATTGTGAAGATAGATCTGCTGGGCCTCGGGATGATGGCCGTACTGGAAGATTCCATCGCCATCATCCGGAAAGATTATGGCGAAGAGCTGGATCTGGGAAAATTGCCGGCCGCCGATCAGGCTGTTTACCAAACGCTGCAAAAAGCCGACACCGTGGGAATGTTTCAGATCGAAAGCCGGGCACAGATGTCTTGCCTGCCCCGTCTCCAGCCGAAGTGTTTTTACGACATTGTGGTGCAGGTGGCCATCATCCGGCCTGGGCCGATCGTGGGGAAAATGGTGCATCCGTATTTGCGGCGGCGGCAAGGAAAAGAGAAAGCGGAGTGTTTGCATCCTTTACTGGAAAAGGTATTGGAGCGAACGCTCGGAGTGCCGCTGTTTCAGGAGCAGTTGCTGCACATCGCCATGATTGCCGCTGGATTTTCCGGCAGTGAAGCGGAAGAGTTGCGGCGCGCGTTCGGCTTCAAACGCTCGGAAAAACGCATGAAAGAAGTGGAAGCCAAGCTCCGCGTGGGCATGTCGAAGAAGGGCATCAACGGAGAATCGCAAGACCGCATCGTGCAGTCGATAACTTCATTCGCGTTGTATGGATTCCCGGAATCGCATGCGGCGAGTTTTGCGCTGATCGCTTATGCCAGCGCGTATTTGAAGTGCCACTATCTGCCGGCATTTACAGCAGCGATGCTGAACAATCAACCCATGGGATTTTATTCGCCGGCCACCTTAGTAAAGGACGCGCAGCGACACGGCCTGCGCTTCAAGCCCATCGATGTGACCCGCTCCGGCTGGGAATGTTTTCTGGAAAACTTCTCGGATGGCTATGCCGTGCGATTGGGAATGCGCTATGTGAAAGGTTTGCGCGAGGTCACCGGGCGGGAAATTTCACGGCAGCGCGCCATTCGGAAATTCAGCTCGATTGAAGATTTGAAACAGCGGATTCCAGCCATACAGAAAGCGGAGTTGACCGCGCTGGCGGCGGTGGGCGCGCTCAATTATATTTCGGGTGAGCGCGGATTTCATCGCCGTGATGCGCTGTGGCAGGTGGAGCGCGCGGCGCGAAACGCCGGGCCGCTCCTAGAGGGGCCGCTTCTGGAAGAAATCGATGGCGAGTCGATGAAAGCGATGCAGGCGGTGGTTCCCAAAGCACTGCCGGAAGCGAGCATGGAAGCGCCAAAAATTGTAAAGCCTGCAACGGAAGATGTGGGGCTGACGCCGGATCTGGCGATACCGGGCAGTAACGCTTCACCGCTGTTGCAGATGACCGCCGAGGAGCGCCTGGTCGCGGATTTTCTGGGCACCGGGATGACCGTCGGCCCGCATCCGCTGGCGTATCACCGCGCAGCGTTGCGCGTGGCGGGAGTGCGCATGGCGAGTGAGTTGCCGAAGCTGCCCGATGGCCTGCGCGTGCGCGTGGCGGGCGCGGTGATTGCGCGGCAACGGCCGGGAACCGCGAAAGGCTTTGTATTTTTAAGCCTGGAAGATGAAACCGGAATTGCCAACGCAATCATCACGCCGCAGCTTTTTGAAAAAGACCACACCGTGGTGGTGCGTCACCCATATTTACTGATCGAAGGGCGGCTGCAAAATCTGGAGAATGTAATTGCGGTAAAAATAGAACGAATCGAATCGCTGGCCCTTACCCGGGCAGAATCAGGCTCACACGATTTTCATTAAATGCCTACGAAGCCGCCTAAATCGCTTTGTGAAGCGGCGTGCGCGGCGGGTGGAACGAGCACGTCCTCGGTCATACGCCGATCGTTCCATTTGGCGCGCTGAATCTGCTTGGCCAGATTAAGCTTTTTCAAAATCCAAATGCCGTACCAGTTCAGATCCACTTCATACCAGCGCAGGCCGTGCCGCGCAGAGGTTGGGTGCGCGTGATGATTGTTGTGCCAGCCTTCGCCAAAAGTGAGCATGGCCACCACAAAGTTGTTGGTGGAAGTGTCGCGCGTCACAAAGCGCCGCGAACCCCACACATGCGTCGCGGAATTCACCAGCCATGTCGCATGCAAACCCAGCGTGGTGCGCAGAAAAATTCCCCACAGCACGCACGGGACGCCGCCGATGGCGTACAGCACCACCGCCAAGCCGATAATGGGAACGTAATGATATTTGGTGATCCACACATGAAACTTATCTTTGGCCAAATCCGGCACGTAGCGCGCCAGCGTTGAAGTATCGTGGTGCATGGACTTGCCCACCAGCAGCCAGCCAATGTGCGCCCACCACTTGCCGTCGCGTGGCGAATGCGGATCGCCATCGCGATCTGAGAATTGATGGTGGATGCGATGCGTCGCCACCCAGAAAATCGGGCCGCCCTCCAGCGCCAGCGTGGCGCAGAGCGTCAGGAAATATTCCACCCACTTGGGCGTCTTGTAGCCGCGATGCGTCAACAGACGGTGGTAACCCATGCCGATGCCCCAACTGCCAGACATCCACCACAACAACAGGGAGACGAACAGCGCCTTCCAGGTGAAAAAGAACAGCGCGGCCACGGCGCCGATGTGGAACAGCGCCATCACCGAAGTAGTTACCCAGTTAATTGATTTTTCGCCGGGGATTCTTCTCTCTAGAGCATCGAGTTCCATGGCCATTTTGGTCCTTTTTTCTACCGCGAAGTCCGAAGACGCGAAGCGGAGTGGCAGCGAAGATAGCAAATGAAGCGAGGGCTGATCGCCGACACTTAAATCATGGCGTAGTTAAGCGCTGCTGACAACATAAATCGCCAAAAGGATACCTAAAGAGAAGCAGTAGACCGCAGCGCACTTAACACAAAGGTGCTAATGAATCTGCGCGCACCGGCTAAAAATCGTCGTCTTTTTTAGGCGTGTACAGATTGCGCGTGGGCTTAGGAGAGTGGTGCGCGCGAAACTCATCTAGTTCCGCTCCGGTAATTTGGTAGTTCAGCGGAACCACCGATCCGCTTTCGCCGGCGAGCTCCAATCGCAGGCGCAGCGAACAGATGTTCGGACCGTCCTGAAAACGCGCGCGCCGGGATGTGAACGCCTCGTTTTCAATGGACAGCGTGAACTCGCGCTCACTACCGGCTTCGCGAACGCTGAACTTGTATTCGCGAAACCGCGGTTTGGCCTGAAAGCCAACGTATTGCATGTTGATGGCTGGAATCATCGACCAGCCTGTTTTTCTGTTTCGGCGGGCACGGCAACTCGTTCCGGTTGCGGCGAGAATTTTCCGGCCAACCAGGCGGCCGCGAGTCCCACTAAAATCCACGGAAGTACGGACATGATAGCCTCTTACCAACTTTTCTTGGCTTCGCACTTACAAACTGCGCTTCGCCGGCGCGGGCAGCAATCATGCACCCCAGAAGGATGCGCACTTCCCCTGCGGCTAAATTGTTGCTGTACTGCAACACTGCGCTTCCGCGACGACGGTGTCAAGGTGCGGGTTGATGATTGCTCTTCATGATTTCCATGGTGCCGGCGATAGACAGAGGCGCCCCGCTTTCGTGACTCCCGGAAACGGCGTTTTGCCGGCAGACCCCGGATCCATTGCACTTACATTGTTAATGCGGAGTACGCAACCAAGCGCACAATTCGCTTGGCGCTTACCGCAAACGGCCATACGTTCGGTTATAGGAATCGCGAGGAGCGCTGATGGCAACGGAAAAAACGCCGGTCAAGCCTGCGAAAGTCTTGGTCATTGACGTGGGCGGTACTAACGTCAAGATATTTGTGGCGGGGCAAAAAGAGCCTCGCAGATTTCCTTCGGGTCCGGCCATGACCGCGCAAAAGATGGTTCAGCTCGTCAAAAGAGCCGCCAGCGATTGGCAATATGATTGCGTTTCACTCGGTTATCCAGGACCGATTATCAATGGCCGCCCGCTTCGCGAGCCACACAATCTGGGCGGCGGCTGGATGGCTTTCGATTTCCGAAAAGCCTTCGGCTGTCCCGTCAAGATTCTCAATGATGCGTCCATGCAGGCGCTCGGCAGTTACCAGGGCGGACGCATGCTGTTTCTTGGGCTGGGAACGGGCCTCGGCTCCGCGATGATTGTGGACGGCGCGTTAGAGCCCATGGAACTCGCTCACCTGATTTATAAAAAAGGAAAAACTTACGAGGATTTTCTGGGCTTGCGCGGCCTCGAAAGACTGGGTAAGAAAAAGTGGCGGCAGCAGGTCTATAAAATCACGAACAAGTTGATCGCGGCATTGGGGGCCGATTACGCGGTTCTGGGTGGTGGCAACGCCAAGAAGCTAAAAGAGTTGCCGCCGAAAGCACGCCTCGGCTCGAACGGAAATGCTTTTCTGGGCGGCCTTCGCATGTGGGAAAAGAAGCCCGTCGCCTCCCCCGGCGATTGACGCGCCGGAAGCCGCGCTGCATCCCGGACCGCATCGGGCGCGGCTTCCTTGTACAATCTCGCGATGCGGATTCTCCTGCTTAACCTCTATTTTCCGCCGGACACTTCCGCGACCGCAAAAATGGCCATGGCCATGGCAGAACCGCTGTCGCAACGCCATGAAGTTACCGTATTGTGCGGCCGCCCCTCCTATGATCCGTCGGCGCGGCGCGCGTGGCGCATTTCGCGAACGGAACGGATCGGAAGATTGCGAGTCATCCGCATTGGCTCGACGGATTATCCGCGCTTTCAGATGAGCCGGCGCGTGTTGAATTATTTGAGCTACGTCGCGCTGGCGGTGCCGCGCGCACTCTTTCTGCCGTGCGATGTGGTGCTGGCGATGACGGATCCGCCATTCCAGGGCATCGTCGGCGCATTTGTGGCGCTGCTGAAACGTAAACCGTACATCTACAACATTCGCGATCTGTACCCCGATATGGCTGTTGGCGGCGCGCTCGTCTCCCCCGGTATGCTGACGCGGATTTGGGAGCGCCTGCACCGCTGGGCGTTGCGCCGCGCGGCGCGCGTGATCGTGCTGGGCAATGACATGCGTGCACGCATCATCGCAAAAGGGGTGGACGCTGCGCGCGTCATGGTCGTGCGCGATGGCGCGGACATCCCGGCGGCCGATGCACCGCCGGTTGCCGTGGACTGCGACGTTGTGCAAGCCATCCGTGGCCATGCGCGATTCGTTCTGGTACATGCCGGAAATCTGGGATTTTATGGCGCGTGGGACACGCTGATTCTTGCGGCGAAGCAATTAGTGCCAGACGGCGTGCGGCTGGTCTTTGTGGGAGACGGCGCGCAACGTCAGCAGCTGGAAACGCGTGCCGCCGGCGTTTCCAACATAATTTTTCTGCCGTTTTTCCCCGGAAGTAAAATCGCGTCCGTGCTGGCGGCGGCCGACGCGCATGTCATCACCGTGAAGCGCGGGCTGGAAGGCGTGGTGGTGCCGAGCAAGCTCTACGGAATTCTGGTCGCGGGTAAACCGATCGTGGCGTTGGCGGCGGAGGAAACGGACGTCGCGACCCTGGGCAAACAACAGGGGTTTGCAGTGTGCTGCAGTCCGGACGCTCCGGAGGAGATGGTGGCGGCGGTACGTGCGCTGGTGGCCGATGAGCGACGCGTGCTCGCCATGAGCCTCTCCGCACGTGCAGCCGCGCTGGGCTACGACCGCGCGCGTGAAGCGGCCAGGTTTGAGCGGATTGTCTGCGACGTTGCCTCGTCGATTGGCAACTAAGCCCCACATAAAATTGGCGTTAGCGTGTCCTCGAAGGCTTTCAAATGCCACGCCTTCGGCACCGGGAACTGGCTACCCCATGCGATAGCAGCAGTTCCTCGCGATGGCCTGTACATTTTTCGCGGACTCCGAAAAATTACAGGATTTTGCCAATTGTTCTACAACCTTAACCGCAGTATTGTGTTAGGCATCTTTAGGTACTGTCCCGGAGTCACTCGGACTCCGGGAAGATCGCTGGCACCGGCGTCAGTCACAAATCCCGACGACCGATCTCTCGTATAAGTAGTGATTTATGTAGTGCTTGGTGAAAAATGGCAGCGGGTTTACTGGCTTTCTTCATTGCACTGGTAGCTTCTCTGGCGTTAACGGTCCCGGTCCGCGCGCTGGCATTGCGTGTCGGCATGGTCGACCTCCCGGGACCACGCAAAGTGCATTTGCAGCCCATACCCTTGCTGGGCGGGCTCGCGATGTACGGCGCGGTGTTGCTGGCTATCCTTTTCGCCTTCCACGGGCCCGCGCGCGAGCAGGTCGCCGGAATACTCTGCGGAGCCACGCTGGTGGCTGCGGTTGGCATCATGGACGATCGCGGATTGCTGCATCATCAGATCAAACTATTTCTGGGAATGCCGCTGGCTGCGGTAATTTTACTGCTTAGCGGAATTCACGCTCAAGTGTTCAGCGTCCTGTTGGGCGGGCGCACCGGTAACGTTCTGGATGCGTTGTTGACGGTGGTTTGGGTCGTGGGCATCACCGCTTCCTTCAGCATCTTGGATCACATGGACGGGTTGTGCGCGGGCATCGCGGCGATGGCTTCGATTTTCTTTGCCATGATCGCTTACCTGAACGGGCAAACGCTTGTGACCACGCTGGCGGCCGCCGTGCTCGGAGCGGCGACCGGCTTTTTGCGCTGGAATTTCAAGCCGGCGAAGATTTTTATGGGCGACGGCGGCGCTATGTTTCTTGGCTTCCTGATGGCGACCCTGGGATTAAAATTGCGCGTGGAGCACGCAAGTCATTTGTCCGGCTGGTTGGCCCCGCTGCTGATTCTGAGTGTGACCATTTTCGATACCACGCTGGTGACCATTTCGCGTGCGCGCCGCGGTTTTCTGCCGTTCACCACCCCGGGCAAGGATCACGCGGCGCACCGCCTGGCAAATCTGGGGCTGGGGCAGCGCGGCGCGGTGCTCATGCTTTATGTGCTGGGCGCATTTGGCGGCGGAATTGCCGTGTTGATCGGATATTTATCCACGCGCGGTGCTTTGTATGTGGGATTGGCGTCCATCGCCATCATACTCGGAGGCGTTTGCTATCTGGAACGCGCCCCGTATGAAAAGCAGCGCCGCAAGAGCTCGCCGCCGATCGCAACTTCGCTGTGACCGCGAAATTCCGTGTAAATGCCATGTGAATGTGGCGTGACCAAAAGTGCCATTTCCTCGCGACACTTCCTTCCTTCGTTATCGCTACCGCTTCACGTAAAATAAAACCTTGATACTTCGAGAGAAATCACCGGAGAATTTATGGCTCAGGTTTACCCGTTTCGCGCGTTCCGCTACAACCCGGAGGCTGCGCACGCGCCGTTTGAGCGGTTGCTGACGCAACCGTATGACAAAATTTCCCCGGCCATGCAGGAAAAATATTATGCCCTTGATCCGCACAACTTGATCCGCATCGAGAAAGGTACCGCCTATCCGGCGGATTCGCCGCAGGACAACGTCTATACCCGAGCGGCCGAGGCGCTGCGGCACTGGACCGCGAAAAGCATCGTCGCGCAGGATCCTTCGCCGGCCTTTTACGGCTACACCCAGGAATATACCGTTCCCGGAACCGCGCAGCAAAGAACGCGCCGCGGCTTTATCGGCGCGGGAAAGCTGGAAGAGTATTCGGCGGGCGTGATCTTCCGCCACGAACACACTTTATCCGGGCCCAAGGTCGATCGCTTGCAAATGTTGCGCCACACGCACACGCACACGGGCCAGCTATTCATGCTCTATTCGGATGCCGAGCGGCGCGTGGACAAAATCCTGGAAGATGCGGAAAGCAGCGCCGCGCCGGCGACGGAAATGCGCGATGAGTACGGAGTACTGCACCGGCTGTGGGTGTTTTCGCAACCGGAGAGGGTGGCGGCAATTCAGGCGGGCATGGCGGATCAGAAATTAGTGATCGCCGACGGGCACCATCGCTACGAGACGGCGCTTAACTACCGCAACGAATGCCGCGCGCTCGCTGGGAAACTGATTCCGGATGCGCCGTACGAGCGCGCCATGATGACCTTCGTGAATACGCGCAGCGCGGGTTTGACCATTCTGCCGACGCACCGCGTTGCGTCCCACCTGCACGATTTCCACTGGACGGAAGTGCGCCGCTATCTGGAGCCCTGGTTTACCGCGGACGAATTTCCTTTTTCAGATGACCGGAGCAAAGCGGAGGCGCGGCAAGAATTTTTCGCGCGCCTGGCGCAGGCCCGCGATCGCCGCGCGATCGGGGCCTATCCCGCCCCGCAAGATGGAAAGCGCGCATTTTACCTGTTGCTGTTGCGGCCCGGCGCGAATCTGGCGGGGCTTCTTCCCGGTGTTTCCCCGCTGCAGCGGGAATTGGATGTGGTGCTGCTGCATGAAGGCATTCTGGAACCGGCGTTGGGCATCACACCGCAATCGGTAAGCGCCGAAGCGAACCTGACGTATGAGCGGGAAGCCGGAGCGGCGCTGGACGCCGTGGATCAAGGGGAAGCGCAGATTGCCTTTCTACTGAATGCCTGCGACGTGGAACAAGTGGTGAAAATCGCCACCAGCGGCGAGGTCATGCCGCAGAAATCCACGGACTTTTTTCCCAAACTCTTGAGTGGAATTACCATGTACCGCGTGGATGGCGCTGCGTAACACCCTGCGGAAGGTTCGCGACAGCCGGGAGAACCCGCGAAACGAGAAGGGCACGCCGAGGCGTGCCCTTGGTCCGAGTAGTGCCAGAGAGCGCTTAAGCCTTCGCGAAACTGGCTACCGCTTCCGCTTCAGTGTTGTACACCTCAAAGACGGTCAGCAGTTTGGTGATTTGCAGAACTTCCTGGAATTTGCTGCCGAGGTGGCAAAGGCGAAGTCCCGCGCCCTGGCTCTTGGCGCTGTGATGGGCGGCAACCAGGGTGCCCAGGCCGGCGCTGTCGATGAAGGTGATGTTGTCCATGTTCAGGACAATATTTTTTTTACCCGCGGCGATCAGCGATTTAATCTTCTCGCGCAGGGCGTTGCTTTCCTCGCCGAGCACGATGCGGCCATCGAGCGCCACCACCGCAACACCATCCACTTCGCGATTCGTCATCTTCAAAGCCACGATATTTCCTCCTCGTCGGAACCACTCACATCGCTAATACAGATCCGCCGGAAACCGCACCGGGAGCACCAGAGCTTACCAGATTTCGCGCCGCCGCACTGTGCGGTCAGCGAAATTGCTTGCGGTCGTCCCGCATTGGCGGCGCGCAAAACCAAAGCTGATTTTGGTCACATTGCGTCAATAAAAGTCCGCGCAGGACATGTAATAGCCGCAGACCGTGCAGAACAACTTGCAGTGGCGAGAAGCTAGCCGCTGCGAACAGACAGGACAATACCGCGAGATATCGTCGCCCGGCGCCAGGGACTGCAAAGCCGTAGTCTCAACGGAACGCGGAACAGATTCCATCGCCGCCAGAACTAATTCCGTGTCGCTAAGACGCACCGCCAGTTCGGCGCGGTTCGCCTCTCGAGGGTGTTTTAGTATGCTGTCCACGGCTCGACGTTTATAGCACATCCGAACCCGAGGGAAAAGTATGGAGGTACGGGTGCCGGGATCGACCTCTTCGTCGGAGCGGCTAGGAACGACGATGACATTGCAATAGGGCTTGAAACCCAGCGTCCATCGCGCGCATCCTTATAAGTGCAGCCCCAGTTGGATTTCTTGAGGTTCGAGGCGCCAACCGGAAGATTGGCGTTTGTGCAAAACGAGCTTCTCCAACGCCGGTGCTCAGGGAGTTCGCTATGCGCCCCTTTGTTCTTCTCTTAGCGTTTCTTGCGGTTCCCCTTCTAGCCCGCGCGCAGGTGCGCGGAGGCCGGGCTTCGGGAGCCGGCCACTCCATCATCATGGCTCCGCATGCGGCATCGGCCTCCAGCTACGCGCGGCCGCAAGGCTCGGGCAGTTTCGCGGCTCGGCCGCCACAAGGCCACACGGGAGCGAATTTCTATACCGGCCACCGGACTACCGGCAACCGACCTCCGGCCCGTGGAGCGGTCATCTACGCGAACGGCCGAGCTGGCTTTTTGCCGGATTTTACCGGCGTACCAGGACTCGGATTTGACTGGGCTCACTACGCCGCAGTGCACCCGGGCTGGAACCGGCGCGGGCTCCGAGCAGGCTCGTATTACGGATATTTCCCCTACTTCGATAGCGGCTTCCTGCTGCCTTATGGCGCGGGTTATGGATATGCGGCGCAGCCGGATGACCAGCCGGTGTACGACAGCCAGGACACCGTGGACGGCCCGGTAAACGGCGATCCGGCGACAGGTTATGGTGTGAGACCCGTCTCTTCTTATGATGTGGTGGTAACGCCGCAGACTCCGAGCCAGCCGTACGTCTTTGTACGGCGCGATGGAACGGTATTTTTCGCCGTGGCTTACTCCTTGGAATCTGGGAATCTGGACTATGTGACGCAGGAAGGACTGCGGCGCAGCGTGGCGCTGGATACTTTGGATCTAAATGCTACGCAACAGTTTAACGAACAGCGCGGGTTGAGTTTCCGAGTCCCAGTCACTTCGTAGGTACATCGTAGGCCTCGTAGTCTCCGCGGAATTCTTTTCCTTGCGGGTCCCCCACATTTTCTCGCTCGCGGCCTTCCCACAAATTTCTGATCGCACGACGCTTCAAACCTTTTCCATAGTGCACCGGGAGCGACGGAAAACGGTATGCTTTCGCCGGAGGGTCGATCATGCAGACAGCGGCGGTTCGGTGGATTGGCAAACAGCAGTTTGTGGCGGAAAGCCCGTCCGGGCACGCGATGGTGCTGGATGCGGATCGCGACTCCAACACGGCTTGCGGGCCGATGGAATTGCTGCTGATGGCGTTGGGGGCCTGTACGGCGACGGATGTGGTAATTATTTTGGAAAAGAAACGGATGAAGCTGGAATCGCTGGAGGTGATTTGTTCCGGCGAGCGGGCCGCGGACCCGCCACAGGTGTGGACGAAACTGTATCTGCTGTATCGCTTCCGGGGAGAGTTGACGGATGCAGCGGTGAAGCGCGCGATTGCACTGAGCGAGGAGAAATATTGCTCGGTATGGGCGATGCTAAAAAAGACCGCGACGCTGACATGGCAGTATGAAATTTTAGGAAGCTGAGTGACGCGCACGCGCCGCAGCGTGTCATCTCCTTCTAACTTCCTTGTCACCTCGGCGAGATATCGCATAAAATCGCCTGCGTAGGACGGCGCAGTTTTCGCCTCGGGAACCGGAAAGAATCCGACTCTAAAGATTTGACCGCAACAGCGATAAAGTGCCGGCAGTAGAGTGCGCGCGGCAGCCGAGTGAAGCGATTTCGCGCACCAACAAGTGACGCGGCGCGGATGGATAAGGAGAGAAATGTCCCATCGCATGGCGGCTAAGATTACCGGCGTGGCTGGCTACGTTCCGCCAAAGGTGCTGACGAACGCCGACCTCGAAAAGATGGTGGAGACCAACGACGAATGGATACGCACGCGCACCGGCATTCGCGAGCGGCACATCGTGGAGAAAGGCACCGCGAGTTCGCACATGGCCACGGAGGCGGCGAAGACGCTGCTGGCGCAAACGGGCACGGACGCGGCAGAGATTGATTTGATCGTGGTGGCCAGCGTTACGCCGGACATGATGTTTCCGGCCATGGCATGCCTGATTCAGGAGCGTATTGGCGCGAAGAAAGCGTGGGGCTTCGATCTTTCCGCGGCGTGTTCGGGATTTGCGTATGCGTTGACCGTGGGTGCGCAGTTTGTGAGCTCCGGTGCGCATAAAAAGGTGCTGGTGATCGGCAGCGACGCGATGAGCACGATTTTGGATTACAAGGACCGCGCGACGTGCGTCCTGTTCGGGGACGGGGCCGGAGCGGTGCTGCTCGAAGCGGCAGCGGATGGGGAAGGCATACTGGATTTTTCGCACGATGTAGACGGATCCGGCGGGCAATTTCTGTACATGCCGGGTGGCGGGTCGTTGCATCCCCCGACGCACGAGACGGTGGACCAGAACATGCACGTCGTGCATCAAGAGGGTTCGCAGGTTTTCAAGTACGCGGTGCGGCGGATGGCGGACGTAGCGGCGCATCTGCTGGAACGCAACGGATTCACCAGCGAGGACCTGGCGCTGGTGGTCCCGCATCAGGCGAATCTGCGGATCATCCGCGCGATGCAGGAGCGGCTGGGACTTGCGGACGAAAAAGTGATGGTGAATATCGACCGCTATGGAAACACCACCGCGGGAACCATACCTCTGGGATTGCGGGATGCCGTGGAGCAGGGGCGACTGCATAAGGGTGATTTAGTGTTGTTGGTGGCCGTGGGAGCAGGCTATACCACGGGCGGGGTATTGTTGCGGTGGGGGTATTGATTTCAGGTCGCGAGGTTTGCTAGCAAGCCGGGGGCGCAGCCTTCCCTCGCTTCGCTCAGGATAAAGCTGTACCCCCTACAAAATATCGCCCACAAAATATCGAAAGATGCGATCAGCAGGAGCGGAGCGACGCGCAGAGCGCCAGGTTCGCTTGCAAGCGCCGGTCGATTTGCACGGCGGCGTAACGGGCGCAAATGGTGCGCTCACGTTCGCTCCACGCGGCCACTCCCGGGAAGTACTTGCCCAGCAGGCCCGCGGTGCGCACCGCCTGATAATAGAAGCGCACCACACCCAGTCCGCCCGTGCCGGGATGGAGGTCCGCGGTCAGCTCGTGGAGCTTGCTCATCACCGGGAAGTGTTGGGCAGAGAGACCAGCGGCATCGACGTTGGCGGATTCCAGGACGCGGGCGGACACCGGCTGCGCGGCAACCCCAGAGAGGATGGCGCGCCAGTAAAAGATCCCGAACTGCGAGAGCGCGATGATCGAGATGGCGAAAAGCATTGCGGCGAACATCTGTTTGCCTCTGCTGCATGATGACGCCGGAGGGTGCACTGGCCAATAGGTCAGGGGTACCAGTCGCGTAGAACTCCCGGGATGCCACGGTTCACCGCCTGAGGTCTACCAGGTATCGGGGAACGGCGGGGCAAGTTGCTGTGGAAAGGGAACTTATGAGCTCGAAAACTGGAGCAGCTCGCATGGGGCTGAGCGTGGCCAGAGTCATTTTGGCTGTGGTGGCCTCGGGAACGGCTTGGCGCCTCAGCGCCGCGGGAGGGAACGAGCACGCCGACGCGCGGGCAGCGATTACCGGGGTACTGCGGAACCAGCAAGCGGCTTGGAATCGCGGGGATGTGGATGCATTTCTGGAGGGCTATTGGCATTCGCCGGAACTGACGTTTTCCGGGATCGGCGGAATCACCCGGGGTTGGGATGGGGTGCGGGACAGGTATAAAAAGAGATATGCGAATCGCGCGGAAATGGGGCAACTGGATTTTTCGGAACTCGAGTTTCGGTTCCTGGGATCGGACGCCGCACTGGTTTTAGGCCATTGGCATTTGAAGCGCGAACCAGGCGACATCGGCGGTGTATTTTCCCTGGTGTGGCAGAGGTTTCCGGATGGATGGAAGATTGTTCACGATCATACCAGCCAGGTCGCGCCGTAGATTCCACAGCCCGGCGTTGTTTTAAGGCTGGCGCAGTGCCGAACGAGCCCGGCAGAGCAGGCTCAGGACGGCGGAGCGAGGCGGCTTTGGATCTGCGGTTAGCTAAAATCTTCGCTTAGTTTTCCTCCAGCGTTTCCCTTAGAACAGATCTACTGGATTCCCCCTACTCCATGTAAGTGATTGAACTGATGGATGGTAGATGGTGTCGGCGTATCGTTATCGCAGGATTCGGTACGATTCTCTTTTGGTGTCCGCCAAGCCCGCGGTCTCCAGAAGGATTCGCCACTTAGGTTCCAGGGGACATGACCATGGGGATAAAAACGGCAAGTGTTGGACGATGTTGCGGGGCGCTGGCGCTGGGTCTGTTGTTGTCCGTGGCGGTGAGGGCTGACGCGATCTACGAAAATCCGCTGTCGTACGACGAGAATCAAGGCTCGGGAAGTTTCGAGTCGGCCGATACAACGCCTGAAACACACGCTACTCGTGTAAGCCAAAAGACGGCCTTCTGCTGCCTGCTGTCTACGGCACTCAGACCGGCACCCTTTGAGGATTTTTCGTTTCTTCTGGAACCGGCGCAGGGGCCACATTCTGCGCCAAGGAAGCGCCTGGCGCTGA
>Ga0302176_10000558_pt1 | contig 21801 bp, 14 predicted proteins | sample I_Palsa_E1_1_FD_198787 | JGI IMG/M metagenome (GOLD analysis project Ga0302176, IMG submission 198787) | Peat permafrost microbial communities from Stordalen Mire near Abisko, Sweden - I_Palsa_E1_1 | ecosystem: Environmental > Terrestrial > Soil > Palsa > Peat permafrost | place: Sweden...
GTCGCGGGGCGCTGGAGTCATGTGTTTCGACCCAAGGTCGAACACGATGACGCGATCTGGTATTTCCAGAGGATGAATCGAGATAGCTCCAAGGGTGTCATCCTCACCAAACATGCCAGACACGGCCCAACTTATTACGTGACCAGCCGTCTTTCTAAGTCTGCTCCCGGTTTAATGGATCAATACCGGGGCGGCGCGGGCGAGATGAACATGGCGACAACGACTTCCGCCGCCAGGCTCGAAACTGGGATTTATGAGGACCCGGTGGACGGGGCATTCCGCTTCTATGGCGTTCCGGGCCAGGGATTCGGCCCGCTGAATGTGAAGTATAAACTCGGCGGAGGCGAGGAGTCGCTGGCCACTAAAATCGTCAAACTGGGTGCGGAGCGGCGAGTCGCCGACCATTTCTTTGGAATGGCACTCCAACTGGATGAACCAATGACCATTACCCAGTTGGGCCAATTTGATCCCGGAAACAATCGCGGCACTTACGCGTTATCTCTGATAAGAGCGGCCGACAATAAGGTGATTGCGACGGCCGATCTGGACATGAGCCAAACCCATTCCGATGCGATGGGTTTCAAGTACGTTAGCCTGGCTCAGCCCATTCAGCTTGATAGTTCGGCAAAACCTGTGGTGATTTATCCGCGTGGACTGATAGGAAGTGCAACTTACGAGGTGCGCGCAAGCGTGGCCGGCGTGCGTCTGCACAAAACTGGCTCGCAGCTAATGGCGGACGGAATCAGTCTGGACAAAGTTGCAGGCGGAGAGCTCATCTTTCTCAATTTGCCGACCTATCCTGGCTCTGGAACCGATCACGTTCCTCCCAGTGCGCCCGCCGACATGACCAAACGAGTGGGAACAAATCTCGGTACTCAAGGCATTGAACTTTCATGGTCTCCCAGTCATGACGATAACTGGATTTCATACTACGAAATTCACAAGAACGGACGTCTTATCGGAAAGACTGCCACAGGAACGTTCTTCTTCGATCACTCCGACTCCGCCCGCAATGACATCGACGCTCGCTTTGAAGTAGAGGCAGTCGATGGAGACGGTAATCACAGTCCGGCTGTGCTCGCGCAAAGGACGAGCGGAGAAACTCCATCGTACGAGGCTCTGGGAGATTTTTCTGCCACTCAATCCAGTAAAAACTGGGCCTACGAAGAAGCGATCGAAGATGGCACATACAGAGACCTGGTGTGGGACAAAAATGGCTACGAAGGCCGATGGACCGGATCGGGGCTGGGCAGGATCGGAAGGATCTGGATGCAACCATCGGCGACTTACGACCTCGCTCGCACATTTATTGCACCCATGTCGGGCATGATTACTGTGTCGGGATCAATCCGCAAGGATCCCAGCGCGGAAAACAGGGCCTCGTGTTTTGTAAGAATGCTTCAAAACTCTATTCAAGTCTGGCCAGTTTCTGGGTGGGCAGAGGTTCTTCCCGATTATGAGAAGACAACCAACTACGCGATCTCGAACGTTCGCGTCGCTGCAGGCGATAAGATCCGATTCGTGGTGAAGCACAATGGCGAAAACCGCGCCGATCCGATTGTTTGGAATCCGACTATTGTTTATCGTGATGCACCGCCGTAAGCACCATGTCCTGTCTCAGTCGGAAATACAGAAAGAGTTCCTCAGGAACAAGAAGCTACGTCCCCTTTTCAGTTCAGCCGCTTCAAGATGTAGGCACTCCTGCCTTTCGTGGAAATCTCCACTTTACTGTCCGAGCTAACGATAAATCGCTGCGCTGTCCCAACACTTGAATCCACCGGAGCTGCGGATACCCTGGCCTGCGCCCACTGCGAGGGGAGCGTCCAATCAACGATGCCGCCATCTACCGAGTACAAGACAATCTCGTTATCACCGATTGGAATCACTCGCCGTTCACCGTCGACGCTTTTGAAATCGTGGTCAACCACCGTCCAAGAACCATCATCAAGGACCGTGGAGACAGTCCCATCACTAAATCGAGCAATGTAGTTGTTGCGGGGAACGGTGACGGTCTTTCCGTCTTTCTGCACCTGCTTCTCGCCTATCTTCTCAGTTCCGAGCCAAACCAGGTTCTTCTTTAATAGATAGGATTGGGTGAGATTGCCCATGTAATACATGTCTGAGATCTCAGCTTCGCTGTATTTATTGAGATGCATACCTCCGAACTCGTTGCTCTCTCGAATCGAGTAGCCCAGATTCATGGACCAGCCCAATGCCTGTCCCACGCCCTCTGAAAATTTGCCGCCACCGTAGAGCTTTCCTTGCATCATCATGAGTTGGAAGGGATCGGAGATCACGAAGCGATGCTGCACGCCCTCTGATTTTCCGAAGTAGGCATCAACTGGCCCTTCCGTCAAAGGAACGATGCGGCGCTGCGTAAACCAATCCAGGATTTTGGCGCCATAAACAGTCTCGGAAACAAAACCTATGTCTTCGCCAGGGCCGACACTGATGTCGCAATTGCGGAACGTATCCAGACGGATACCTTCCGAAACGGGAACTGTATCCAGGAATGATTGGATACGCCGCTGAAAGTAGCCTGAGCGAAATTGTTTGGTATTGGAAATCCGATAGTCTGGGGGCGCGCCGTCAAACTGGTAGGACCAGACGTAGGGTTTGCCTTCTCGATTGAATTGCAAAACACTTGGGTCAAAAAGTGGGCTGTCAGGATAGGCATCGTTGAGATTGATGTGATACTCAATGTTCGCGTTGTATTCGGCGGCATCTTTCACCAGCTTTCGCAAGGCCGCGGCTCCGCCCGCTCGTTCGTTCACTTGATTCAGCGCCGGGTAGCCGGTGTCGTGACCGGTAAACTGCCATCCAACCAGAGTCACTCGCTGTTTGGCGTTGCCTGTCACCTTGGCGACCGCACGCACAATATCCAGGGTTTCAGCGAATGAAGTAATCGGCGGAAGGTAGCCACCCGGTGGCTCTTTGACCGGCTTTACCCAATCGATGAAAACGATGTAGACGAAAGTCTTCGGTTCGTAGGTATCACTGGGTGTGGGCATACGGTCGCGATGCCACAGAGCAGCTTCCATCCAGTCGACGGCGCCATCGTGATTGCGATCTTCGGTAAGCACTGCCACGCGCGATTGAAGAAGGGGCTGCACATCGCCAGAGATACGGTAGTAGTAGGTACCAAGCCACATTGCAAAATCGGTGCCCGGACCCTCGCCGCCTAAGACTTGAGTCTTGAGTTTCCAGTAGGGGATGTTGTCGAAGATGGTGGCTACAACTCCAGGCACGCCAGCGGAAGCCCAGTTTGCCTCTTTCGGGTACTGTTCTCCATCAGCCTCACTGATCTTCATGAAGTGCGCCGTTGACTGCCAGAGAAGATTCGAGTACGGTTCACTCCATTTTTGCCGCTGATATTCGCCGCGATAGGCTTCACCCTTCCCATCGGCTGCAGGGACCCGGACCAGATAGTGATCGGGAAACTCCAAGGTTTGCAGACGGAAACTTCCGCCCTCTGACACCTTCGTCAAATCGAAAACAAGCTCGTTGCCTTCGATGGCAAACCGCCAGTCCAACTCCAACTCGAGAGATGGAACCCGTACCCCATACGTAGCAGCCGTGGCCATGGCCTGGACGCCGACGTCCAAGTCGCTGGAGGTGTACAGTTGTCCATTCAACTTGATGGTCGGGCGCGACGACTCCAATGCCGCCGGGAGGCTCTTTCCACTCGCCGTCCGATATTTGAAAACACGCGGAAATTTTGCGTCCAGTGCGACCGAAAGAGTTTCCGATCGGATCTCCAGCGAGGCCGGTGATTGCGCGCACAAACCCTTCGGTCCCAAAAAGAGCCCCAGAAGGACGGCTCCAACGATTGCGATCCTGTATACGGGGATCGATTTGTAAAGGACGGTATTTCGCATCGCGCCTGAATCCTCCTGCACACTCAAAACAAATTGATTCTGGTTGAGCCTCATGCATTAGGCCATCGAGATGCACCAGAAGGCTATCCGCGAGGACGTCGCTTCCCATTTCAGGCTGAGCCAGACACTAGCGAACACGCTGGAGTAGCAAAACGTCCGATCCGTAGAGTTGCTGGTCGGCAAATTCCTTGATGGCTCCATCGCCGCTGGACAGCCACTTGTCCGGAAGATGAACCGCAATTCCCTTTAGTAAACTTTCTCCGCTCATCTCCCGTTCGCGTCCGGGCCGGTCATTCAGACTCGTCACCCGATATCTTGCGTTCGCATCCAGTCCGCGCAGTTGAATCTCTGTATCGGCGATTTTGGAGTTATCTCGAAAAACGTAGACCACCGACTCGCTCGCATCCTCTTTCACGTATTGGATGGAACTCCATCCGGCGGCCCCGACTTTTGGATGGTACACATCGTCCAGCAGAAGATGGCGGTACTGTTTGAAAAACAATAGATTGCGCTCCAATGCTTCGACAAAGCCAGGAGGGGCGGCCGAAAGAAACTGCGACGACATGCCATTGATGTTGCCGAAGGTAACTCCATGCGTGAAGTGCTTCCTGAAATAGTAGTCGAGCGCGGAGGCGCTATACCAGCGAGCCGTCAGGTATTCTCCGTGGGCGTCGCCATGTCCGGCGGTCGCGAGCGAGCCCCAAACATTCGGACTGAGCATGGGGCCGGTGATGAACTCATTGGTATATCCACCCGGCAGAAGATCCTGAGGGCCGGGATTGGTTCGCGCAAACTGCAGGGTTGGATCACACTCAAAGCCCGACAGGTTGGGAAAGCGCTCGAGCAGATACCGCATAATCTCCATCCGCCCGCGATAAGCTGCGTAGGCCCCGTCAGTCTTGCCGTGACCGTGATCGGTACGATTGCACTCGTAACTTACGGTTGACGACGGGTCCCATTTGATCCAATCCAGATGCCACTTTTCAATGATGTCTCCCAGTTGCTTCTCAATCCACGCGACCACCTTGGGGTCGCCCAAACATAGCTGCTTGGTGGGAGCAAGAGAAGGATGAGTGGTGCCGATCGTCTTGCCGTCGATCATCGCCAGCCAGTCCTGCGGGATCTCGCCGGACGTCACCCGCGCGGCATCTACGTTCCCCGGATCCACCCATAGGCCAAACTTCAAGCCCATGGCATGAACCGCATCCGACAGATTCTGAAGCCCGTGCGGAAACTTCTCTTTACTCTCCTGATAGCTGCCGAGTCCAAGAGTCCAATCGTTCATTCCGGGAATGACCGACGCGCCTTCGTACCACGTCGCATCATGATAAAAAACATCGAACCCCACTTGTTTCGCCAGGCTAAGTTCTTTCAGCAACGCTTCTTCACTGTTCTTTTCCGTGAGCCATATGCAGTAAGTGACCAGAGGAGAATTCGGTAAGGGCGCCTGAAAGACATACTGTTTCAAATAACGGAACGTCTCATTACCCGCATTGTCGCTGTCGCCCTTCGCAATGGCAAAGAAACTGACTGGCGTTTCCACTGTCGCGCCCGGCGCCAGTTCGAAAGTCGCCGCAGGACCGGCCTTCCTATCCTTGATGAGACGATCCTTAATGAGACGATCCTTGATGAGAATTGTCCCTGCTTGAACTACGGTGCCCGCTGCAGAGGGTCGGACATTGGCCCGCCATCCGAGCACTCCGAGGCCGGGTTCTCCGCCAATGAGCATTGATTCTCCGGCACCGGCGTTTTCCAGCACCAGCCAGTCTGAGAATTCATTCTTTTGCGAGAGATTCCCAGCCGCGTAAAATCCGTGCTTACCCTTAGCGGAGGAAAAAGCTTTCAGCCCGCCCGCAGGATTCTTCAAGGTCAACGATAATGGTTCAACATGCGGGTTGAGCAGCAAGTCATGCTGTCCACGATTCTCGAGTTGCATGACCGTTTGAATTACGGCGCCGGTTGGATACAGCTTCAAGACGAGAGAAAGCACAGCGCCTGTATAGGACCCAAAATGAAGTGTTAGTTGTTTGCCGCCCTTGTCCAAGTCGGAAATGGCATCGTCTTTGAATGAGTACGGCTTGCCAGATTTGTCTGGAACTGCAACTAAGGGTGTACCCGCCGCGGCCCATTCGGCGCCCGCCTCGCAGCGCAAAGATTTAAGTAACACACGGCCGGAGGAGCGAACCAGAACCAGATCGATGTGTCCGTTGGATAGTTCCCAACCGGCAGGGGACTTAGTGATAGATACTTGGGCGGGAGCAAAGGTTACGATGCAGGCGATCAGGCAAGCTAGAGTTATTAGTCCTCTCATCGGAAAGGGGCCTCAGTATCTCGGTTGGTTAGCAGATTAGTAACTCGCGCATACCAGATGCGAAGCCATTCGGTGCGACATGACAGAATATAGCGCAATGAAACTAGCCTCAGCGTAATGCCGAGGCTAGTCTGTTGCGCGGGAGAGTCCCGAGTTAGAAGGTGAGGTGGGCTCCAACCTGCATACGCCGCCTGTAGTCGACAATGTTAAAGATTTGCCCGGCAGAACTCGAATCGGCAGTGCTGTTGGGGCTGCCGAGATTTTCTCGGTTGAGCGCATTGAATGCATCCCACTTGAGTTCAAGGTGGGTTCTTTCTGTGATGGCGATGGATTTGATTAAAGACAAATCCACCTCACCGTATCCTGGCCCAAGTAAGATGTTACGACCTGAATTACCGTAGGTGTACGGAGCAGGCTGGCTGAAATCTGCCGGGTTATACCATTCGTTTCGATTGGGATTGGAAACCTTGCCACTCCCGATACGATCCGGCCTTAACGATTCGACGGAATTCAGCGAGCCATTGGCGGCCCAATATACGGTGAAATACTGTCCTGCCTGGAAATTGAAGACTCCGCTGAGGGTCCAGCCTCCAATCAGGGCGTCCGCGCCCCGACTCAAACTGTTGGCAAAGGCCCTTCCGCGACCGAAGGGAAGCGCCCAGTTAGCCGCGCTCACCCAAGCCCAAGGCCTGGGGGCGTCTGAATTTCCGTAATTGCACGAGTAGCAAAATTGGTTCCCGGAGGGACCGAAAGTCCCGTCGTCAAGCGATTTATCCCAGGTGAAATTGCTCGACAGATAGAGGCCCTGATGAAAACGCCTTTCGACGTGGACCTGCAAGGAGTTGTAGTTACTTTTCAGTTCCGGATAATTGGCGGGTGAGTTGCTCCGTTCGTACTCTTCCTGCGTCCAGCCGAACGACGCATAATACGGCCGGTTTGGATTGAAAGAACCGTTTACATCGGGTGCGGGCACAGGAGCGTTGATATCGACGTTGTCCCACAAGTGGCGTCCGACGTTTCCCACAAACGAAATGGCTGCCGCTATCCCGTGTGGGAATGAATGCTCCAACGTCACATTATAAGTGTCGTTGTAACTATGCTGATAAAGCCCCGGGGGCACGAAGTACTCGCTGTAGCCAGTGGGGCCGCCATTGAACGGAACTATACCGCTCGCTGGAAATGCGGGAGGCGCGGGAGGAACGCCCGGCCCCTGATCGAACGTAAAGGGGAGGGGCGCGAAGGGATTGACTTGGCTGTCCGACTGGGTTTCCTTAATGGGCCAGCAGCAACCTTGCGTGCCAAACCAGCCGCCATCCGCGTTCAGATAGTAACTGCGGCCATATCCCCCTCGGAGAACCGTGTTCTCGGACAACCGATATGCCACACCAATACGCGGCGAAAATTCGGTTTTCGGCGTATATACTCCGCCGTACTTACCATCCAGACCAGTTAACTGTATGTTATCGGTGTTCGGGTTAAGTACTCCCTCGGGCTCTCCGCTCTTGGTAAAGACTGGGCTCATATATTCCCAGCGGAGGCCGAGCGACAAGGTGAATCTGGGAGTTACTCGCCATGTATCCTGTCCATAGAAAGCCCATTTCCAGAGCTTCTCCTGGGGCTGAATCAGGGTGATATCGCGGTTGAAGTTGCTGCTGAGGCCCAGTTCGAAGGCAGCTAAGCCCGATCCACAATATTGACCGGTTGGTAGGGTGCCAGTGCAAGAGGGGTCGTTGAGCTGAGTAAGAGTCTGGGGAATCGTAAAGTCGCCACGTCCGCTGACGTCGGTCCGCTCGCCAAAAAACTTTCCAATATCGGCGCCGAACTTAAATGCATGATGGCCCCAGGTCTTGGTCCAGTTATCATAGACCTCGAAATTGGCCTCCTTTTCAAAGAACGGTAGCCCTTCATCTCCCATGGTGAAAGTGGTATAGGGATCGGTGACCGCGAGTTGGGGCAACCCAGAGGTGTAGACCGTGCCCAGATTGATGTCGGGTATGCCAGCCAAGGTTGCCGCGTCGGTGTTGTAATCCAGTTGATATTCCGAAATGACGATGCGCGAAAAAGCGAACCGGGCGTCTGTAATCAGCGATGGCGAGAAGGTGTGCTGATAGCTGAACATGAACTGCTTGTCATGATCGGAGGAGTTTCCGGCGTTGACGGCGCCACTCAGCGGCGGGCCACCTCCAGCCACACCGTAAGCGGTATCCGTAAAAAACGTTGCATTAAAGTAACTGAACTTACCGAATATCACTGTTTTAGGAGTAACAAAGTAGTCGGCGCGGGTATCGAACTGATTCTGGTCGAAAAGCGCCGGCCGGGCAATGGTGTAGTTTTGATCCGTGCCAGAAAGATTCGTATTCGGTTGCGGCAGCAGCGCTAGGAGGTTGGCCGCCGCCGGGCTGATTCGGTTGGGGCAGATCACGTTAAGGACGCCATTACATGAAATCTGCGTTCTTCCGGTTCCATCCGGGTTGCCGGTGTCCGGGTCATAGATAGGATCGGTGGCTGCGATGGAACTGAAGTCTCCCGTTCTAAATGCATCGATGGGCACGGTGTTGGTTCCAAATGTATGGAAATGATTTCTCATTCCCTGATAATCGCCGAAGAAAAAGAGTTTATCCTTGAGAATGGGTCCACCGAGACTGCCGCCAAACTGATTCCAGCGATTGCCCGGAGGAGAGGCGTCCGGGTTCCCGAGATTATCGTTGGCAAAAAAACCAGCGGTGCGATAGTACTCGAACGCCGACCCGTGGAAGGCGTTCGAGCCCGATTTCGTGGTGATCTGCCAAAGCCCTCCGGCAACCTTCCCATACTCGGCGTCGTAGTTGCTGGTTGTAAGTTTCACTTCTTGTACGGCGTCTTGCGGAGCCACAATCAGCGACAACCCCTGGATGGCTTCGGTGTTCTCTACTCCATCGAGCAAATGGCCGTTTGCATTGGGCTGTGCGCCGTTAACGTTTAAATTGAAATCCTCACCCGCGTTTTCTGGATGTAGGTCCAGTACCCCCGACGGCACGAATGCTCCTGGGGCCAACACCGACAACCGGGTTATGTTATTGCCGAAGGTAGGGATATCATTGATTTCGGCGGATCGAAATGTTTGATTGACCTCAGAACTGTCCGTCTGCAGCAGAGGAGCATCGCCGGTGACCTCTATTTTGGCGTTGGCACCGCCGACTGGCAACTTCGCGTCGATACGGACAATGATGCCGGCGTCGATCCGTGTCGCCTCTCTGACGAACTGCGCGAACCCTTCTTTCTTGACCGTGACCGCGTAGGCCCCCGGAATCAGACTGGGGAAACGGTACAGCCCGTCGTTATTGGTGACAGTTTTTTCGGTCACTGCATCGGCAACGTTCGTGGCCTCTACCTCGGCCCCGGAAATAGCGGCGCCGGAGGGGTCCGTCACATTTCCCTCGATGCCTCCGGTAACCGCCGTTTGTCCGTGCAACATGGCAATGCTTAACACAAAGAGAACTGCAACCAACAACAGGGAACGGAAGGTAGCGGAGTTCATCGTGGAGCCTCCTGGACAGCGTCGATGGGAAATGTGCCCCCGGTAGGAGGCGTGTGAGGAGCATGAGTTTTGTGATTGCTGCATTGCGGTGCTGTAGCAGACCGACCCGTCGGCGCAAGTTCTCATGCCGACGGGCAAATTAACTCATGATGAAGCCAGTGTCAAGACAAATATTGTCAACACTAATGTCTACAATAAACGGAATTTGCGGACGGCGCTTCGGTAAACCGGCCCCTCGGCCTTCCTTACACCAGGCTCGCTGCCCAGCATCACCCTGTTAACCGATCCGGCCACCCGTGTTGTCTACGACGTGTTAGAGTATCGGTGAGAATTGTGTATCGCGGCTCACGGACGGAAAGTGCGTGACGGAGCTGCAGCGGCGTTTCCCAGCTACGCTATTGGCGCAGGCTAGTCGTTTACCGAGATCCAGCGCACAAAGCGGCGACTACTCTTAATGCGAACTTCGAAAACTCGTCCTGAGAAAACGGAGCGTGGCGTTTCCGCGAGCAAGCGGGTCGAAGCGCATTTACGCCATGCGATTCACGCCGGCAAACTTCGCCCTCGCCAGCGCATCATTGAAGAAGATCTCGCTCAGGAATTGGAAGTCAGCCGCGGCCCCGTACGCGAAGCTCTGCTGCGTTTGGAGCGCGATGGCCTGGTGGTGACGACTTCGAGGCGCGGCACCTTCATCCGCGATATCTCCCTCAATGAAATCGGCGTAATTTTTCGCATGCGCGCCAAACTGGAGGGGTTGTGTGTCCGCTATATGAGGGAGAACTCCTCTGTCGACGCTCCTGCACTCCTGAACCGGGCGGTGAAGAAACTGAAAGCGGCGGCGGCAAAGAACAACGAAGATCAATTTTTTAATGCCGACATGGAATTGCACCGCACGATCTGGAAAGCGGCTGACCAGCCCCTCCTTTATAGGACTCTCAACCTGCTCATGAATCCTTACATCTTCATCATTGCCCGCGGCTATTCCTCCCGCATCCCGCTGGCCAACCGGCGAGATAATCATGAGCAGTATGTGCGCATGGTCCTGAAAACGCCCCTGGATAAGATCGAGAGCGAAGTCGAGCGGTATTTTGAAGGCTTGTACTCGCGCATTTTCGATTCGCGTTCTGTTTTCCCAGGATTCGGCTCAGACCATTCGGCGGACGATTTCTCTCCTGACTGAAATCGGAGCCGTCCTCCCACAATGCCCGCCACGAATCAATGTCGTCAATTCTGTTGACATAGTTAGACGCCGGTGCTTCAATGGCTCGGTTTGAACTCACCCCACCAGTGCGTTAAGGTTCTTTCTTTTCTCTTGCAACGCTGCGTTCTCCAACTTATGCAGAAAATATCATGACCTCAAATACCGTCCAGGCAATCCTGTTGGTTTTGTGCGCCGCGATCATGAATGCCGCTTACGCGCTCCCCATGAAACTGAACAAAAAGTGGCAATGGGAGCATTCCTGGTTCGCCTTCTCGATTCTCGGCGTCGCCGCGGTCCCAACCGTGATTGCACTGCTCACGGTGCCTCAACTTTGGTCGACTTATTCAGCAGTTTCCCTTGGGACCTTAGCGGCTATGGTCGTGTTCGGCGCCAGTTGGGGAGTTTCCCTTGTGTTTTTTGGCCTCGCGCTAACTCGCCTGGGTCTCGCCATCACGTTCGCGGTATGCCTGGGAACCTCGGCGGCGGTGGGCGCGCTCACGCCGCTCATCGCTCAGCATTCCGATCAAATTATGACGCGCCAAGGCGGCCTGATTTTTCTCGGCGTCCTGGTAATTATCGTGGGCGTGGCGCTCTGTGGACTGGCGGGAAAACACAGAGAAGCTGCGCTGCAACAGTCCAGTTCCACCGTCAGACACGGTTTTTGGAGTGGATACCTTCTGGCTTTTGTTTCTGGCATTCTGGGCTCGATGCTGAATCTCGGGCTCGCTTACGGAGGAAGCATTCAGCGTTCCGCGCAGCAACACGGCGCCAGTATTGCCATGATGTCGAATGCAGTGTGGCTCCCCTGTCTCTATGCCGGATTTCTTCCCGGAGTCATCTACTGTTACATCCTGATGCGCAAGAACGGCAACGTCAGCCACCTTCTCTTGCCCGGCACATGGTATTACTGGCTGGTGGGGGCAACCATGGGATTTCTCTGGTTTGGCAGCATCATCCTGTACAGTATTGCGACAATAAAACTAGGCGTCCTTGGCACGTCGATCGGTTGGCCCTTGTTTCTCGCCTCCATCGTAGTCGCCAGCACGGTGTTTGGCGCGCTGACCGGGGAGTGGGCCCGCACCGGCACACGCCCCATTCGCACTATGATTCTGGGGGTGGGTTTTCTTGTCCTGGCAATTGCGATCTTAAGTTATGCCGGGCGGACGTAGCTCCTCGGATGCCCGAGTCCCCTGAGGCGCATCACGCTGACGAACCCACTAGTCACGGCAATAAAGTGACTCGCGTTACAAGCAGCCTCTTCCGGGCAATCAGCAAATACAATCCAACTTCCAAAACGGATTATGTCAACAAAACTGTGTCAACAAAACTGTTGACGATTGGCTGCTAAGTCTAGTATCTTGCGTTTGGCATTCGGTGACTTGCAGGCACTTATAAGAGCTCTTGAAGTCGAAATCTGTAGATTACTGAGGCGGGGGACGCGGTGAGATTTTCCAGCGGAATGGTTCGCACGCCTCAGATTGGCAAGTGCACGTCCTTGGCCGGAATTCTCACCGCCGTTTGCTCATGTCTATTCCTCCATTCATTTCTGTTTGCAACTGTCGCCGCCGAACCCGGCTCGCGCTCCGCGTTCATCCGCACCGGACCCCTTCCAGGAGTTCGTTTCGGTTCCGGGCTCACCGTTTGCGATGAAGAACTGCGCAATGGTCGATGGGTGAGTCGTTATTGGGAATCGAGTGGCCAGATCGTCGCAGACATTCAACTGGAGGCGGAGCGGCCTCAGATGGACACTCTGCCAGTCGACGCATTCAAACTCGAAATCGAAGGCCAGGAACTTTCCGGGACCTGGAAGTGGATCGGGGCGAATAAATCGGAGGTCCACAATCCGGACGGATTGCTTGTCAGCATCGAACTTGAAAGTAGCGTCCGTCCCATTCGTGTGAAGATTCAGACTCTGCTGAGTGGCAACCCAGTCATGGTTCGCTGGCTGGAAGTACAGAATACCGGGCAACACCCGACGGCCATCTCGAATGTCTCGCCTTGGGCAGGACAACTCTGGCATACTCCCAACTTCGCTGAGAAACTTCAGCTCGATTCCGAAGATGTCTACGATGTCGGCTACGCTCAATATAGTCGATGGGGATACGAAGGAGCGTGGCGCTTCGATCCTGTTGTCAACGAGACGAAGATCATCTCTGGAGAACGTGGCAAGTCTGGCTGGGGACACCCAACATTCTTCGCACGCAATAACGCAACTGGCGAATGGTTTGTCGCTTCCCTCGCCTGGAGTGCAAATTGGAAGATCCGAGTTACCAGCAAAGTGGAGAAGTCTCCGGTTGATCGCTCTGATTCAGTCGACAGGCCTGTCAACGAAGCTCGACTTTTTTTCGAGATGGGCCCCAGTTCGGTCGACCCGATCCTGCGCGTGCTCGAACCCGGCGAGATGGTCAAAACTCCGGAAACGCATATCCTCTGCATGAAGTCGGATTTGGACCACGTAACTCAAGCTCTTCTGAATCACGTACGTCGCGATGTACTTCCTCGCCCACCTTCTGAACACGTCTTCGATGTGGAAGCGAATCATCGCGGATACATAGTCGACCACGAGAGTGAGGCTGGCATTGATCGTGAAATCGACATGGCGTCCGACATTGGAGCCGAGGCGTTCTTCATCGACGCCGGATGGTATGGACCCGAACCGAATCACTGGTATGACAATACTGGAGATTGGTATGCCGGCAATTGGCTACCAAACGATGTCGAACCTATTCGCGAATACGCGCGGAAAAAAGGCGTGCGTTTCGGCCTCTGGGTGGAGATTGAGGCGGCTGGAGCCGCGTCGAAGTTACGCAAAGAACATCCGGACTGGATTCTGACCCGCAACGGTCAACCCATCGCTAATGGGCGCCATCTCGATGTAGGCAATCCTGTGGTCGCCAAATGGATGGAATCGGAGATCGCCCGCATCATCAAGAAATATGATCTTGACGTCTTTCGCATCGACTACAACATGTCGGTAGAAGAGGACGGAAACGAGGTGCGCGATGGTTTTGTCGAGAATTCGGGATGGCGTCACGTAGAAAATCTCTACGCCATGTTCGATCGGCTGCGGCAGCAGTTTCCCAAAGTTATCTTTCAGAATTGCGCCGGTGGCGGCGGCCGGCTGGACTGGGGCATCCTGCGTCGCTTTGACAATACCGAACTCTCCGACTGGATGCGCGAGCCAAGGGGCGTGAAGATATTGAACGGCTTGACTTGGGTGCTTCCACCGGAAATCCTGTTGCGCACATTCGGCACTGACTCGCAGCTTCGGCAAGTACAAATGTCTCTGCCGATTTTCCGCGGGATCGCGCCGTCGCTGGCCGAACTGAATCCTATCTTGCGGGAGAAAATCAGGGCGGGAGTGGACCTATACAAGAACGCGATTAGGCCGATCCTGCGCGATAGCGTGGTTTACCATCATACTCCCCAGACACCCTACTCTAGCGAGTCACCCTGGGTCGTACTCGAGTATGTCAGCCCCGACAAGAAGCGAAGTGTAGTAACTCTGTTCCGCACGTCGAACCAAGAAGATCCTGAGTACCGATTCGTGCCCCGTGGTCTCGATTCCTCTCTAACATACAAAGTCACATTCGAAAACCGTGCTGAGACAGTCGAATTATCAGGCATTCAACTAATGATCCAGGGTGTACCAGTCAGGCTCGAAACATCCGGAACGTCAGAAATGCTGTTATTCGAAAGCGCTGGGGCAACTACAAAGAGTCATTGAGCGGAAGTGAACATGAGGTTCCCGAGATCTGAACCATGAATACGAGAGAGACAGACATTCGAAAGCTGTTTGATCTGAGCGGACGCGTGGCGCTGATCACCGGCGCTGGAGTCGGCTTCGGTGAAGCGATCGCAATCGGCTTCGCCGAGTTCGGATGTGACATAGCGGCATGCGACCTCAACATCGAGAACCCGCAACGCACGGCCGATCGAGTACGACAAATCGGCAGACGCGCCATCGCACTGAAGGCGGATGTCGCGGTTCCCGAAGATATATCCGCGATGGTCGATGCGACCGTCAGCCAACTCGGCGGCGTTGACATACTGGTGAACTGTGCGGGTATTCCGCAACATGACCCTGCGGAATCGACTCCGCTTGAGACTTGGGACCGGGTCCTGGATATCAACCTGCGCGGGACGTTCTTGTGTTGCCAAGCGGCGGCTCGCGTCATGTTGAAAAAGGGCGCGGGGGTCATCCTCAATTTCTCATCCATCGCCGGCTTGGTAGGGGTTGGCCGGGGTGCGAACGCATATTGCGCGAGTAAGGGCGGAGTGAACGCCATGACCAAACAACTCGCTCTGGAGTGGGCCGATCGAGGGATCCGGGTCAACGCAATTGCCCCATGTCAGTTCATGACGCCTGGACTCAAAGACGTCATGGCTGATCCGCAATTTGACCCAAAGAAGCTGATGCAGACCTGGGTGTCCAATATTCCCCTGGGCCGCGTGGGCGAGCCAGATGAGATCGTCGGTCCGGCATTATTTTTGGCGTCCGACGCATCGTCGATGGTGACCGGGGTGATTCTCCCAGTTGACGGAGGCTATCTCGCACGATGACTTTTGAGGAAAACATGGCATCGAGTTTGTCCTCTTCCCTTCCGGCGGGAGTACAACTCAAGCGACTCGTCCAAATTGGGATCGTCGTTGCCGACCGGGACCGAGCTACGCAGTTGCTGACTTCTCTGTTCGGCATCGGCCCCTTTCGCTTGGTGGAGTGGCCCGATCGCCCTGAGTCCAAGTATTACTATCGCGGAGCGGAAGAGCACATTCGATTAAAGCAAGCATTTGTTCAACTGGGCGATGTAGAGGTCGAACTGATTCAACCGCTCGAAGGACACAACGGTTACCAGGACTACCTTGACCAGACTGGCGGCGGAATTCACCACGTGCTGTTTGAGGTGCCTGATATCGATCCCGTAATTCAGGAATTGGCAAAGTCTGGAGTAACTGTTCTTCAGTCGGGCACAGGTATTCGCCCCGGCACCCGTTGGGCCCTGATGGACACACAAAAGCTACTCGGGTTTTTCGTGGAGTTACGCCACCGTCCGGGCGACTCAGACGGCACATCCATTCCATGAAACGCAGAATAAGTCGCCACCAACAGTAATTGAAGCAACGCGCATGAACAGAACAAATACAACTCGCCTTAAGACTGCGATTGTGGGATGTGGCAAGGTTGCCGGAACTCACGCTCTCGCTTATCAGACGCTCCCAAACTCGGAGCTAGTAGCGGTGTGCGACGTTGCGGGCGAACGCGCGCAGGCCTTCGCTGAGAGACTCCGCGTTAACGCCTATACCGATTTAGCCGAGATGCTGAAGCGGGAAAAAGTAGATGTGCTGTCCATCTGCACGCAGCACACCCAACATCCAGCCGCCGTCGAGATCGCCGCTGCCGCAGGCGTGCACGCAATCTCGGAGAAGCCGTTGGCGATCGACCTTGCGTCTTGCGACCGCGCAATTGCGGCCGCCCGCGCTGCCGGAATCAAGTTAGGCGTCATCAGCCAACGCCGCTGGTATGAACCTGTCCTCCGCATGAAGGAAGCGATCGATGCCGGCAAACTCGGCAAACCGGTGCTCGCAATTGTAACCATGCTCGGATGGCGTGAGCCTGCCTACTACAAGTCTGATCCCTGGCGCGGAACCTGGGCGGGGGAAGGCGGTGGCGTGGTAGTTAGCCAAGCGCCGCATTATCTCGACCTGATGAGTTGGTTCATGGGGCCCGCCGTGGAATTGCATGGCTATTGGGACACCTATAACCATCCGGGAATAGAGGTCGACGATACCGTGGCTGCTTCCGTTCGTTTCAAGAGCGGAGGGATGGGTTCGATTGTTCTGAGCAACTCGCAGCGCCCTGGATTGTGGGGAAAGATCCACATCCATGGCTCGTCCGGAGCGTCCGTTGGAGCCGAGACCGATAGCGGATCACCCTTCATTTCCGGTGTTACGGAAAAGATGGATCCGCCTTTCAACGATATTTGGACCGTCCCCGGAGAGGAACAGAATCTCGAAGCCTGGAGTCGTGAAGACCGGTCTCGACCCTGGAACGTGATGACTCATTATCATCAGGTGCAACTGGCCGACTTTCTCGACGCAGTCCTGGAAGATCGAGAACCGATGGTCGACGCCGAAGCGGGGCGTCGTGTAGTGGAACTATTTACTGCGGTTTACCGCTCGCAACGCGAACACGCACCGCAGAAGTTACCATTGTCGTGTTCGGGAGGCCTTCATCATGTCTGAGCTGGTTCAAGCGGAGCTAATCTCAAAGGAACTACTTCTTACCTATTACAAAAAGGTGCTCGAACTCAGACTCTTCGAGCTCAAAGTTCAGGAACTGTATCGCAATGGCCGGCTTCCGGGATTTGTGCACTTGTATGTGGGAGAGGAGGCCGTCGCGGTTGGAGTGTGTTCCCATCTGGGGATAGAAGATTTGGTCTTCAGCACGCACCGCGGCCATGGTCATGCGCTGGCCAAGGGTGTACCCGCCAGAATTGTTCTCGCCGAACTTTGGGGTAAAGCAACGGGAAGTTCAGGGGGACGTGGCGGGAGCATGCACTTGTACGCGCCCGAATACGGCTTTATGGGCACTAACGGAATTGTGGGCGCTCCGATTCCACTGGCCACGGGCGCTGCCCTTAGCGCAAAGTTGAAAAAGAAGTCCCATGTTGTCGTTTGTTTTTTTGGCGACGGCGCGGTCAATAGCGGTTCGTTTCATGAGGCCGTCAATCTCGGCGCGGTTTGGAACTTGCCGGTAGTGTACGTGTGCGAGAACAACCTATACGCGACCGAAATGGCCTTTCGGCGTGCCACCAAGAACACGAGCGTAGCTAGTCGCGCAGCAGCATATGGCATGTTGGGCGTCGAAGTCGACGGGCAAGATGTAGTCGCGGTGCATGAAACCGCACAGGCAGCGATCCAACGCGCTCGCCAGGATGGCGGTCCCACCTTGATTGAGTGTAAGACCTATCGTTACGTCGGCCATCACGAAGGCGACCCCGGCACCGATTATCGAACTCGCGAAGAAGTCCAACAATGGAAACAGAGGGACGCCGTGAAGCTCGCTCGTAAGCGGCTGCTCGACGCGGGTGTTACTGAAGTAGAACTACAGGCTGCCGATCAGGAGGTAGAACGGCTTATCGACGAAGCGGTCGAGTTCGCCGAGAAAAGTCCTGAGCCCGCGGCAGATACCGTAAACGAGCATGTGTTTTAGTTGAGGAGAACATATGTCAGAGCAATGCCGTGTGATCACGTACGGAGATGCGGGAGTGGAAGCTTTGCGCGAGGAGATGCGCAGGGACGATAGCATCGTGTATATCGGGCAAGGCATCGGTCCACGTGGTGGGAACTTCCGTCAAACCCGCGGACTATGGAAAGAATTCGGGGATGACCGTCTACGAGACACTGGCATCTGCGAACTGGGAGCCACTGGCGCAGCGATTGGCGCCGCTATGGCTGGCACGCGCACCGTGGTCGACGAAGTGTTCCTGGATTTTGCCTTGGAAGCGATTACTCAAATTGTGCAGCAGGCCGCCAACATTTCCTACATGTCCAACGGAAAGATCAAAGCTCCGGTCGTGATCCGGGGAGCCATGGGATCGGTGCGCAGCGCCGGGGCCCACCATTCGCACACCTTTTATAACTGGTTCGCAAATACGCCGGGCTTAAAGGTCGTTCTCCCTGCCACACCTTACGACCTGAAAGGACTCTTCAAAACCGCGCTCCGCGATCCCGGACCGGTCGCGGTAATCGAGCATAAGTCGCTTTACAACACTAAGGGCGTGGTGCCTGAAGAGGAATATCTGATTCCTTTCGGTGAAGCGCGCACAATCCGCGAAGGCAAAGATCTGACTATTGTAGCGATGTCCCGGATGGTGGATCTGGCAACAAAAGCTGCGGCGCGGCTGGCGGAAGAAGGCGTGTCGGCGGAGGTGATTGACCCCCGAACGATCGTCCCGCTCGACCGGCATAAGATCACCGATTCGATCAAAAAGACAGGGAGGCTCGTGGTCATCGATGAATCGCCCTCCTACTGTAGTTTTGCCGGAGAGCTTATCGCGATCGCAGCAGAAGACTGTTTCGACGAACTCCAAGTGCCCCCGAAGCGAATTTGCTCGTTGGGGGTTCCGAATCCATTCAGCCCGGTTCTCGAAAATCAGATGATCCCGACGGTCGATCGCATTGTTTCTGAAGTACACCAGGTGATGAAACAATCAAGGAGAAAGCATTAGCAATGGCGTACAAAATTGTCATGCCGCAACTCGGTCTCACCATGGAAGAGGGTTCGGTGACCAGCTGGCTGAAAAAGCCGGGTGACTTTGTCGAGAAGGGCGAAGCTCTGTTTACGGTGGAGACCGATAAGATCGAAATGGAAGTCGAGTCGATGGGAAAGGGCTACCTGGGAACCATTCAGGTGGAGCTCGGCGTGAAGGTACCGGTCGGAACCCTTCTCGCGATGCTGAATGACGAACCGGAAACCGATGCCTGAAAATCATAAGCGCGTTGGCGCACTAGTAACTGCCACTAATAACTATAACTAAAGAGAAGACCGTTTCACGATTGCATCCTTGCGGGTGAGCACGTCGGAACTTAGCTCAACGCCAAGACCGGGTCCCGGAGGCAAGGGCAACTCCCCAGTCACTCCTGCTACCAGCTTTTGCGTAACCAGGCCGTCATACTCTTCGCCGTAGTGACGCCGCACGCTCTCCATGATGTATAAATTGGTCACATTCGCCGACAGGTGCGCCGTCGCAAAATGCAGAATGGGGCCACCGCAGTTGTGCGGCGCGATGGGAAGATAGTAAGCCTCAGCCATGGTTGCGATCTTTTTGCCTTCGGAGATCCCCCCGCACCATGAAATGTCCGGCATGATGATCGAAGCGGCGCGATTCTCTAGAAGCTCGCGAAATCCCCAGCGCGTCATCAGCCGCTCGCTCAGGCACAAGGGTATGTCGGTGGAATTGGCCAGCTCGGCGTAGGCCGCAAGATTATCCTGCGGAAGCATCTCCTCCAGCCACATGGGTTTGTACGGTTCCAGAGCGGCGGCGATTTTGATTGCACTGGGAAGGTTCCAGAAACCGTGAAACTCGATGGCTACGTCGATCGCGTCGCCAAATTCCTCGCGAATGAGTCGTAGAGGCTCACTTCCCCGCCGTATCTGCTCCACGGAAATGTGATTCCCGCTGTTCTCTCTGGCGATTTGATCGAATGGCCAGATCTTCATGGCCTTGATGTTGCTCTTAAGTAGTTCGCCGGCGAGCCGCGCAGGTTCGCGGTTAAAGTCTACGTGGTCGTAGCAGGTGTTGTAGATCCGTATAGATTGCCGGGAGGCGCCGCCCAGCAACTTATAAATCGGTTGGCCCGTGGTCTTGCCCAGCAAATCCCAGAGCGCGATATCGACCGCGCTGATGGCGCGCATTTCCGCTCCCGCCCAGCCGCTGTACGAAACGGCAAGAAACATATCTGCCCACAGTCGATCGATGGAACTGGGATCTTTTCCCAACAGCACGGCGGCCAGCCTCGAATGCACAATGGCCGCCTCGGCTTCGGCGTTCGGATAGCTCTCCCCTAGACCGATGAGACCTTCGTCGGTATGAATTCGAACCCAAAGGTAATTGATGGCACCGACGTGGACGCTGATTCCGCGGGTAAGATAGATGGTTTCAACAGCAGTGATTTTCATGGCTGGAATGCCGCCGCGTGGTGCGGATCACCTCCGAACGCACCCGCATTGGCAACCACAACATGATTCATCTTGACTCGATTAAATGTCAACACTATTGTTAACGACGGCAACGAAGCATTTGACTTCCAGGCAAGGAGACCCTATGGCAGAAGTCGAGCATGTGCTCGAAGTTCGCAATGTGATCGGGGAGGGCCCCGTCTGGCACTCGCAAGAGGGTTCGCTCTACTGGGTGAACTTCATCGAGCAGTATCAGATCCTCCGATTCTCGCCCCAAACGCGACACCTCGAGGTCTTTGAAACAGGCATGCCGGTAATGGCGCTGGGCATCCGCAAGGCCGGCGGATTCATTGCGGCTACCGCCCAGGGAATTGCCAATTGGGACATCCAGCGCAAAACGTTTGAGCCATTTTGCGATCCACTGAAGGGCCGCACAGGTATTCGTTTCAATGATGCGGCTACGGACAGCCAGGGCCGGTTTTGGGTGGGCACATTGAACGAAGCCAATCCTAAGGGGCCGGATGGTGAGTTGTACTGCGTTCAGGGCAATCATTCTTGTCAACTGATGGATAAGGACATCACTGTTTCCAACGGCATCGGCTGGAGTCCTGATAAAACGATCCTGTATTTTACCGATTCCTTTCGCTATTGCATTTATGTGTATGATTTTTCTGAAGCCGGAACGATCGCGAATCGCAGGATCTTTGTGCAGACGGCTCCAGAGGGTGGAATACCCGATGGACTGACAGTGGACACCGAGGGATTCGTTTGGAGCGCGTATTGCGGGGGATGGAGAGTGGTTCGCTATAACCCCGAAGGTAAAGTCGACCGCGAATACCGGCTGCCGGTAGCCAACCCCACGAGCTGTGCGTTTGGCGGCAAGCGACTGGATGAACTGTACATCACGTCGGCTGCTCTGGGATTGACCGAGGAGGATAAGCGAAAGCATCCTCAGTCTGGCGATCTGTTTTGCCTGCGAGCGGGCATTGCTGGTATGGACGAACCACGTTTTGCGGGATGAACGGTATTTCGTGCCGCGACCGGCCGCAATTTATACTCCAAACCTCTGGATAGTCAACATTATTGTTGACACTATTCGAAGCAACGACGTAGAGTGTGCAGGCCGGGCAGAAAGCACGTTCGAATGTTATGGTATTCCAGCCGGAAAGCGGTTGCCGACTACGCGACAGATTTCTGGGTTGATCTCTCTAAGAA
>Ga0302176_10000559_pt1 | contig 21737 bp, 19 predicted proteins | sample I_Palsa_E1_1_FD_198787 | JGI IMG/M metagenome (GOLD analysis project Ga0302176, IMG submission 198787) | Peat permafrost microbial communities from Stordalen Mire near Abisko, Sweden - I_Palsa_E1_1 | ecosystem: Environmental > Terrestrial > Soil > Palsa > Peat permafrost | place: Sweden...
TGCGGCCCATCAAGCCCGACATCAGCACCAGCGGCAAAAACACCGCTGCCAGCGATAGGGTCATCGACACGATGGTGAAACTGATTTCCTTAGCGCTGTTGATCGTCGCGGCCAGAATCGGTTCGTTGTAGGTCTCCATCCGGCGAACGGTGTTCTCCAGGAACACGATGGCGTCATCCACCAGAAATCCGATGGCCAGTGTTAACGCCATCAGTGAAAGGTTGTCGAGGCTGTAGCCCAAAGCCCACATGACACCGAATGTCAACAGCAATGACATTGGCAGCGCCATCGCCGGGATCAGAGTATCGCCGGCGCGGCCCAGGAATAGAAAAATCACAATCACGACCAGCACGAAGGCGATCAGCAATGTCTCCTGCACATCGTTGACCGAGTTGACGATTGTCAACGACCGGTCGTAGATCGGCGCGAGGATGACCGAGGGCGGCAGCTCGGCGCGAATCTTGGGAAGCTTGTCGCGGATCGCCTTGGTGACAGCGACCGCGTTGCCGCCGGCCTGACGATAAACTGCGACCACCACCGTTGACGCCGGTGTGCCATATTCGCGCGACCAGAACCGCATGTTGATGCGTTCGTCCTGAACGCCGTCGTTCGCTTGGGCAACGTCGCGCAGGTAGACCGGTGAATTGCCGTTCTTGGCGACGATCAGGTTGTTGTATCCCTCGGCGGTATCAAGTTGCCCCTTGGGCTTCACCAGCATGGTGACGTTGGGATTATCAAACTGACCGGCGCCAGTGTATGACGTGCCGCCTTGGATCGCCTTGGCCAAGTCCTCCACGGTCATTCCCCGGGCGGCGAGTTTCGACGGATCCGCCTTGATGCGCACCGCCCCCTTGGTGCCGAAAATCTGTACCCGAGCCACACCGGAGATGATGCTGATTTCCTGGCCGACCTGCGTATTGGCAAAGTCGTAAAGCGCGCCTTGCGTCACCGTGTTCGTGGTGAGCGCCAGGAACATGATCGGCTGATCATTCGGATTGGTCTTGCTCATCGTCGGCGGCGATGGCAGATCGGCGGGCAAATTTCCCTGTGCCTGTGTGATCGCTGCCTGCACGTCCGTCGCCGCACCGTCCAGGCTCTTTTCCAGCGCAAATTGCAGCACGAAGCTGGTATTCCCTTGGCCGCTCTTGCTGGTGACGAGCTCCAGCCCGGGGATCTGCATGAACTGGCGCTCGAGCGGCGTGGCGACGTTGTTCGCCATCGTGTCCGGGTCGGCTCCGGGATATGCGACATTGACCGTAATGACGGGGTAATCCACTGCCGGCAGATCGTTGACGGGCAGGCGTGTGTAGGCGTACACCCCCAGCGCCAATACCGAGATCGTGGCCAGCACTGTCATGACCGGCCGATTGATGAACGGTTCAGACAGATTCACTTCGTCCCTCCATACACCGCTTGCTCAACGGCCGCCTTGTCCGGCATCTCAATGCGTGACGCCACGGGCTTGGAGGTCGGCGGCGGCAACACTTTCACCGGCGTGCCCGGCTGCACCATCATCTGGCCATCAGTAATCACTTGTTCTCCGGCCTTCACGCCGGTCTCCAGGACGATCATGTCTCCATGTACCTGCCCGAGCTTCACCGGCCGCATTTCGGCGATCGTCGCCGGCTTGCCTTCCTTGTCCGCACCGTCCTTCACAATCAACACGTACGATCCCTTTTGGCTTATCTGCGGAACTGAGCTTGGGACGAGCACGGCGTCTTTAATCACCGTCAGCACCAGCCGCACATTCACAAACTGTCCCGGCCAAAAATGATGGTCCTTATTTTCCAGCGTCGCCCGCAGCTTGATTGTGCCGGAGCCGTCCTGCACCGAATTATCCAAAAACGTCAGCGAGCCGCTGTGCCAGTCGTGATCCTCCGGCAGACGCACCATGGTGCGCAACGTGCCGCCGGACATGCGCGCACGAACTTCAGAAAGCTGGCCCTGGTCGATCGTGAAATCGGCGTATATCGGATGGAGCTGCTGAATGGTCAGGAGCGTGCTGCCGCCGTTGGCTGCTGCGGTCAGGGCGCTGGTCATGCCCACCATGTTGGAATTGACGATGTTGCCGAGATCGACCAATCGCTGCCCGGCCCGGCCGTCGATCGGACTGGTGATGTTGCAGAATTGCACGTTGATTTGCGCCGTTTCCACCGCCGCCGTATTTGCCGCCACCGCCGCCGCCGCCACGTCTATGGCATTGGACTTCTCGTCGTAATCCTCCTGAGGTTCCACAGATCGCGGCAGGTCTTTGACTCGCTTGAATTCAATCTTCGCCAGTTCCAATTGCGCCTTGGCCTGCGCCAACTGCGCCTTGGCTTGATCCAGCGCCGCCTGGTAGGGACGCGGATCGATCGTGAACAGCGGCTGCCCCTTTTTCAAATCCGCGCCATCCTGGAAAAGAATCTCTGTTACCTTCCCCGAGACCTGCGGCTGAATCGCCACCACCTGGTACGCCGTGGTTTTGCCGATTTCGTCCAGGTATTGCGGCACATCAGCGGTGGTCACCTGGGCAACCGTCACCAGAGGCGGCGGCATCGAAAAACTTTGGTTCGCCGCTGACGAATTGCGACCGCAGCCTGTCAGGGCGATGAGCAATAAACCCGGCAGACACAGAATCGTTCGCCAATCGTAAGGCCCAGACATCAAAGCACGCTCCATTCCCAAGTAAGACCGAATCCTAGGCCGCTGCCCGGCAAAAAGTACACGGCTGGGTCCGGCGAAAAAGAAAAAATTGCGGCGGTCCATCGCCAGCAGTTGCCTCCATCGCCGATCTCGATTAAACCTTGCAAGGCTCCAAATTCGTTGTTTTTATCGGCACTTGCTCTCAAGCTGGCTAGCGAAACCGGTCGAAAAGATCAGATACCCTGAAGCACCGCATGAATATGCGGTGACTCGGTAAACAGATTGCATAACCGAAGCAAGGAACCGACGGAACAAACCCATGAAGCTCGTCGTGACAATACCGGCTTTGAATGAGGAAAAGACCATCGCCCAGGTGGTCCGGGGAGTGCCGCGCGATATTCCAGGGGTCAGCGAAACCGAAGTGATCGTGCTGAATGATGGCTCGACAGACCGCACCGCACCTGAAGCGGTCGCCGCCGGAGCCTTGGTGATTACGCTTAAAGGCGGCGGGGGGCTCGGCACCGTTTTCCGGACCGGCTTGGAACGTGCCATGCGGCGGGGGGCCGACATCATCGTCAACATCGACGGAGACGGGCAATTCAATCCCGCTGACATTCGCAAACTCGTGCAGCCGCTTTTGGATGACCGGGCCGATTTCGTCACCTGTTCCCGCTTTGCCGATCCGGCCCTGCGGCCAACCATGCCGATCGCCAAATATTGGGGCAACCACCTTGTCACCGGCATCATCAACTGGATTTGCGGCGGCACCGATTTCACCGATGTCTCCTGCGGCTTCCGCGGATTCACCCGTGAAGCGGCTTACCGCCTGACACTTTTCGGCCGTTACACCTACACGCAGGAAACTTTCATCGATCTGTTCAGCAAAGGCGTGCGGATGGTCGAGGTGCCGCTGAAAGTCCGCGGCGTGCGGGAGCACGGCAAAAGCCGGATCGCTTCCAACCTCTGGAAATACGCCACCAACAGTTTTCCGATCATCGTCCGGGCCATGCGTGATATTCAACCGCTCAAATTTTTCGGCGGCATCGCCATGTCCCTGTTCTTGTTCGGCGTCGCTACGCTCGGCTTCGTGGCAGGGTGGTACATATTTCATACCGAGGGGCATCCATCGGGATTGGTGGTGCACAAAACTTCGCCGTTCACCTCGCTGATTTATATCGGCGGCGTGCTGCTGATTCTGGCGTTTCTCATGGGAGCACTGGCGTTGCTCGCCGACATGCTGGGCCGCCATCGCCGCATCAGTGAGGAATTGCTTTACCTGGCCCGGCGCCGGGTTTATTCCAATCGCCGCACGGTCAAAGCGAGTCTGCCCCCGGAGCCCCAGCAGGATACGCCCGGTCTGTCCCTGCACGATTCCTGGTGTCTGCCGGTGATTCGCTCGGTGAATCCCAGTGAAGATCGCTTGAAACAGAAATCCGATTCCGCCATTTAAGGAACCTCGCTTGCCGCCATTGCGGGTTCTCTTCGTCACCACGACTTATCCGCTTACCCAGGGCGATGCCATTCCAAGTTTCGTGGCCGATCTGGCCCGCTGTCTGGTGCGCGATCATCCGATTGAGATAACCGTTCTCGCTCCACACCATCCGGGAGCCGCGCTGCACGAATCCATCGACGGCGTTCGCATCGAGCGATTTATGTACACGCTTGATCCACATCGCCAGTGCTTGGCATACGGTCATGGCATTCCCGACAATCTGCGGCGAAATCCGCGCGCCAAATGGCAAGCACCCGGCCTGCTATTTTCCATGCTGCGCGCGGTCCGCCGCCATCTGCCGACAACTGATCTGATTCACGCTCACTGGATCGAACCGGCTTTCGTTTCCTGGCTGGCAAATCTGATCGATCGTAAACCGCTGATCTTGACGGTGCATTCGCTGAAACCCAAGCGCAGCCGGCTGCACGCATTCACTTTGCCGCGCTGCGATCGGGTTTTGTTTAATAGTCAATATACTTTGTCCCAAGCGACGGCGAAGGGATATCACTTTCGCGGCCAGGTCGTGCATCAGGGATATGATGACGCCCTCTTCGGACAAGTGAAAGGAAGCGGTGAAAAATGTTCCACGTGGAACATTCCGACCGATGCGACATTGATCACTGCCGTCGGCCGGCTAATCGAAGTAAAAGGCATGCACATCCTGGCCCGCAGCGCTGAAACTGTACTTAAGCAATGCCCGAGCGCCCATCTCGTCATTGCCGGCGACGGTCCCGAACGTTCAATTGTTGAAAAAATTGTAAACACCAATCCGCACCGTGATCGCATTCACCTGCCCGGTGCGCTTTCACGGCAAATGGTGGCCCGGCTCATGGCCGATTCGGACCTTTTCGTAAATCCCGGCATCATTGATTCCCAAGGCCGCGCGGAGGGATTCGGCATCACTACCATCGAAGCCATGGCCAGCGGATTGCCCGCCATAGGTTCACGTGTCGGCGGCATTGGCGAAACCATCGAGGACGGCGTGACAGGTTTGCTCGTTTCTCCGAATAATCCAGAAGAATTGGCAACGGCGATTATCCGATTGGTAAATGATTCGCCGCTTCGCCGACAAATGGGCCGGGCCGGCCAATTGGTTGCTCGCCAAAAATATTCCTGGACGGCATTGGCAACTGAAGTCGCCGATGTGTACCAGCAATTCATTCCGGCCCGGCGACACTCCGCTGGGCGCGCCAACCGCTCGTGAAATCAATGTAGCGCAGCTCGTCATCCAGTGTGTACCACCACCGTGTCGTGCGGCCCGAGCCATTTACCGTGACATTCAAACACCGCATCTCGCCACTGGTCGAACCGCTGATCAGCAGCGTCAAAAGCCCCGGTGGGGCGGAGCCATCGCAACTCCAAAATGATTCTGTGCGCAGAATCATTGGTCCGTCCGAGCAATGTCCCATGATCAGCGGCAACCACGCTCCCGGCACAAATTGTTTCGGCGGCGGATGCGGCCCGTCGCCACCGACTTCATTTTGCAATTTTCCATCGCCCACTGCCCAGCGTTGAATCGCCGTCTGCTGGCTCATCGCGCCCTGATTGGAAACGATCCGATCCGTCGAAACACGATATGTGGATAAATCATTGGTCCCCGTCCAGGATTGTTCGATCGACTCGGCAGGGGCCTGATCGCCGAGCCGATGGTAGGTGGGAATGGTAAAGCGCCTTCCACGCCACATGGCTGGAGCATCGCTGGACACCGCTTCGATAAAATCGAGCTGCATCCAATCCTGCTTGTCGACGTTGGTGGATTGATCCCACAAAGACCAATGCTGCGGCTGCGCGGGCGATTTGGGCAGCATTTTTTCCAGCCCCAGATCACGAAGCTGCCGAGCCTGCGATTCTCCCGCATCGAGCAGGGCGGCGATATCCCGATGGGCAATGAACCGCACATCGGAGCTGATCGATTTCCATGTTTCGTCAAATTCACTTTGTTCCCGCCAGCCGCCGCGCACAATAGCAACCAGCGCCTGATTGACGCCGTTGGTCATGCAGTAAGCGACAATGGGAAAATCACTGTCAGCGGAGCTGGTCGGTTGATCCGCCCGAAAGAGATTGTCGCCGATGCGGGTCACGGTGGCGCTGCGCCAGCTTGGATCGCGGGCGGTCAGCAGGGTGAGGATTTGTGTTTCCGCCGGTTCATCGCTTAGCCACACACATGGAATCAATTCCGCCGCCGTCCAGCTTCCGTCGCTTCGGTTGGCTAGCAGATCGCGCGACAGGCAATTCGGATCGGACGTCGGCATCACCACGAAATGCGGTGGAATCGCCGTCCAGATTTCATTGTCCAATTTCACCATGGTCCCCGGCTGCTGCGGCAGCAAGGCCGGGCTATCGGGGCTGCGACTTTTCCGCACCGCTGTCGTTTCCGCGATCTGCCGCACGAGTTCCTCATCGGCCGCATCGGGCAACCCCGGACCTTCCAGCCGAATCACCACCGCCTGCTCATTGGGTAGCGACGAACAAGCCAGCACCTGCTTTTGCACATGCCGACTTCCGAGCCGCCCAAACGCATACGACACCATCACGCCCGGCCATCCCGCCACAGTCAGCGGCTGCACGCGCGCTGGATCGGTTTGCTGATCCTCCGAATTGGCCGATGCGGTTTGCGATCCCAGCAAATCCCGCTGCGACAGATATCCGTCCCGCAGCAGAAGCTGCAAGGGTGGAATCAATCCCCCGGTCCGCAGCCGCTGCACGGTAAGCCGCCGCCCCGTGAGCTGGTCCGGCACAATTTCATCTACCGAAACAATTTCCCCAGTGCTGAGCTGATCCGCGATCGCCGGCTGCGCCCAATCCCTCGGCACCGACACAATCAACTGCCCCGTCTTCTCCAACGGCCCACGCAGCGGCAACCGCAACGCCAGCCGCTTTTCATGCGTCACCAGCGCCGCCAATCCAATCGTCGCTAGCAGCAAGCCGCACAACGCGCCCTGCATGGCCAAGCGTCGCCAATGAGCTAAAAGCCAGTTTCGGGCCATGGGGGTATTCTACACCGTGGCGAAGTCTTATGCCGATTCGTTGGGGAGCGGGCCAGACCAGACATAAAGCTGTGTGCCTGGTGGAACGATGCCGCCAATTCCGGGAGAACCGCGTTTATGCCATCCGCCAACGGTTCGGTGGGAGCCCCACATAACGATTTGGTCGGCGAAAAGAGCTTCCAGAAATTGGATGACCTGATCGACAATGTAACTTTCCGCTTCGTCGGCCGATTGGGAATCGAAGTCCGAGAAATGCCCGTGCGTGAAATGTCCTGCAATCAGTGTGATTTCGTCGCCGTCGTCGAGGATTTGTATATCGCCTACGGCAGGGTGAACGTCGGCGAAGACTGCGCAAGGGGACGGTGGTACGCCAAACGTGACGGATTGATGGGGGAACCGCTCCCGGAGTCGCGGGACTAACTTATCGGAGATCATCTCGGGGAAGCCATTGTTAAGCGGCAGGTCGAGAACGCCGCGGGGGCAGGAAGCCGAGAAAGCCCAGGAAACCTAAAAACCCAAGCCACTCTGTTTGGCCCGTCTTGATCGCCATCAAGGCGAACAGGGCAAACAATGACGACAGTCCACAGATGACGCGATAGGTCTTCGACATGTTCATAAGATTCCTCGTATTGATCTTCTCCGCACATGCCGACAATTTCAAATTTTGTCAGGAATAACGCACTTCGCAAAGCATTGCTGGCTTTACCGCTGATTTGGAGAAGGGCGTGTACCGGCCGGCGGTTGGCGATCGTCGATTAAATCGCCGCCAATGTTGTACCCCTTTATGTACCGGTAATTCGAATCGGCCGACGGAAACCTGATGTTTGGCGCTTCAAAGATCAGTCCTTGAGTGCCCAGCGTGAAATCCCTAGTGGTCGGCACCGGCAAGGTCGCCGGCTTTGCGGCGACGGGTGCTGGATTTGCAGCCGGCGGCTTGCGGCAAGCCGTTAGTCCGGTCGCCAGCAATACGATGGTCAATGTTGTGATCATCTGATTCATTTGATGGGGCGATTCCGCATCCTACCGGTTATTAGCGAATGGACCCGGTGACACACCTCGGCGAGTAAGATCAAGCTGCCGAGACTTGCCAGAACAATCTCGATTTTTACCGATGTCCGATCCTGCGGGTTGTAAACGGCCCATCCTAAGCCGATCAGAAAAACTCCGGCAAACCAGTCCCGCCAAAGCGGTGCGCCCGTGATTGTCCAAAATCGCTCACGCATATTCAAATTCCATTTTGCGCTGAATGCATTACGCCAATGCACAAATCTGCTGCATTTGCTTCGCCACGCAGTCGCTACTGGCGGTATTGGTACCGGCCCCAAAAATAGCACGCAGCGCCAAACAATCCGCAGATCGTCCAGATAAATGGGCAAATCGCCAGGATCGAATCGTATGCGTGTCCAAAACGCGCCTCAACCAACATTGGGGTAAACATGGCCACTGCCGCGATGGCAACCATCACCAAACCCGATTTGCGGAGTGTTCTGCTGGTTGCCGTGGTCATATCATTATGCGATGTTTCCCAAAAACTTGGAGATTAGAATTATACGCCTGCTAGAACCTGCCGCTGAATCCCGTATTTCTTGGCTCACCCATGAATGGCATGCGCGATGAGAACGGCGATCAGGGCGACAACCGTCATCACAACGCTGAGGACAAGCATTATTAGCCAATACATTCCCAGGGGCATCGGCTTGTTAAGCCGGTAGAAAAACCGCCAGAACGAATCCCTGATGCTACGTCCCTTTTTTGGTGTCGGAGCATATTCAATGGTCCTTTGCTTTCTGTCGTCCGTCTCCAAATTCTTCTCCATGGACCACTCATGTTTGGCACACCGGCCCTGATTTGCGAAGTCCAGTGCGCAACCTGAATCCGGGTCTATTCGCTTTCAATCTCGTTGCCGCATTTAGGACATCGCTCGCGGCCTTTGCCATCGACTTGCAGTCGCAAGACGCTCAAGTCTTCGCCGCAGTTCCAGCAGCGCATCCCGCGATTCTCCAACCGCCGGCGCCGCAGGTAGACGGCTGCAATCGCCACGCAAATCGCCGCCAGGGCTGGGAATAACCAATCCATCGGAGCATTTCAGCAGTGGCGGATTGCCGCGTCAAACTGGTCTGTGGTCGCTCCGCCATAGACCAGCCAACTATTCGGACGAGTAGCTCGACTCCGAGCAGCACCATCATAGCGAAAAAATCGCTGTCAGATGAGGTTTCTTTGGGTTCGCCATTTTCATCAGGGCACCGCCGGCAATGGCAGAGAGCTTGCTGGCATCTCCTTTACCGTCAGGTCGCCGTACACGACGTGATAGTTGTTCGCGTCTTTTGGTTTATACCAGCACACAATGCGGTCCTTGTCTCCCAGTCTGACGCCTTTGCCAAGGTAACGGAAGGTTCCCGGAACCGTTTCATCCATCCGGTACTGATGAAGAGGAAGCGCATTCATTCCGATCTCCATGTAATGATTCTCAGTCGAAATCAATTTCTGCTCGGCTGGGGTTCGATCCTTCCTTGGCTTCTCCAAGACCTTGTTCAGTTTGTCGAGTGGCGTGAATGGTTCATCTGGAAATACCTTATCGTTAAAGTCAGCCATGATCCTCAAATAGTCGATCATTTGGCTCTCAGTGACCTTCGGCCGTGCAACGGTAACAACCTTAAATCCGTCTGGCGGTGTTAGGGAAAAAAGCGAAGCATCAAGCGAGACATCATATTGGATGTCATGGCTAATGTGCCCGCCGCCCTCAGCTGTCATCTTGGTCCACTTTGCTTCGGGCTTGTTATTCCGAGTCAGGTCGGTATCAGGGTCATAGATATCCTGCCCTGGAAGGCGCACTTCAATTAAGCGCTTGCTCGATGCATCGATCCAGTAATCGTAACTCCAAAGCTTCCCATCCGGATTTTTCAGTGAATGCCTGAATACATTCACCTCACCGACGGGCAAACGGCGTTTGCCCACCCATTGCAGATTACTCGTCGATAAATCTTTCAACTCCCAGGCGAAAGGCTCGGGTTGCTCGTCGCCGGATAGATTCATCGGCTCTGAGAGGAATGCCTCCTTCGTCACGAAGTTCAGAGACAGTTGATGCATATGAATCGCATCCGTAATCTCGGCTCCTCGCGGCTGTCCTTTGTCATCAAAAGAAACTTCTCGGTACAGACCTGGAGCTTTGTAATAGATTTGCCGAGTTTCAGTCACTAGCCAGGTCGTACCGCTTTTGCCGATGGCATGGTTGTAAAAAGTTGATTTCCACGTCATGGATTTTGCATGTGCCACTTGATCGATGGTTTGGGCGAAAGCCGAGGATGCAGGACCAGAAGTTGAAAAGTAAACAACCGTCCCGACGAGAGCAACGATAATCGAAGCAGCGACGGCGAGGAGAAAGAAATGAGTAGCGCGGCTTCGCCTGGGAGCACTTCGCTGAATCTTCAGAGGCGGTCGGGATTCGTGGAGAGATTCCAATTCCAGTTCAGCGCGAAGCAGTTGCGCGATAAGCCTGATCTGGGTGATCTCACGTTCATGGTCTGGTGAATTTTGTAGAGCCGCTTCGAGTTCGCTCTGGTCGGGGCCATCTAATTCATCCAGGGCATACGCCGTCAGTTTGGGGTCGTTTAGAGGGATTGTCATGCGGGCCTTCTTTCGGTTCTTCATTCAATCTTTTGGGTGGAGATTCAGTTTCCGGCGCATGGTTTGAATGCCGGCATGGATGAGGAAACCAACATTGCTGATTGAATGGCCGGTGACTTGGCTAATCTCTCTGTAACTGAGGGCGCCTTGGAATTTCAGACGCAGGACTTCCTGCTGGTCGGCAGGGAGATGGATAAGTAGATCCAATATGCTATTCACCTGCTCCTTGTCGCCGATCTGGGCTGCTGGATCGGGAGCGGTATCGAGATGGATCGCAACTTGTTCCTGATCCAATGGTTTCATCCGGCGTTCTTTCTTCATCACATCGAATGCGCGATTGCGGCAAACATGGAAGAGCCACTGCGCAAGATGCGAATCAAGTTGAGCAGGATCTTTGGAGCAAAGCTGGGCGAAGGTATCCTGCACCACTTCCTGCGCCAGATCGCGATCACAGGTGAACATCAGGGCATAACGAAACAACGCCCGGCTGTATTGGTCGGCAGCGGTACGGAGCCAATCTGTTCGACCGATCTGGCTGTCGCTCATCGTTATCAAGCATTCCTTCATGGGTAATAACAACTGACGGAGATTTTTCTTAGATCAAAAGCATCCATCAGCGACAATTTACTTGAATGACCCAGAGTCAATCGCGGAATGAGACAAGCCAGTCTTTCGAGGATACAAGCAATCACATGGATTCGCTATCATCAGGCGATCACGTACCACCCTGTTCGCCAAAAACTGTGAGCTCGGACTTATTCACTTGACTTGGTATGCCGCTCCGAATTTTTGCCAGACGCGGCCTAATTCAAGGTTTGCGGCGGTTAATGAGTATTCCGAGATATCCCGCAGCGGCGGCGGCGGATGCTGGAATGGCCCACAGCATTGCGTATGTGTGGTCGGCCGTCGAAGATGAGCCGCGAGGACTGAGAACAACTTCGGCGAAACACAGAACAACGAGGCCGACGACGATCAGCGTGTAATTTAATCCGTTCGACATAGGGCAACAATATCCGTGATGCACTCCTAGGATGGCCGATCTTTGCGTGACTGCATCCTCGCCTTTGTCAGATACGCCAGAAAAAAACCGACAATGAAAAGCATTGTTCCCGGCAAGCATGATAGCAATGCATCCGCTCCGGTTCCGTTGCGGTAAGCTGGCTCGTTTACGGCACTGAGGAACAAATTCGCGCCATCAATCATGCATACGGCTCCAGCGATTAGCCCAACCAGCGGATAAAGAGCCTGAGCCCATGCCAGCGGCGTCTTAAAGGACTTATTCGGATCGTCTTGGTCAATCATTGGCTTCCCTTTGTTTTTAACTTAGTGATCAGTTGCTTCCCGTTTCTTAGCCGCCTTTTTCTTCACTGTTTTCTTCATGCAGCCGAGCGTGACAAATCCCGGTCCGCCTGTCAATCCGGGGAATTCTCAAATGATACCAGTACCGTATTACTTAACATAACCTCCATTATGGGACGTGATAGGGGAGGCGAGTGGGGAAAAGACGGCTTGGGATTGAATGCGATTGGATGCTCAATCCCGACGCCGGCGGCTGCGGCGGATGGCTAGGAATGTCATGCAGGCGGTGAAGGCAATCGCCGTGGGCTCGGGGACGGGCGTGTAATCCACGTAGAGATTGTCGGAGTTGGTGTCGTTGGTGACGGAAAAAGAGCCGTCGGCGTAGGTGGGGAAATCCCAGGTGTAAAACATGCTGGCAAAGCCATTCGGATCGGTGGCGACGTCCCATTGGTGCGGGAGCGACCAGAATGGATCGCTGCTGTTGGGATCATTCAGGCCATTGGCTAAATCGAGCGTGACGGTAATCGGAGCGGTTGAGGTGCCGAGGTCGGCGGCCGAGGCGGTTGGGAAATTAAGCAGGCTCCAATTGGTGCCGGCATCGGCGGGATTGTCGTCCAGGGAGGTGAGCTTCCAATCGTAGGCGGTGGATTGCAGGGTGGCTGAGCCGGTGAAGGAAACATTTTCGACGCCCGGGTAGGAAGTCGAGGAACCGAAATCGACGGCGCTGCCGCCGATGGTGCCGTTGACGGTGGCGTTTCCGCTGACGGTTCCTTTGCCGAGGAGGAATGAACCGGTGTTGGTGGTGAGCGGGCCGGTGAGGGAGCCGCCATTGAGCAGCAATGTTCCGCCCGAATTGATGGTAGTGCCACCGATGCCGCCCGCGGTGGCGGAAGTGTTGATTTGCAGCGTGCCGTTGTCGGCGACCACGACGCTGCTGCTGGTGGCGGAGCCGGCGGAGGTGTTGGCGGCGATCAGGGTGCCGTTGATGTGAGTGACGTTGCTGAAAGTATTGGCTGCGGTCAATGTCAGTGCTCCAGGGCCGAAAACGGTAAGCCCTCTGCCGGCGGAGATGACGGAATTGATGGTTCCACCCGCCCCGCTGGCATATATGATTCCCTCGGCCGATCCGAAATTGAGATTCGTGGCGCTGATCGTGCCGCCGTTGAGAATGACGCCGGATTGGGTCGTGGTTAGTGGCCCGACATTTAGGGTGCTACCGCTGCCGCCTCCAATCGTGACCGCCCCCACCTTCAGCGCATAAACCGATGCGGTGGTGCTGGCGGGAATGGTCTGGGCGATTTCCGCATCATAAACCGTGGAGGAAGTCGTCGAGGTAATCGGCGTGCTGGATGCCTCGGTGTAGGCGGCTCGGGCAAAGCCGGTGCTGCCGTAGGTGAGGAAATCACCGGAGCCGGCCGAATCGTTATCCTGGCCGACGATGTAGGGAATGACCATACCGTGGGTGAGCGTGGGAAGATTGCCGCCGGTGCCGGGCAGGGTCAATTGCTCATCGGTTCCCAAATTGGCGATGCCGCTGGCCGGGGCAATGACCAGGGTGCCGCCGGTGCCGCGGATGATGTTGGCGGTGACGCCGTCGGTGTAGCTGCCGATTTGCAGGGCCAATGACGAATTCTGCTGCCGGTTGAGGGCGATGGTGCATCCGTAGGAGAACGTCAGATTTTTATTGGTTCCGGTGGCCGCCGCCATGGCCGCCGCGCCGGAACCGTTTTCAGCGACAATCTGCAACTTGCCGGCGAGCAATTGGATGGTGCCGGTGCCAAAGGGTGTGCCACTGGAGAGGTCACTTCGCCAGGTGCCGCCGGTGATGCTGTTTAAGCCAGCTGCGGTGTCGGAGTTTTGGAATTCGACGGTTCCCGGGGAGGCGATGGTGATGCCATAACTCGAAGATTGAATCGGAGCCAATACGGTCAAGTTGCCGCCATTTGGTGATAGCACGGTTTGGTCGCTCAGGGTCCAGGTTGCCGGCGTTGGATTGTTAGCGGATTGCTGGGTGGGATTTACAGTCAAGGCGATGGCCTGCTCAAGTACCGTCGCGGGGCCGAAGAGTGAATTAACCATGAGGGAGCCGTCGGAGCTAAGTGCGGCCGGCGTTGCGGTGAGATTCACGTTCTGAAGCGAATTGGAAGTCAAATCGGGCAGACCGAGCAGCGCACCCGGCAATGGGTTGTTGACGACGATGGTGCTGGGGGCGGATTGTCCCAGAGTGTTGACGCCTTGATTCAGCAGAGCCGCGCTGTGCCCCCCGCCGCGATAATAAATACCGTTCGACAGGTAGTAATATCCAAAAATGGTATCGACGACCGTGCCGCTCTGATTGAGGCCGGCCATCTGGCTGATGGTCGGGCCGTTGACGACATTGAGAGTGAAGTTGGAGGTGCTGATCCCTTCGGCTTGAAGATAGGTGGTGATGCCGGTTTCAACACCGGTGAGATTGGTGCCGTTTAACTGATCGGTTCCCATCAAGCCGCCGAGAACGCGAACGAGATTGAGTTCGTTGGCGGTGGTCGGATTGGATGGGGCAAGCTGATTGAATCCATTGACGCCCAAATAATCCAGGGACATGGCGACGGCGGTTGGGCAACAATATTCTTGCCCGCCAAAAGGGAGTTGGTTGCCCGCCGGACCAAAGGTGTCCTGAACGATGGCCGGGGTGGTGATGACTTCGTTGGTAAATGTCTGCCCCGCTACAGCGAGGGGGAATAACCATGCCAGCGCGCACGCCGCCAGCCGTCGGACTGATTGAACTGAGATGCCCATTAGCCCTCGAACCGAGATACCCCTCGCCAACCCACTAATTGCCCATTGATAACGGGCGGAATGCTAACACGGCATGGCCCAATTGCAATGTTTTTTTAAGCAGTTCGCAGTGCCTGGCCGACAGCGACCTCATCGAGGAGGCCGTCAATGACCCTGCACGCACGGATGGATTCGACTTGTGCAAGAATTTCGCGGGTTTCGTCTTCGTGGCCCACGGGACGCTCCCCATACCAGCCATCAAGAACGCGGCCAACGATGGAATCGGGCGTGCCATCGTGCAGGCAGCCGAGGTGCAGCGATTGCGGCAGCAGTTCGGCGAATATGCCGGAATCGGGAACGACCGGATAACAATCGGAGGCGATGGCGGACAGCAGCAATTCGTCGGTGGTCGAGCCGTAACGTAATGACAAATACACAATCGACCGGTGCAGCGCCTGCAATTGGGCGGCTTCATCGCGGCCGTCCACAACCACGCGCGGGATTGATTCGGGAATGCCCCGCTGTGAGCCGGCGATGAAAAAGGTCATCGCTTTGTCACGCTGCATGAGCAGTTGCAGACATTTCACCAGCAGCGGAATGTTGGTGTTGCGGGTGTCAACCAACAGGCTGCGCGGCTCTTTTTGCAAATGGGGATTATCTTCAAGCACCTTGCCGCAGCGGAGCAAATCGGTCGGGGGTAATACCACCTGGCTCTTGGCACGTAATTCGGAAATCGGATTGGCCCCGGCTAAATCGGGCTGCCGCTGAATGAGTGCGGCGGCGCGTTCCAGGAAAGTGTCCAAGTGCCACTGCGAATTGAACCAGATCTCCGTGGCCCCCATCGCATTGTTGATGTTGATGAAATCCAGTGGGCTGCCGCGATCATCCTCCGGCTCGGCGGGAAGCTGATTGTCCTGGAAGTAAACCACCGATGCGCAGCGGCGCAGGCGCGGCACGGCTCGAAGCAGCTCGGCGACGTTGAGCATCTCCCCGGTGAAGAGCACATCGCATTCTTGATCGAGATGGTCGCGCTGAATGATTTCGGCGAACCAGCGCGAGGCGGCCTCCAGCCGGCGCTCGACTCGGCGAGCGGGCAGTTTGAGGAGCGTCCATTCGTGGTGGCTATGCTGCGTCAGGCATTGCAATACCTGTTTGCGCAAGCCACCAAAATAGGGCTCCAGCGCGAGAATTCGAAGCGACGAGGAAGACATGCAATTTCTACAACAACCGCCGCTACAACTACCACCGTCCGCCACGGCAGTTCTTTAAATGCAAGCCCATTGTATGCCATCGGCCCCTATCAGGGTCAATAGCTCGGGCCAGCGAGCCGCGAATTAGTTGCACGATTGAGGCGGAATATTCCCGTTAAATGGTGACATTATCGCTCTATTTCATCGCGCAAAAACGGCAGCACCTTATCTATTGTAACACGCTCCTGCAGCATGGAATCGCGGTGGCGAACCGTGACCGTTTGATCATCCTTAGTTTGCCCATCGATCGTTACGCAGAATGGCGTACCGATTTCGTCCATCCGGGCATACCGCTTGCCAATCGCCTGTTTGGGGTCGTATTCGCAGATCATGTGCTGCCGCAGATCGAGATAAAGTTTCTCGGCGATCTCCGGCATGCCGTCCTTATTCACCAGCGGAAACACGCCGCATTTGATCGGGGCGAACCGCGGCTTGATCGACAAATACTCCTCCGTGCCCTGCCGGCCTTTGTCCTGTCGATACGCTTCGCACAAAATCACCAGCACCGCCCGCGTCAAACCACTGGCCGGCTCGATCACGTTGGGCACATATCGGCTCTTAGCCTTGATCGTCTCCGCATCCGCACCCTGCTCCTTCAACTGAAGCTGTAAATCCTGGTCGAAATAATCCAGCTTCAACCCCGAATGCTTGGCGTGCTGGGTCAGGTCAAAATCGCCACGGTGGGCTATGCCTTCCAACTCGCCATAATCCGGAGCCGTGAATGGATATTTATACTCGATGTCCACCGTCATTTTGGAATAGTGCGACAATTCATCCTGCGCATGATCGCGCAATTTCAGATTTTTCTCATCGACGCCGAGCGACAGCCACCAATTCAGCCGCTGCTGTTTCCAGAATTCGTACCAGTTTTTCGCTTCATCGGGATGACAGAACCATTCCATCTCCATCTGCTCGAATTCACGGGAACGGAAAATAAAATTCCGCGGCGTCACTTCATTGCGGAAACTCTTGCCGATCTGAGCCACGCCAAAGGGAACTTTGACACGGGTCGTGTCGACGATGTTTTTGAAATTCAGGAAAATGCCCTGGGCGGTTTCGGGGCGGAGAAAGGCTTTGGCATCATCGTCCTGAATGGCGCCGACGAACGTTTCGAACATTAAGTTGAATGCCCTGGGCTCCGTCAGAGTGCCAGGAGTTTTCGCGTCGGGCCCAATGATCGTTGCAAAATCCTCGCCTTGGAATGCGGTTAGTGGGATGGCGTTGTAGTCCGCAGGGTCACAGTGACCGATTTTTTTGACTTTCTTAACCGCCGCCTCGAAATCGCCCTGCATGTATGCGTAGCGAAATCTATCCTCTCCGTACTTGTGCTCTAGCACGAATAAATGATCTGCTCGGTAGCGGTTTTTGGTTTCCCGGTCATCGACCATCGGATCACTGAACCCCCCGACATGTCCGCTCGCCATCCATGTCTTCGGATTCTGAATAATCGCCGAATCGAGGCCGACGATTTGCACGGGATGTCCATCCGGTCCAAGCGGCGGACACTCGACCATTTGCCGCCACCACCAATCGCGGATGTTATTTTTCAAGAGCACGCCGAGTGGGCCGTAATCCCAAAAGCCGTTGATGCCGCCATAGATTTCGCTGGCCGGATAAACGAAGCCGCGGCGTTTGCAGAGGGAGACGAGTTTTTCCATGAAACTGGGGGACGATTCGGCCATCGTGATTCTCCGTCAAATGAAGACGTTGTAACCACGAAGACGCGAAGGGCACGAAGAAAGAGATTGAATCAAAGTTCCAATTTTTATCCGCATTTTTGTCTTCGCGTTCTTCGCGCCTTCGTGGTCCATTTCTCTTTATTGAAACAAAACGGCATTCGACAATAAATCGCTCCAACCGCCCCACCGTTTTTTTGGGGCTCCGAAGAGCTTGTGATGCCGAATGCCGTGAATGGGCAAATATGGTGAGGCGGCAGAGATCAGCTTTTTTTCGCGGTTTTCCCCAACTTTTTGGTTGTTGCTTTGGCCGCCGGCGCCGGGGCGCTTTTGGCCAGCTTCATGGCGTTCAGCCGCTTGGTCATCCGGCTGCGCTTGCGGGCGGCGGTGTTCTTGTGAATAGTGTGCTTGGAGGCAACGCGATCCAGCCGCTGCGTCAACTTGCGCAGCTCCGTTTCCGCCTTGGCCACATCGCCCAGATGCAGGGCCGTTGTGAAAACCTTCGTCTGCTCTTTGATGAGCAGTTTTCGGGCACGGTTGCGGGCTTTGCGTTTTTCGTTCTGACGGATGCGTTTTTTTGCAGAAAGTGAATGAGCCACTGACAATTCTCCTGATCAATCCAAGCGATGCACGATTCGCAGTTTAGCGGGGATCCACCATCCCATGTGCTTCGACCGGGCTCGAAAGTATAAGAATTTGGGGTGGTATGTCCAGCCGGAGTGATTGCCGCTTCTCTTTCCAGTATTCTGAGGCCCGCAATAAGGCGCGTGTTCTGTATGATCCTCGAACTAGCAATTCTGGATGTCCGGCCGGGCGAGGAAGCCTCATTCGAAAAGGACTTTGCCGCCGCATCGCAATTTATCAGCAGCGTTTCGGGATATCTTTCGCACGAGCTGCATCGCTGCGTTGAGAAGCCAAGCCGTTACGCTCTGCTGGCCAGATGGACGCATCTTGAGGCGCATACCGAAGGGTTTCGCCGTTCGCCGCAGTATTTGGAGTGGAAGCGGTTATTGCACCATTATTACGACCCGTTTCCCACCGTAGAGCACTACACGAGTGTCCACACGCAAACAGTCACCAACCGCAACGCATAGATAATTGCGCGGTACGGAGCGACACGCACCGACCGAAAATGCGGCTATTCCTGATTCTCATTTTGCTTGCCCCACCCGTTTTTGCTACCGATTTTTCCGGTCGCCATTATCAAGGCTCAGGCGATGTGGAATATCTGCAATTGCTGGATATTTCCCGGCGGATGTTCGAGCCGGATGTGGAGTTTCAGAATATTTCGATGCTGTATTATCCGCTATGGGACGGATTCGTCGAAGGGCCAACGTGGGATGCGTGGTGGATTCAGAATTCTTACGGCACGTCTTATTGTGCCCTGCCATTTCTTGACGAGCCTTACACGACCTTTCTGCAAAACTCGCAGGATTTGTGGTTCAGCCAGATCGGCGACGGGCATCGAAAAAGCGCCCACGGCTGGGTGGCGCCGGATGGATGTCTGTGTGATGCGGCGCGTCCGAACTTTGTCGTGTACCGCCAGGGTGACGGGCGGGTGGATATTCACGATTGGGCGATGGAATTCACTGCGGCGGGGATTGTGCTGCAAGCGGAGACGCTGCTCATCAGCCGGGATCGGGCGGCGATCGGTGCTTACTTGCCGCTGCTGAAACGATCGTGTGCATTCATTGAATCGCGGCGAGATCCGAAGGTAAATTTGTTTCTCGCCGGTCCCGCCGCCAATTTGCTGGCTCCAAGCTATGCCGGCTGGCACAAGCCCGATGGAAGTTATGCCAAGGCGTATCTGACGGGGTTGAGCATCACTTACATCGCCGCGCTCGATCGCATGATCGAACTGGAGAAACTAGCCGGCGACCCCGCAGCGGCGGCCACATATACCGCCCAGCGCGATGCGGCGAAGTTGGGATTGAAGAAACTGGAAACACCGCAAGGTTATTTCATCAAATCGCTCGATCCGGACGGCCAGGTTCATGGGCAGTACGGTGCGGCGAAGCATGGCTATTTCGAGACTTCGCCGAATCACGATGCCATCGCATTTCGTGTTGTGGATGATGCCCAGGCCCAAAAGATTTACCAGCAGATCGCAGCCATTCCACAGCTTCGGCCGCACGACTTTATTCTGCCGAATTATCCATCGTATGACGACATGTACGAGAAGCCGGTCGGCCTTTGGGGCTACGGCACATGGGTGAACGGCGGCAACTGGTCCACCTGCGAAGGCCGGATGATTCTCGCTTACGCTCGGCTCGGGCATTACGAGGACATTCGCCGCTCCATGAAACAGTTGCTGCGTTTCGCCAAATCATTTCGTATGGATAATCCGCTGGTCGATTTCGGTAATAACGTTTATCAGCCGAATCAGCCTTACAATCTGTGCTACGACAACTTCGCCCCGCCGGCGGCGATGATCCGGGGGTTATTTGAGTATCTGTATCATGCGGATGAGCTGGTGCTCGTGCCGCACATTCCGCCGACGATCACTCAGCTGCAACAACTCGATCCCATCCGTTTTGGTGATAAGCGAATTTATCTCTCAACCGTCGGAAGTGGGCCAATTCAGTCCGTGCTAATCAACGGTAGCCCCTGGCAGAATTTCACCGCGCAGGAGGTGCATTTACCGTTCGACCAAATCCCGCAGGATGCGGCTATTTGCATCGGCCTCGGACGACCCGCGGAGACTTCTGTGGTTGAAATCCGCATTCCGCACCCCACCACCAATCCAACGGCTCGGCGTCTCGAGCGGTTTGTCCAAATGTGCCAGCAAGCTAACGTGAGCGACAAATATATCATTGCCCATGCTCGGCTGGCTTTGGATGCGCTGAATGCCAGTGATCGCCGCAAGTTTGAGCCAGCTCCTAAAATTGTTCCTCCATTGCCGCCGGTCAGTAAATCGGCGGCGGATCAGTTGTACGTTGATACTGCAAATCAACTTCTGGCCGGCCTGCAAAAACTGATCGACATCGTTGCCCGGTCGGAAGCCCCGGAACAAAAGCACATCGCCTTCCTCTGGCAGCAATCCGCTGGCTCGCCCTAAAGCTTGTTGGCCGGGCAAATGACGGCGACCAACTTCATGGCTAAGATTCCCGGCGTTTACTTTTAATCGGGAGCAGCCATGCCAAAGATGCGTGTCGTGCAAGTGCCTTCGCCGAAGGCTCCGTTTCAAATGGTTGAACGGGATATTCCCGATCCATCGCCGGGCACGGTGCGGATCAAAGTGCAGGCGTGCGGCGTTTGCCACAGCGATTCGGTAACCAAGGAAGGACTTTTTCCGAACATCTCCTATCCGCGCGTGCCGGGACACGAGGTGATCGGCGTCGTGGATGCGGTCGGCACGGATGTGCATCCCTGGAAAGTTGGCCAGCGTGTCGGCGTCGGTTGGAACGGCGGCTACTGCGGATACTGCGACGCCTGCCGGCACGGCGATATGTTTGCCTGCCAGACATCGATGCAGGTCACCGGTGTGACGCGCGATGGCGGCTATGGCGAATTTATGATCACGCCGGTGGAGACTTTGGCTCTTGTTCCAGAAAGTCTCTCTGCGGTGGATGGCGCTCCGCTCATGTGCGCCGGCGTCACCACATTCAATGCCCTGCGAAACAGCGGCGCGAGGGCGGGCGATGTGGTGGCCGTGCTCGGATTGGGCGGGTTGGGCCATCTCGGCGTTCAATATGCCGCCAAGATGGGCGCAATCACCGTCGGCATTGCGCGCGGAAAAGACAAAGAGGCATTGGCCAAAAAACTCGGCGCAGCCCACTACATCGATACCGAAACGCAAGATCCTGCGGTGGAACTGAGCAAACTCGGTGGCGCAAAAGTTGTCCTGGCCACCGTCACCAACGGCCCGGCGATGAGTGCCACCGTCGGCGGTTTGGCGATCCGCGGCACACTCATGGTTCTCGGTGTCCCGCCATCGCTTGAGGTTCCGGCGTTCCCGATGATCGGCGGCATGCGATCCATCAAGGGTTGGTACTCCGGCCTTTCGATCGATTCACAGGAAACCCTT
>Ga0302176_10000563_pt1 | contig 21703 bp, 19 predicted proteins | sample I_Palsa_E1_1_FD_198787 | JGI IMG/M metagenome (GOLD analysis project Ga0302176, IMG submission 198787) | Peat permafrost microbial communities from Stordalen Mire near Abisko, Sweden - I_Palsa_E1_1 | ecosystem: Environmental > Terrestrial > Soil > Palsa > Peat permafrost | place: Sweden...
GGCTCAAAAGGCTGTTCATGCCTAAGGGTTCGATCCTTGTCATTGACGACGAAACAGAAATCAGGGAAGGCCTCGAAGCGCTTCTTTCCTCGGAAGGCTTTCAAGTCACGCTGACGGACACGGCCACGTCCGGCCTCGCAAAACTTGAAGATCAGCCATTCGATCTGCTTCTTCTCGACGTCAGCCTGCCTGATCGCAACGGGCTCGATCTGCTGCGCGAGATTCGCCGGCGCGATCCATATCTCTCCGTAATTCTGATTACCGCCTTCGGCTCGATTGACATGGCGCGTGCCGCGTTCAAGAGCGGCGCGCAGGATTACATCACCAAGCCCTGGTCGAACGACGAACTCGTTGCGCAGGTTTCGCTGGCGATCGAAGGCCGCCGTCTTCGCGAAGAAAACGTTCAGCTCAAACGCGCGCTGAAACAGCGCTACAATTTCCCGAACATTATCGGCAAGAGCGAAAAAATGCTCGCGCTTCTCGATTTGGTCACGCAAATCGCGCCATCGCGTTCCACCGTCCTCATCAATGGCGAGAGCGGAACCGGCAAAGAAGTGATCGCCAAGGCGATTCACTCCGCTTCCACGCGCACGGACAAAGCGTTCATCCCGGTCAATACTGGCTCGATCCCCGTGGACCTGCTCGAATCGCAGCTCTTTGGCCACGTGAAGGGCGCATTCACAAGCGCCGTCGCATCGAAGAAGGGTCTCTTCGAGGTTGCGGACCAGGGCACGATTTTCTTCGATGAAATTAGCACCATCGGACCGGAAACGCAGGCGAAGCTCCTCCGCGTAATTCAGGAGCGCGAATTCATGCGCCTGGGCGGAACGGACACAATCAAGGTGGACGTGCGCATCCTGGCTGCTTCGAACGAAGATTTGATGGGCCTCGTTCGCGAGGGAAAATTCCGCGAAGACCTCTATCACCGGCTCAACGTCATTTCGCTCTACCTTCCGCCGTTGCGCGAGCGCAAAGAAGATGTTCCGCTGCTCGTTGAACGTTTCCTCGAAAGATATTGCCAGGAGAACGGCAAGCCGCCGCGCTCATTCACGAACGGCGCAATGAAATTGCTGATGGACTATGATTGGCCGGGAAATGTCCGCGAGCTGGAAAACGTGGTCGAACGCGGGGTCGTCCTTTCGATACAGGAATTGATGGACGTGGATTTGCTTCCCGAAAGCGTCCGCACGCGCGAAATTGTGAAGGGTGTTCGCCTTCAGCTTGCCGAATTCCTTCCGCCGATGCCCGGTGAATCCGCGCTGCGCGGCAATTCGCCCTCGCATTCGCTTTTCGAAATTATGGAGGAGGTCGAGCGGCGAATCATTGTGGACATGCTCGAGAGGACCAACTGGAATCAAACGGAAGCCGCCGAGCGCTTCCAAATCCCGCTTTCGACGCTGAATCAAAAAATCAAGCGCCTCGGCATCGAAACGCGCCGCCGCGCAAGTTCGTCTCCCCGTGGCGGATTTGGGTCCGAAGCGGAAGATTCCGCCAGCACCGCTTCAACCACCCGCTAACGCGATAGCTGCCGGACCGCAATTTCTTTAGGATTTTCCCTGCGCGGTGGATTTCCAATTGCGCGGCATAAGCGTCGTGCTCAAATCGAGGCCCGAGAGGTCCACGCCTTCAAGATCGGTCTCGCGTAAGACGGTGGTGGTGAGATTGGCGCCGTGAAAATCGGCGCCGTGCACGTTCGCCAGGCGGAAATTCGCAGCCGTGAGGTTCGCGCCGCGAAGGATCGCGCCGCTCAAGTCGGCGCGAAAAAGCTCCACGCCGTTCACTTGTGCGTCCGTTAAATTCGCGCCGCTGAAATTTGTTTCTGTCGAGTCGGTTCGGCGCAAATCCGCGCCCTTCAGATTCGCTTTGCTGATATCTGCGAACGTCAATTTCGCTTCGCGCAGCGACGCGCCTTCGAGATTCGCTCCCTGAAGATTCGCGTAAGCTAGGTTTGCGCCTTTCAGGTCGGCCTTCGACAAATCGGCGCCGCTCAAATCGGCACGCACTCCGGTATCATCGCCGCGCGTAAATCGTACGTGCGACTCCAGAATCTCCGAAAGCCGTTTGCCCTTATGCCGAATGCTGCGAGTTGATCTCAATTCGCCTCCACTCCCATCACCCAATTAATTTCTTTCCGAACCACGAGCCTTCAGCCTCGGAGTCTGCCACGCCCGGAAGCATCAAATCTTACTAGAATCCGCCGGATTGTCGCACACAAACCCCGCCCTTCGTCGAATCGCCCGGCGGCGAATTTGTGGTAAGTTGGAGGCGAATGCAACTCCTCAACAAACTCGTCAATCGCGCGCGTGCGATGCCGCAGCGCATCGTTCTGCCCGAGGGTGAAGATGCGCGTGTAATCGCCGCGGCGTCGCAAATTGCTCGCGAAGGCTTTGCGCACGTGACGCTGCTCGGGCGCAAATCCCTGATTCAAGCTCAATCGCAGGACAAGAATATCGCGCTTGATGGCGTGAAAATTGTCGATCCAAGCTCCAGCGAACGCCTCGATGCTTACGCGCAAATTTATCATGAGCGGCGCCGCGCCAAGGGAGTCTCGCTCGATGAGGCGGACGCCACAGCCCGCAAGCCGCTCTATTTCGCGCAATTAATGGTTGCGGCAGGCGACGCCGATGGCTCTGTCGGCGGTGCGGCCAATTCGACGGCCGACACGGTGCGATCCGCACTCCGTGTCATCGGCCTCGCGCCTGATTCGAAGTTGCTCTCAAGCTTTTTTCTGATGATCGTGCCGCCCCGCGAAGGGACGGCGTTCAGCGAAGGCATGCTATTCGCCGATTGCGCCGTTGTCCCCGATCCGAGCGCTTCCGAGCTCGCCGAAATCGCCATTGCCACGGCCGATAATGCCCGCGCCTTTCTCGAAGTCGAGCCCCGCGTCGCATTGCTCTCGTCGTCCACCAAAGGCTCTGCCGAGCATCCGAGCGTTGACAAAGTGCGTGAAGCCTTGCGAATTGCACGCGCGCGCCGGCCGGAGCTCTCGATTGATGGCGAATTGCAGGTCGATGCCGCCATCGTGCCGTCCATTGCCGCGTTCAAGGCGCCCGGCTCGCCGGTGGCCGGCCGCGCCAACGTGCTTATCTTTCCCGACCTCGATTCAGGAAATATTGCGTATAAGCTCGTCGAACGCGTCGCGGGTGCTCTTGCGCTCGGCCCGATCCTGCAAGGCCTCGCTCGTCCGGCAAACGATCTATCGCGCGGCTGCTCGACGGAAGATATCGTCAATGTCGTGGCGATAACGGCCATTCAAGCTCTCGAGGCCAAGCTCGCTGCTTCGCGCACGCACGCTTAGGCTGAAGAAATTTCGGCGCCGGGCGCGTTGAATTTCTCGATGCGAATCTAAATGAACGCTCGCGGCTTCAAATACGCACTGCTCTTTCTCTTCACCCTCGCGCTACCCATTACGGGAGAATATCTCTATGGCCGCCCTGCCTCTTCGACGCACCCTCAAGAAGAAAAGCCCATCGAAGAAATCGTTGCCAATCTCGCCGCGGGACGCGTGGTTGTCGGCGTATTCAAGGATGGCATCGTCATCGGCAGCATCGAGAATTCCATCGAGATTGGAAGTCTCACGCCGCCGATTGTTCCGATCAACTCTCGCCGTGCCGGCGTTTTGCTCGGTGCTTCGGAATTTGTTTCTCCGTCTTCGCGCCAGGTAGTCGCCAATCTCGCCAGCGATCTGCCTCACGTCCGCGGCGACGCGCCGCTCTCGAGCCTGCAGCCGCATCTTACCGGAGCCGTTGACATCAAAAAGGCCAGCGATATCGAGCAGATTGGTCTCGGATTGATGATTCGCCTCAACGACAGCGCTTCTCAGATCCATAGCCAGCTTCACTTCTCAGCGAACGAACCGCTGACAGAGCTCGTCCTCGCTGACTACATCCCGAGCTACGGCCCAGAAGTCTGGTTTCTGACTTACACGATTGAACAGGAGCCCGAGCGCGGCGATTTTTGGAACACGCGCGTTCGCAGGCCACGATACGTTCAGTTCTGGCCGCCGGAGAAGAAAGAGCCGCGTACCCTTGTCGAATTCGGTTACCCTGCGGATACGAAGTTCGTCACACTCCGCGACATGCTCCTCACGCACGACCCGCGCCTGGATAAAATCCGTTCGTCGTCGCCGGAGATGGCGGCGGTTGCTGACTCCATTCTTCGCGGCGACCTGGACAAGACTTTCCTCGCGTCCGGTCTGTCTTATCTACGGGCCGCTCTTGACGCAATCGCCCAAGGAAACCGCGAGCAACTTGCAGTCATCAATTTTGAAACAGGATTTGGGTGGGTTATTGCTCCCCCGAAACCGCCGAAGCCGCCTGCTGAAAAAACCGAAAAAGAGGACGAAGGCGAACAGCGACCGTCGCTTCAGCGCCCACCAGACGCGCCCACCCTGCAAAAACCGTAAAGCCGATGATTTAAGGAATTAGTTTCTTCGCTCGCGCGCGCTGCGAAGTTACTTCACCAATTTCGAACGCTGCTCTTGAATCCGCGCGTTTTTCTCGGCCACGCCTTTAGCGAGTTCCTGTTTATGCTCGGTCAGCCGATTTGCCACGCCGGCGTCCGATAGCCCGATGATTTGCGCCGCCAGAATCGCCGCGTTGATAGCTCCAGCCTTATCAATCGCCATCGTTGCCACTGGAATTCCGGCAGGCATCTGTACGACAGCAAGTAACGAATCCATTCCATTCAACGGTGTCGTCGCCAGCGGAACTCCGATCACCGGCAGCGTCGTCACAGCTGCGACGACACCAGCGAGGTGCGCGGCCCCGCCAGCCCCAACAATAATGCATTTCAAGCCTCGGCTAGCCGCCGACGTCGCGTATTCGTGCGTTCGACCTGGCGACCTATGCGCCGATGTCACTTCCATCTCGTAGACAATCCCAAACTTTTCGAGAGTCTTCCCCGCCTCTGCCATGGTGGGATAATCCGTGTCCGAGCCCATGATTATGCCGACCGCCGACCTTGTACTGTTATCGCTTCCCAAAGCTCCTCCACCCATGCTTCTTTATCTTTGCAAAGCCGATGCTAAGTTACTGCCGACCTAGTTCCGGACGCTGTTGCTTGCGGAAGAGACTCGCTCAACTCCAATACGGCCAATATCGCTCCGAAATTGCATCCCGTTGAATCTAATAGTACTAACTCTGTCGTAGACAATCGTTCGGGCTCGCCCAACATCTTGACCGAATGCGGAAATTCCTACAACCCGTCCACTACATACGTAGTAGGCGCTGCCTCCACGCCGCGTTCCCGCGTGGAATACGATCGCGCTATCCGGAGTCGCCGCGTCAAGACCTTCAATTTTGGCACCCGTCACGGAATGTTCCGGATATCCTTCAGCCGCAACAACAACGCAGATGCTGGCTCCATGTTTCCAAGTAGGCCTAATCGGCGTTAGATCACCTTTCGAGGCGGCCAAAAGCGCGCCTGCCAAATCAAAATCAGCTCGCAGAAGGATAGCCTGCGTTTCAGGATCGCCCATCCGGCAATTATATTCGAGGACTTTGGGTCCCTCGCGCGTAATCATCAGACCAAAATACAGAAAACCGCGATACGAAATGCCTTCAAGCTGCAGACCTCGAATTGTCGGCTGGACGACATCAGCTCCAATCGTCGCCTCCAGTCGTGGAGTAAGCAGTGAGTCATCCGAAAACGCTCCCATTCCCCCGGTATTCGGCCCACGATCGCCGTCAAATGCACGTTTGTGATCGCGGGTCGCCACAAATGGCAACACCCGTACGCCATCCGTCAGCACGATGTACGACAGTTCTTCGCCCCTTAGCCCTTCCTCCAGCAAAATCTTTCGGCCGCCGTCACCGAACTCTCTCTTGTCGAGCGCACGAACAATGAACCGCTCAGCTTCGTCCCGATCGCTCGTAACGAGAACGCCCTTTCCGGCACAGAGTCCGTCCGCTTTGATAACGACAGGCCACGCCACATCGTCAAGTGCCCTTCGCGCTTCGAAAGAACTCTCGAAAACGCCGTAAAAATGCGCCGTCTGGATTCCATGCCGTTCCATGAATCGCTTGGCAAAGACTTTCGAGCCCTCCAACTGCGCGCCGGTCGCTCCTGGACCGACAACGGAAAATGCCAGCGCTCGCAATTCGTCCGCAAGTCCGAGGACAAGAGGCAACTCTGGACCGATCACCGTGAGATCGGGTTCGAGGCGCTTGGCCAGCTCGACCAGGCCGGCAACATCTTTCAGATCTGCCGAAATGCACTCAGCATCATTCGAAATGCCGCCGTTCCCAGGGGCGCACCAAATCTTATCGACGGTCGCGCTTTGTTTGAGCTTCCAGACGAGAGCGTGTTCGCGCCCGCCTGCGCCGATGACCAGAATTTTCATTTCATTCTCGCGAGAAAGAAAGGAAACGATACGGCGAGTCCCGGCGGCTGTCAACTGCAACGCTCTTGAACGATCGCGAATAACGTGTTTACATTCGAGCGTATGCGATTTGCGATTCCTTGGGACTTTGGTTTCGTTCTACTCGTGTTGGCCGTTGTCGTCCCATGGCGTGGATATGTACGAGTCAATCAATTACTTCGAGACGAAACAGTATCGACACCAAAACGCTTGGTCCTCTATGCTTCAACAATTGCGTTCCAATGGCTGGCCACCATCTTCGTTCTTTGGCGCTGTCGAATTCATGGCTACCGCCCCGCCGAACTCGGAATTGCTATACCTCGGCCATGGTTGGTTCTCATCGCGGCGGTAGTCCTGACCGCTTTGATAACAGCCAACCAATTGGCAAGTATCCGTCGGCTTGCATCGCTTTCAAGGGATAAACAGGGTTCCTTTCGTGCTCTTTCTCTGAAATTGATGCCACAGAACACTACCGAAAGGCTTGCTTTCTTCGCCTTAGTCGTTACGGTGGCGATTTGCGAAGAGATCCTCTACCGCGGTTGGGCGCAAAGGTTCTTCCAAGATTTGTCTGGCGGCTCGGTTGTCGTCGCCATCATCGGATCGGCCGCATTGTTCTCCATCGCCCACATCTACCAGGGACGGCGCGGCCTAATTGCGACATTTATCGTCGGCGCAGTGTTCTCAGGCGTTCGAGCGTGGACTGGTAGCTTGCTCCCCACAATGGCTGCACATTTCGCGGCCGACCTGGCGGCGGGCCTTCTAGCACCGGTTTGGCTCAACTCGCGCCCTGACGAATCGCTCGAAGACGTTGCTTCGATTAGCGGCAGTGAGCCAAAAACGTAATGCTTTCAGTGCCCAAGATGCGTGAAATTCTGGATTCGTATGGTCTGAACTCGTCCGAAGTCCTCTGCGAGCAGATCCGCTCATATATCGAGCTGCTGTTAAAGTGGAATAAGCGAATATCGCTTACCTCGGTGCTGGATCCTGAGGAAATAGTGAAATACCACTTCGCAGAGAGCTTCCTGGCAACCAAGGCCGTCGATGCACTCAGTGGTCGGCTCGCCGACGTTGGTTCGGGAGCCGGCTTTCCCGGGTTGGCATTGAAGATCTATCTCCCGGGGCTTCAAGTTTCTCTGATTGAGGCCAATTCGAAGAAGTGCGTATTTCTGGCGGAGGTAATTCGCTCGTTGCGGCTGGAAGGGGTGGCTGTCGTCCACACACGGTTTGAGGGAATTGAGGATAATTTCGATATTGTGTCGTCTCGCGCACTCGGTTCCATACCAAAACTCCTGGTGTGGGCTCAAAGCGTAACGCTGCCAAGCGCGCATGCGTTACTATGGCTCGGTCCCAAGGGAATTCGAGAGGCATCTGCCTCACCGCGTTGGACGTGGAACCAGCCATACGCGATACCGGCGACGACGGGGCGGTTTATCCTGTCGGGACGCCCGAATCATCAGATAATCTACACGCGTTCCACGTGGAACAAATTTACTTGAACAATTGCTTGTTTGACGTGAAACACCTTGCACACCTCGAGAGCACTCTGCTAAATTCGCCACGAAACCGGGGGTAGCCAGTTGGGGCGTGTTATCGCCATCGCCAACCAAAAAGGCGGTGTTGGAAAGACGACGACGGCTGTAAATCTCGGCGCCTCCTTGGCCGCCGCCGAGCAGCGCACGCTTCTCATTGATTGCGATCCCCAAGGCAACATGACCACGGCGATAGGATTCGCCAAAGACCCCACCCGCCGCACTCTCTATAACCAACTCATCCTCAACGAGCCAATCGAACGAATTATCATAAAAACCCAGGTTGAGGGCCTGGATCTAATTCCATCGGACAAGAATCTGGTCGGCGCTGCCGTCGAACTGGTCAGCATGGAGAATCGCGAATTTCGGCTCCGCGCCCTCGTCGATCAACTTCGGGACGCGTACACGTTTATTCTCATTGACTGTCCGCCATCCTTGGATCTCCTGACGCTAAATGCGCTCGCAGCAGCGGACGCGATCCTTGTGCCCATTCAATGCGAGTACTTGGCGCTCGAAGGCGTCTCGGAGCTACTCGACACACTTATGCGACTCCGCCGTACAATCAACCCGTCGCTCGCCATCGAAGGCATTCTCCTGACGATGTACGATGACCGAACGACTCTCTCCAAGCAAGTGGCCGCCGATCTCCGAAGCTTCTTCGGATCTCAAGTCTTCGAATCGATAATCCCTCGGAATGTTAGGCTCGCCGAGGCTCCAAGTCACGGAAAGCCTGTAATGTTCTACGACATACATAGTAAAGGTGCCGAGAGCTACATCCAACTCGCGCAGGAGGTTATCGTAAATGCCGCGAAACGCATTGGGCAGGGGGCTAAGTGCGCTCATTCGGGAGCCTGAGCAAACGGCCGAGCCAGCACCGGTGTTGGCAGCTCCCTCCGGAGAATCGATTCAGCAAATTGACATCGATCTAATCGACCCGAGTCCGTTCCAACCCCGAACGCGCTTCAAGGAAAGCGCCCTCGAAGAATTGGCGCGCTCGATCCAGGCAACGGGAATTATTCAACCTCTCCTCGTTCGCCGAATCGAGAAACGCTATCAACTAATCGCCGGCGAGCGCCGTTGGCGCGCGGCACAGCGAGCAGCTTTGCAGCGTGTACCGGCGATCGTCCGCGAAGTCGCCGACGAAATCGCAATTGAGATGACTCTCGTCGAGAACCTCCAGCGGGAAGATCTAAATCCGATCGAGCAGGCCACCGCATTTTCGCGACTGATCGAAGACTTCCACATGACGCAGGAACAAGTGGCGGTGCGTACTGGAAAAGACCGAGCCACGATCGCAAACGCGATACGTCTCCTGAATCTCGAAACGCAGATCCGAAGCCTCATCGAAGAGGCAAAAATCACGGCGGGGCACGGACGGGCGCTGCTCGCGATCGAAGACTCGAAGGCCCGCCTCGATTACGCACATCGCGCATCCCGCGGCGGACTTACAGTTCGCCAGCTAGAGAAACTCGCGCGCAAGCCGCACACTCGTGCCGTCGCGGTGAGCGCCATCGGAGATCCAAACGCGCGCGCCGCTCTCGAAGAACTGCAACGCAAGTATGGAACTCGCGTCAGCCTGCGGACCAACCCAAACGGAAAATCAGGCCAGCTCATCTTTGAATACTACAATGATAGTGATTTGACACGATTGTACGACCTGTTAATTAGCTCTAAGTACTACACACATGGTGTATAGGTAGCTCTATGCCCTGGCAATGGCTCGAGCGTCGCGCTGGAGAGGGCGAGGACTGGACCGGGTTCCTCGAACAGGGCGTTCGGCTCCAAGGAGATTTAGTTGCCACCGGTACCTTCCGCGTCAACGCCACGGTCGTAGGTAGGCTTTCGTCTGACGGTATTTTGATTCTTGGGGAGCAGGCCGACGTGGACGGCGAATTGGAAGCTCGAATTGTCATGATTGGCGGCAAGTTCAAAGGTACCGCTCGCGCAACAGATCGCGTGGAAGTCCAGGCCACAGGCATCGTGAACGGAGATATTTACGCACCCTGTATGGTGATTGCTGCCGGAGCGATTTTTCAGGGCAAATGCCATATGGTTTCCGACCCGCCCGCCGACCAAATCGTGACGATTCCGATTCGTTCCGCCGGCCAAACGCAGCCCTGATATTGAAGCAGTCCGGAGCACGGTAGTCAGTTCGTTCTTCAAATCGCGGCATCAAATCCCAGTAGTACGTTGAAGGCTGAGTTTCCCTGTTAGGCCGTCATTGGAGAATCCGTTGACCGAAGCCGTGAAGCTGACCACCACCGCCAATGCTGCAGGATGCGCCGCAAAGCTCAGCCCCAGCCTACTCGAAGCTGTTCTGCGTCGTTTGCCGCCGCCGAACGATCCAAACGTTCTCGTCGGTTTCGAGACCAGCGACGACGCAGGCGTATATCGAGTATCCGATGACCTGGCCTTGGTTCAAACCATTGATTTCTTCACGCCGATTGTGGACGATCCTTGGTTGTTCGGCCAAATCGCCGCAGCAAATGCGCTCAGCGACGTGTACGCGATGGGTGGCAGGCCCGTTTCGGCGCTTTCCGTGGTGGCCTTTCCTCCTAACGGTGCGCCTGAATTGCTCGAGCAAATCATGCGCGGCGGCCTTTCAAAAATGGACGAAGCGGGCGCGACGGTCCTTGGCGGGCATTCCATTCGCGATGACGAGTTGAAATTCGGCTATGCCGTAACGGGCCTCATCGATCCGCGAAAAATCTGGCGCAACGTGGGCGCGCGGCCAGGCGATGCGCTAATTTTCACCAAGCCAGTCGGCACAGGCGTGATCTCGACAGCTCTCAAGCAGGGCCAAGCAACAGAAGAATCCGTCCTCGCGGCGAGCGCTTCGATGAGCCGCCTGAACAAAAGCGCCGCAGACGCGCTGCATGATTTCGGCGCCGCGTTCAGGCTTTCTACCAACGATGCCGGCGATTCTGCAATTCACGCCGTGACCGACGTAACCGGCTTCGGAATCCTAGGACACGCAAGAGAGATGGCGCTCGGTAGCGGCGTATCCTTTCGCCTCGATCACAAGCGCGTCGAATATTTGCCCGGAGCCATCGCAGCTTCGCAGGCGGGATTTTTATCCGGCGGCCTGAAGAATAATCGCCAGTTCGTCGAAGGCTGCGCGCTGTTCGCAGAAAATGTCGCCGAGGAATTCCGGAATTTGTTTTACGATCCCCAAACTTCTGGCGGGCTTCTTATCGCCGTTGGAGAATCGCGTGCGAATGCCATCCTCGAATCGCTCAAGCGGCATCAAGTCCATGGCCAGCTCATCGGATCTGTCCTACCGAAGCGCTCGCCCTTGATCGAAGTGGTGTGACGCACGGGCCGCTCATGTACACTTTTCCTAACTCGACCCGCGCTGGATTCCCGCTTCGCCAGCCATTCCTACTATTCGTCAGATCACCGATGACCGACGAGCATCACGCTTGTCATCCCGAACGAAGTGAGGGATCTGCGGTTACTTCGTGTCCGGACAAGCGTCGCGCAGCTAACTCGACCCGCGCTGGATTCCCATCCCAACCATCATGGATCCGATAACTCACGGCATCGCCGGATCGCTCCTGGGAAAAAGTTTCTTCACCAAGCGCGAAGGACGCATCGCCACATTTGCATGCGTGCTCGGCGCGATCTTTCCAGATGTGGACGTCTTCGCCGAGCTGTTTTCGCGCGATCCGCTCTCGGTCATTCGATTTCACCGTGGATTCACGCACTCATTCATCGGCCTGCCGTTATTTGCGGTCGCGCTCGCATGGCTGACGCACCTGCTGTTTCGCCGTCGCGGTACTCCATCCTTCGGAATGTTGACGCTTATCTACGCCGTCGGCATCGCGAGCCACATCCTGCTCGATGCCACAACATCCTTCGGCACGCGGCTGTGGAATCCATTTTCCTCAGATCGCGTGGCGTGGGATTTAGTCTTCATCCTCGATTTGTCTTTCACCGCGATCGCGCTCGTGCCCCAGATCGCAGCCTGGATTTACCGCAATCGCGAAAACGCGCAACGCCGCGCCTGGCTAATGTGGATCGTGTTCAACTTTGCGGCTTTCGGCGGCTGGATGCTGGCGAAGTCGTTGAATTTCCCGTTTCACCTTTGGATACTCGCGGTAGTCGCTGGCGCTCTCGCAGCTATATTCCTGTTGCCTCTTGCGCGCGGAGTTGGCTTCACGATTTCTGAGACAACGTGGTGCCTCGCGGGAACCGCTGCCATGCTGGCATACATTGCGGTGTGCGGCGCGGCCCATCACGCGGCTCTCGCTCGTGTCAAAACTTTCGTCGGCGAAAGTCATATCGACGCCGTGCGCATCGGCGCGATTCCGAGTCCGCCATCGTTTCTCGAATGGGCTGGAAAAATTCGCACGCCGGACGGTGTCTATCAATCGCGATTCGATTTACGCGATTCGGCGCCGCCAGTATTTCAATTCCTCGCTGATTCGCCGCATGACATCTACATGGCCGACGCCATGAACCTTCCGGCAGCCCGTGTTTATCTATGGTTCGCGCGCTTTCCGGTGATTCGGTCGCACCTAATGGGCGATGATCACGTTGTCGAGTTTTCCGACTCGCGCTTTACTGATCCGGGAACTAAGATGCCCGAACCGTTTCGCCTGCGCTTCGTGCTGAATCCCGATGGCCAACTCGTCGACGAGGAATGGACGGAAGGTGCCGCAGGGCTGCGATCGCGAAAAGTGCGCGAGCAAAAACTGACACCGGAAGCAAAATGAAAGTACTGATTTTCAGCGACATTCACGGCGATATCCGCGCTCTCGAGAAACTGGTAAGCGAGCCGGCGGATGTCTACATCGCCGCCGGCGATCTCTCGACATTCAGAAAATCTCTCGATCGCTGCGGGGAAGTGCTCGCGCCGCTCGGCGAAAAAGTTTGGGTCTTGCCCGGCAATCACGAAACGCACGAAGATACGCGCGAGCTATGCCGGCAATTCGGCTTCGTGGATTTCCATCGTCAAGTACGCCAAATCGGCTCGACCAACTGGGCCGGTCTCGGCTACAGCAACATCACGCCGTTCAACACGCCTGGCGAATACACAGAAAAGCAGATCCAAGAAGCGCTCGACGCCTTCGACGGACTCTCACGGCTTTACGTTGTCGCGCACGTGCCGCCGAAAAATTCAAAGCTCGACGAATTCGCGCCCGGACAGCACGGCGGCAGCCCGGCTTTAAGTGCGTGGTTACTGCGGGTCCAGCCACTGTATCTTTTTTGCGGGCATATCCACGAATGCGCAGGCCGCAGCGACCAAATCGGCCGCACGCAATGCTTCAACGTCGGCAAAGCGGGATACACGCTGGAAGTAGAATGACTAATATTGACTAAACGCAGGCCTAGCGCTTCGTTTCGGTGGGATAGATTACGAGATGCCGGCGCTCGCCGACGCCTTCGCTGTTCGTGCGCACACCGGAAGCGTTGGTAAGCTCGAGATGAATCAGACGCCGGTCGCGCGCAGGCATTGGATTGAAATGAAAGGCTTCGTGCGTTTCGCGAACGCGTTGCGCCGCCACCCTCGCTGAAAGTTTCAATTCCTCGACGCGTAGCGCGCGAAACCCTCCGCAATCGAAACGAATGAGATCGTAATGTTCCGGCTGCAAGTGCAGCCATCGCAGCGCAATGTGCTCGAGAGCCTGGAGCAACTCGGCTTGGCGCTCAAGAAGCAACGCTTCGTCCTCGCCGCGCAAATCCACGAGAATTTGAGCTGCGTCGGCCTGGCCATCCTTGAGTGGCGGCAGAGTGATTTCAGATTTCACGTTCAGCTGCGTCGAACACAGCACGAGATCAAAGAACTTGCGTAGCTCCGCCGCAGCATTCTCGCGATCGAACTTTCCGTCCTTGAAAACGTTCGAACTCATCGTCCCGCCCGCGCCTCCCGCCTTCGCCTCGGAGGCCGTCATCTCTTATTGCCTTTCGAATTATCTCGCTCCGTCAACGGGTGCGTCTTCACCAGATAGTACTGCTGCCCGATTCCAACAATGTTGCTCGTGAGATAGTAGAGATTCAAGCCGCTCGATAAGTTGATAAAGATGAAGCCCATAAACAGCGGCATGAACGTCATCATTTTTTGCTGCGCCGGATCGGCCGTAGCCATCGGCGTCATTTTCTGCATGAGATACATTGTGACGGTCATCACGATCGGCAAAATATAGTAAGGATCGTGCGCGCTTAAATCGTGAATCCATCCGAACCACGGCGCGTGCCGCAGCTCGATCACGCCGCCGAGCATGCGATAGAACGCCAGAAGAAATGGAAATTGAACCAGCATCGGCAGGCAGCTGCCAAACGGATTGATGCCCTCGCGACTATAGACTGCCATGACCTCTTCGTTCATTTTCCGCTTGCGCGGATCGTTCATCGAATATTTCTTGTAGCGATTCTGAATAGTCTGCACTTCCGGCGCGACTTTCTGCATTTTCTTCATCGAGCGCCAGCTCGACACCTTCAATGGAAACAGCGGAATGTTGATGAGGATGGTGAGAACGACGATGGCCCAGCCCCAGTTCGGAACGTACCGGTGGGTCCACTGCAGGGCGAAAAGAAGCGGCTTGGCGATAATTCCAAACCAGCCAAATTGAATGAGGTCCTCGAGCGGCGGTTTCAATTGCGCCAGGATATTCAGGTCTTTCGGCCCCACGAATACGCGCAGGCTAATCGGCCCCGGAGTCGTTGAACCAACCGCAATTTGCGCCTCGGGCTCTTGCGCCGGTTTGCTTTCCTGCATGACGTCACGCTGCTGGACCCAGCTCCACAAATTGACGCCCGAAATATTCGGTAAGAACGCTGCAGCGAAAAATTGATCTTCAATGCCCGCGAATTCGAGCGTCCCGGGCTGAAGCGCTCGCTGCTCGGAATGGCCCGAAACGCCGAGCTTCTTGTACTGCAGCAGATTCAACTTCAGATTCTGACTGTAGAAGACGTTGACGATCTGCGATTGCTTGGCGATCGCGATGTCACCGAACCCGCCGCGCCAGCCGATCCCAATCGGAAGCGCCTTGCCGTCAAGACTCGCTGAAGCATCGAGCTCAATTTGGTAATTCGTGTCAAATTTCAGTTTTTTCGCGACATCCAGATGCCCGTCACTCCAGTGAAACGTGAGTTCGACCGGCGCCTGAAACGAAGTGCTCTGCGGAGAAACCTGATAGAGGCCTGCGTTCGCTTTCGATTCGAGTTGCGGATCGTCTAGCGCCACTGAGAGCGGCCACGCATCGAATTGTTGCGCGGCAGCTGTATTCACCAATTCGAGCGGCCTCGGCGGATTTTCGTCATCAAAATATTTCTGCAGTCTCCAGCTATGCGCCGTCGCACCGCGATTCGAAAGCTCAACGCGATACACCGGGCTCTCGACGACAATCGTTTCCGCATCACTCGCCTGCAATGCTCCCGCGGGCGGAGCAATCGGAGTGGCTTGCGTCGTGGCCGTATTCCCCGTCGCAACACTCGCGACAGCAGCGGACGGCGGCTTAGGCGGCACAACTGGCGGTTTGTAGAACCTGCTCCATATCCCCAGGATCGCAATCATCAGCACGAATGCCAGGAGCATCCGCTTTTCGTCGGATAGCTCCTTCATCGCACAGTCTCCTTAGTGTGCAGGTCCGGATGAAAATCAAGTTCATCGCCATCGGGAACCGGATCGAATCCGCCCTTAGTGAATGGCCGGCAGCGTAGCAGACGCCTCAGCGCAAGCCACGAGCCTCGTCGCGCGCCGTGCTTAGCGATGGCCTCCTGCGCATACACTGAGCACGAAGGATAAAATTTGCAACTTCCGCCGAAGAACATCGAAAGAAAAATGCGGTAGAAGGAAATTCCAAACAGAAGCACTCCCCGCGCAACTCCGGACTTCTTTGCCGCCGCTGCTACGAGCCGGTTGTCCCGGCCCCCGGCGGCAGCGTGCGCAGCAACTCCTTCTCCAGCGAGGCGAACTCCGCCTTCGCCACCGACGCGCGCGGATGAATGACAATGTCCCATCCCGAGGCAATCTCCTGCAGGTGCAAGCGCAAAATTTCGCGAATGCGCCTGCGAATCCGGTTGCGTACTACCGCGACGCCGAGCGCCTTTTTCACGCTCATACCAAACCGGCTGATCTCACGTCCGTTGGAGCGGAAGAATACTACGAACGATTGGCTTGAGCGGCGCCGCCCTTCGCGGTACACGGCGTCAAACTCGCCGCGCCGGATGAGCCGGTTGGCGCGCGGGTAATCCTGTCGCGGCCGATCAGACGCGCGTGAGGCTATGGCGCCCCTTTTTGCGGCGCTGCGAAAGAACTCGCTTGCCGCCCTTGGTCTTCATTCGTGCGCGGAATCCATGCTTCTTGTGACGGCGGCGCACATGCGGTTGAAACGTCCGTTTCGGCAAATCAAGCTCCTCAGTCCGCTTCGGCGGATGAAAATCAAACAAGTAGTGTAGTCGAGCCTACGCGCATGGGTCAAGAAAACGCCAGTGCGCGCCTCTTCGGAACGATTTGCGAAATGGGAGTTTGCGGAAAAGTGAATCGTCCGATCCGGTTCCGCGCCCTGCCTCGCGCAGCATCTCTCAATCCTGCCGGACGATGGCCCAGACGCGGACCGGTCGAAATATCTCGCGGTTTCTCGGATGCTCTACGGCGCGGGACGTTCGTGAATAACCATCCACGACGTACCGAACTTATCCCTCAACATGCTGAACCGAAACGCAAAAAAAGTCTCCTGCATCGGCATAAAGATCTCGCCGCCATCCGCAAGCAGCGCGTGAATTCGCTCCGCTTCGTCCGTGCTGCCGACGCTAAGGGAAAGATAGACGCTGCGCATGGGTTGAAAACGCTCCTTCGGAACGTCGCTTCCCATGATGTCCGTCTCACCGATAGTCATGCGGGCGTAGAGGATAGAATTCTGCGATTCAGGATTGGCTTTGGCGGCTTCTGGATTTTGGCCGTAGGTCATCATCATTAAGATTTTTGCGCCGAGATGCTTCTCGTAGAAGCGGAAGGCTTCCGCGCAGTTGCCGCCATAGTTGAGATAGGTGTGTAGTTTCATTGCGCCGCTTTTCCTTTCATATCGTATTCGTCGTGACGGCGCTTCCTACTCCGCGTAATAACCATCCCGCGCCTGCACAACCATGTCCTTCTGTTTCGTCACCAAATGAATCTTGCGGTAGTCGCCGCTATTGGGAGATTTGTCCGGGACGTAGCCCAGGATGTACTGAGCTCGCAGTTCCTGCGCAAGCTGATCGTAAATCTGATCCACCGTCAGCTTTTTTGAGACTTCAAACAGCCGCCCGCCAGTTTCCTTCGAGATTCGTTCGAGAATCTTCTTGCCGTCAGGCCGCTGTTCTTGCTGCGGGTAGCGATGTCCGCCTCCTCCGCCGCCATGCCCGCCCCAACCCCCGCCGCCATATCCGCCTCGCTGACCAAATGGTTCGTCATCCTTAAAAAGAATCGAATAGACAACAGTATTCGCGCGCTGCGCCGATTCGATCGCGCTCCCGAGAGTTTCCTTGCTGCCCCGATCATCTCCATCGGAAAGAATGATCACCGCTTTCCGGCCCTGCCATTTCATCATCATGTCGTTGGACGCGAGATAAATTGCATCATAGAGCAGCGTCCCGCCGCCATGGCGATGTCCGCTGCCGTCGTCGCTCGCGCGTTGCATTTCCGGCGTTTCCAGCAAGTCGAGCTTGGATTCCAATTTCTTCCGTGAAGAAGTGAAATCCTGCAGAAGCTCGACCTCGTAGTCGAAGTGAATCAGAAACGCCTGATCTTTCTTGTCTTCACGCAGCGTATGCTCGATGAAACTCGAGCTTGCGGTTCGCTCCTGACCGAGGACGCGCCGCTGGCTGAGGCTCGTATCCACCAGCAAGCCGACAGTCAGCGGCAAATCATTTTCGCGCGCAAAGTAAGTGATCGTCTCCGCCCGCCCATCTTCATCGATCGAGAAATCGTCTTTCGTCAAGTTCGAGATGATCTGGCTTTTTTTGTCGCGCACCGTAGCAAACACCGTCACCATGTTCGCTTCGACAGCTATCTTTGGTTGTTGTTGCGGTTGTGCTGAAGGTTGTGGCGAAGGTTGCGGCTGACTTTGTTGCTGGGATTGCTGTTGAGACTGTTGCTGCCCGCACGGCGCTGCTCCCGGCACGATCAGCAGCGCCGCGAGCATTGCCGAAACTGCTCGCACAAACTCCGGCCCAAGCCTCAAAGCACGCTTTTCAATAACGAGATTCATGCCCGGACAGACTAATTCCCAATAGGCATTCCGTTTCGCCAAGCCGATAGTTCCAATTTCAATCCCGCTCGCCGGTTCGGCACTTGTAGCGCCGGGCTTCCGCGATTTGTGCGTCCCGGCCTGGCCGGGAAGCCCGGCATCTTGATTTTTTACTCGTGCAATTGCGCTCGGCTTATTCGTGGCGCAGCGCGATCATCGGATCAACGCGCATCGCGCGCCGCCCGGGGATGTAGCACGCGGCGAGCGCCGTGCCGAGAAGCAGAAATGTCACGGCGACGAAGGTTAATGGGTCGGACGGTTTCACTTCGAAGAGCATGCTTCCAATCCAGCGCGAGAGCACGAACGCTCCAGCCAATCCGATTGCCGTGCCTTCGAGCGCAAGCATCAATCCTTGCCCCACGATCAATCGGCTCACATCTCTCGGCTGCGCACCGAGCGCCATGCGAATTCCGATTTCCTGCGTGCGGCGCGAGACTCCGTAGCTCACCACACCGTAAATTCCCACCGCGGCCAGCAGAAGCGCGAGCGCCGCAAACGTTCCGAGAAGCAGCGTGGTAAAACGCTGCTGCGCGAGCGAATCCGATAGAAGTTGATCCATCGTCGCCACATGCGAAACCGCCAGCCCCGAATCGAATTCGTGAACTTTTTCGCGCACCGCCGCGACAAGCGCCGAAGGATCTCGCTCGGCGCGAATCACCAGCGATTCCGTCCACCCTCCGGTGTAATAAACGTCGAATGTCGCCCCGGCACCGAGCCCGAATTGGTGCACGTCGCCGACCACGCCCACCACCGGCGACCAGCACGGCTGCGGATCCATCGAGCAAAGATTGATGCGATGCCCAATCGCATCGCCATGGGGCCAAAATCGCCGCGCCATGCTCTCGCTGATCACCACGTTGGGATTCTTCCAATCCGATTCGTTTAAGAGCCGGCCTTGAATCAGCGGAATTCTCATCGTCGTGAAGTATCCGGGGTCGCTCGTGCGAATTTGCGCCGTCGGCCGTGGCGCTCGCTCCGTGTCCGGCTGGCCTTCGATGACAAACCGCGTCGTCGCCCGGCGCGATTCGGAAATCGGCAATATATCGATTCCGCCGGCGCTCTTCACGCCGGGCAATCCCTCAATCCGCTCGGTCAGTTGTTGAAAGCGACGCGAGTCTTTTTCTTGCAGGTCCTGCAACTGTGCGGGAGTCATCTTGTTGATCACTTCGGGCGGAATCGCGCGCTCGGAAACGCGCATCGTCAAAATGTTATCCGGACGAAATCCCAGATTCACTCTCAGCAGGTTGCCGAATCCGCGAAGAAATAATCCCGCGCCGGCCAGCAACATGAGTGAAAGCGCGATTTCCGCCACGACGAATGCATTTCGAAGCCGGCCCGTCACCATCCCTCCTGTCCCGGTGCCGCTTCCCTTCAGAACGGTATTGAGATCGGTTCGCGCGCTTTGAAACGCTGGAAGCACGCCGCAAAGAATCCCGGTCAAAACCGATACGCCAAGCGTGAATCCGAGGACCCAGCCGTTAAGGGCCGGCGGACCCGAACCGGCAAGTTCAGCCGGTGCCAGCGCCGTCAACGCATTGAGGCTCACTTGCGCGATCAGGATTCCGAGGCACCCTCCCGCAAGAGCAAGAAGCATCGTTTCCGTCAGCAATTGCGCGATGAGCCGCGCGCGGTTTGCGCCGAGCGCTACGCGCACCGCGATCTGCCGCTGGCGGTCCGCATTGCGCGCGAAAAGAAGATTCACAAGATTCGCGCACGCAATCAGCAGCACCAGGCCGACGGCGCCGAATAAGACGAGGAGCGCTGCCCGCAGTTTCACCGCCGCGGGATCTTTCAATTGGCGCACCTCGACGCCCCAATTTGCGTTCGTCGCCGGATGTGCCAGGGCTTGCTGCCGCGCGAGCGTCGTCATTTCGGCCTGCGCTTGCGCAATCGTCACATTCGGCGCGAGCCTCGCGACGACGCCAAACGGATGATGCACGCGCGTCTTCAATTCATTCGGATCCATCAATCCCGTGGGAAACCAGATGTCAGCCCACGGCGCGAGGCGAAAATTTCCCGGCAGCACGCCCGCGAGCGTGTAGTCCTTGCCATCGAGCGTTAGCGTCCGACCGACGATCCCTGGATCGCCGCCATAGCGCGTCTCCCACAATGGATGGCTGATCAGAACGATGCTCGGCGCGCCCGGTTGATCTTCATTCGGAAAAAACGCGCGCCCGAGAACGGGCTTCACTCCAAGAGTCGTAAACAATTCCGCAGTCGCATACGTCGCCTCAACGCGTTCCGACTCGCCATCGCCGGTGAGATTGAGATCGGTGGGAACGAACTGGTAGGCAGCCATGTCCGTGACCGACTTCGCCTGACGTCGCCATTCATCAAAATCCGCAGGCGACAATCCGAGCTGCGGCCACTGCGGATAATAATTATTCCAAATTTCGACAAGCCGGCCCGGTTCGCGATACGGCAGCGTCCGCAGCAGCACATTTTCAACGACACTAAAAATAGTCGTGTTCGCGCCGATGCCGAGCGCCAGCGTCACGATCGCTACAGCGGAAAAACCTGGACGGCGCCGCAGCGTTCGCCCCGCATAACGAATATCCTGAATGATCGATTCGAACATGGAATCACTATACTGTGGCGAGCACCCGCCGTTCGTGCTCGTAAATCCCCTGTATGTTAAGACGCCGGCGCGATATCAACAGTGAGCAAACTCGATCCCGATCAAATTCACTAGGCACTCGTCAAATCCGCAAAATTTACGCGCACCGGTAAAAACTAACAGAAATATCCTAATACGGTCATGCCTGTATTTTTGTTCTATCCTGCTCATAACACACATATTACCTTCGTGAGCGTTTGGCACGTCTCCTGCCTAATAGAGATTCGGCTCGCGTGGCGCTAGTTGAAAGTTGAACTTGCTCCTCAGAGTGATACGCCGCTAGCAACAGAGCCCGGCCCCTAATTCAAATTCAAACTGAGAATAAAAGGAGAAGTGTCTTGAATACCAGCTCGAAGTGTGTCGAAGCGCTAGTGATTTTGGCGCTTCTCGTATTTTGCGCCGCGCCAGCAGCCAACGCCCAATCTTGGGCGTCCACTTCCACCAAAGCTTTCCCAGTTCAATATCTGCAGAATGCAGCGCCGCTCGGCACTCTGGCCTCTTCGACGCCGATCCACATCGTCGTCGGCCTGCAGGCGCAGAATGCAAACCAGATTCAACCAACCCTTCAAGCCATGCTGACGCCGGGCAACGCTCAGTATGGAACGTCGCTCAGTTTGCAGCAATTCGTCGCACAGTTCGGCGCGACTTCAGCTCAAGTGCAGGCCGTTGAGAGCTACTTAACAAGCGCTGGATTTACAAACGTCACCGTCGACGACAATCAACTTCTCGTCGAAGGAGACGGAACGGCCGCCACTGCATCAGCGGCATTCAATACCACTCTCGAACAATATTCGGCGAACGGCGCCACCGTGTATTTGAACACCACGGCTGCGCAGGCTCCCGCATCTTTGTCGGGTATTGTCGTCGCCGTCCTCGGCCTGAACAACGTCGTGGCCCTGCATACGTTCTTGACCAAACCAGCGCTCGGCCCGATGACCGTCCCTTGCTCGCCGCCAGAGTGCCC